>ERZ1740070.1916-NODE-1916-length-12461-cov-4.184507_pt1 | contig 12461 bp, 4 predicted proteins | sample MGYA00581734_ERZ1740070 | MGnify/ENA primary metagenome ERZ1740070 (study PRJEB43018, sample SAMN04849744) | marine metagenome | isolation source: floating plastic debris | place: Pacific Ocean | collected 2008-09-01 | study: EMG produced TPA metagenomics... | reverse complement strand
ATGCCAACGCCGATCTGGCGCGCGACACTGGATTGCATGCGCGCCACGATCATCAGGTTGCCCGCCGCGTTGCGGGCCACGCTCAGCGCACCGCGACCGCCATCCAGAATGGCGCGCAGGGCCGCACGCCCATTGCGCGATGCGGCAGCAGCAGCCATGTCGGCCAGCGCCGGCGCACCGTCCGTGCCCGTCAGGCGCAGGTCCACATATTCGTTGCTCTGGTCAAACAGCATCTGCATGCCCGTCGCCTCGTCGAACACCTCAAGCGTTGTCAGGATCGCGACCGCAATCCCCATCAGCACTTCGTTGGGCGCGGTGTCGACGTCGATCTCGCCCTCGGACGGCATGGCAGCGACGTAGGCCGCAGGCACCTCCAGCACCAGCATGTCCTGTTCGGTGTCGGCCCCGGACGTGCGCGCGCCCTGCGGCACCTCGCTGACCAGCACGCCCACATCCTGCGGCTGGCTGATGTTCATGTCGTTGAGCGAACAAATATCGTAGGTCGTGCCGCGCAGCTTGATGGCGAGCGAATTCGTCGTCCCCGCCAGCGTGTTGGGCAGGATCATCCGCTCACCATGGGGGAGCGGGCCGGTGGACTGCCCATTAACCAGCCCCTCCACGACAAAGGACGCGTCCTCACCGTTGAACCGGAACAGGTTGCCTTCGGCGCAGCGGGCTTCGGGGTCATCGCAATTGATGGCGTTCATGTGTCAACGTTTCCCTTACAAATCCCTGGCCAGTTTCAGCATCAACCGCGAGCGGTCAAGCTCATGACGACCACTGCCGACAATGTCGGCAAATCTGGGGTCCGCTTCGGGCAGCCCGCCGATCATGAGTGCGGCATAGACATAGCGCGTCACCGACTTGTCGAGGCGCAGCGCGATGCCGCGTGCCGCCTGTACCAGCCCGGTGACCGTCTCACGCCGTTCGGCACGGGCCACGTCCGCCAGCGGCGGTATGTCCACAGCGATCCGGTCGGCAAGGTCCTCGACAAAAATCTCCAGCCGGATCGGCGACAGATCGGCATGCAGCCGCGGCCAGACCCGTGGCGGACGCTCCGCCGGGCTGTCGGCAACCACATGCACGGCGCGGTCGTTGTGGCGATCCACCGCGATCATCGCGCCAGTGCCCAGCAGGGCGCACAGGCTTGCGCGCGCCGCCGGGTCATGGGCCTGCACATAGCGCGCCATCACGCGCGGCTCCCAGAACCGGAAAAAGACGGGCGCCGCCTCCGGGTCCGCCCGCACCTTGGTAAATCGGCGCAGATGCGCGCGCTGATCGGCCAGCGGCAAGGCACTGCGCAGAAACACACCCGCATCCGCCCCCCACAGCCCGCGTGGCCCCTCTCCGGCGGTGAACAGCTGCCGCACCAGCGGTGTGTCGCGGTCCAGTTGGACCAGCCAGGGGGCAACCGCCCCCAGATCATCGCTGTTGGCGAACAGGCAGGCATGGGGCAATTCGGCGGTCTCCAACCGCTCGGCCAGGCCGTCGATCTTGGCCCCGTCGAGAATGGCATAGGTCAGCCACTGCGCGGCCCCGCCAAACAGCACCTCCGCCAACCGGTCGTCGGGCACGGTCTGCGGCGTGACCACCCCCAGCTGTGCCTCCAGCGGGGTGATCCCGTCCAGCGTTGTCACGGCGTAGGCATCCACCGCGCCGGGCTGCAACGGATGTGCAGAACGCGTCATCTCCCACGGATCGTCCGGGCCGTATCGGTCGGGTGTATCGCTCATTGCTGCTCCATCACCATGTCGAACACCCACTCTGCCATCAACCGCCCGGTAAAGCATGCGCCAAAGGCGTTCCGCTGTTCAAATCTGCGCCCGGGGGCCGTCCGCTCTGTCTTCCGACAGGACCTGCACCACCTGTATCATCGCTGCCGACGGCAGCGGTCAGGGATTGAACCCCGCTGGACATGAAGACCTTCCCCGGCCACCTCGGTCACTGCGTGAAATATTCAACGGACTGTACCGCATCCGCCCGCAGTTCCAACGCGTCTACGCGTCCAGGACGCCCCACGCCCTACCCGATCAGCTCAACCGCGTAGCGCGCCATCTTGCCGTCGCCGCTGACCAGCGGCATCGCCTCGGCCACTGCCTGCGCGATCAGCATTCTGTCGAACGGGTCGGCGTGGTGCGCCGGCAGGGCCGCCGCCGCCTCTGCGTGGGCCCAGGTGATCGGCATCTGCCGCACGCCGGATGCGTGGGCCACCTCGAACACGTCGCCCGGCACGTCCAGCTTGCCCAGGGCGCGCTTGATCCCCACTTCCCACACCGACGCGGCGGACACATACAGCTCCCCTGCCCCCAGCACCGCGCGCTGTGCGGCACTCAGACGCGGGTCATCGACCAGCGCCCAAAGCAGCACATGCGTGTCCAGCAGCGCCTTCATTCAGTCTGACGCGGCAAACAGCGCGGCGGCCTCCGCGTCCCCTGCCCCGATCTCCGGAGCGTCGAACGCACCGGCCATCGCACCCAGCAAGGGCCGCGCCGCCGGGCGCGCCACCGGCACGATCTGCGCAACAGGCTTGCCATAGCGGGTCAGTTCCACCGGCTCGCCCGCTTCGGCGCGGCGGATCAGTTCGGCGAATTGCGCCTTGGCTTCGGCAATGGCGATCTTCATCAGGGCACCTCATGTTATGACCATAATGTAGGTCATAACGCGATGCGCATCAAGGCCCCCTGCCCTAGTTCAGCGGAATGCTCAGCTGCAACCGCGCGCCATACGCCTCGAAATCGCTGGCCCCGATGCCATCGTAATGCAGGCCAAAGGTCAGGTCGATGCCGCTGCGCCCGGTGATCTGCACCGCCGCCTCGATCCGCGCCCGGAAGCCATCCGTTTCGCCCGAGGTATCGTTCACGATGGTCACCCCGTCCGTGTCGCTGAAGTTGTAGATGCCGTTCACGGTAAAGGTCGGGCGGATGACCGTCTGGTTGCGCCCCTCGAACGTCGTCGAGAATGTCGGCCCCAGCCGGATCTGGCCCAGCGACACTTTCTGCTCCGGGATCGCGACGCCCAGACTGTCGATATACCCCTCGGCCCGGTCCTCGATATAGCTCAGGCTCAGGTTCGGCGTGACCACCCAGTTGTCCCAGTCGAAATTGCCCGACAGGGTCGCATCGATCAGGAACCGGTCCGTGTCGAACTCGTCCGTATAGGTGCCGAACGGGCTGACCGAGTTGCTGGACTGACCATAGGCGATGCGCCCGTCAAAGATCAGGTTGGGCGCAATCCGCGCGGTCACATACGGCCCCGCCATCCAGCCGGTGCCCTCGATCGTGGCCCCGCCATCGTCGCCATCATCCAGACTGTCATATTGCAGCAGGAACCCGGCGAGGATGTCCTCGCTGATCAGATAGTCGGCCCCCAAATAGGCGATGCCGAAATGGCCATCCGCGCCGCCGGTCGCCTCATAGCGGGTATAGCTCGCCTCGAACCACACATCCCAGCGCGGCGGCGTCCAGACCTCGGAATTGTCCTCGACACCGTCCACCGCCAGCCGGAACATCCGGCGCGACCGCTCTATCTGCTGCAACGAGGTCGCGAACTTGTAGCTGTTGGACCCCAGCGACAGCAGGTCAAAGGTGAATGGCGTGGCCGACGCCAGATCGCCCTGCTGGAAGCGCAGCGTCTCGGCGGCCCCCACACCCTGGTTCAACCGCGCCATGCGCCGGGCCGCGGACGGGCCGGTCGACAGGATCAGGTTGTTGCGCCGGTTGAGAAAGGTGTTGATCTGGTCCACCGTCTCGGCCTGCGAATTCACCGCACCCCAGGTGCAGGTGATGTTGTCGCCCAGATCGACCACCAGCGTGACCGTGCCCGCGGTGACATCCACCGTCGAATTCATGTCCGAACAGACCAGCGTCTCGTTCCCGATACCGGCGGGCCGGGTCTGCGTGATGGTGTAGGTGCCCGTCTCGACCGATACGGGCCCAAAGCTGCCCGATCCGCCCGCCGTGGAGATGGCAAAATTGAACGCCGCCAGGTTGGAGGCAAAGTTGAACGTGCCGTCCGCCACACTGTTCTGCACGAAATTGACGGTGCCGAACGGGTTGTTGGTCACGGTCAGCGGCGTGTTGGGAACAGCGAGGCTCGCGCCGCCCAGGCTCGACGACAGCGACCCGGTCACGGCGGGCGTCACGCCCTCGGTGATCGTCGTCACATCGACGCCGACAGTACAGGTCTGCCCCCCCGGCACCGCGCCACCGGCCAGCGTGACCGTGCCACCGTTCGGATCGGCGGTCACAGCCCCCCCGCACGAGTTGGAAGCGTTGGGCGCAGGCGACACCGTCAGCCCGGCGGGCAGGGTCGCGTCAAATCCCAGCGATCCGGCCATCATGCTCTGCGCAGAGACCCGCCCGGTCTGCGCCGCAGGCAGGCCCGAGGCGCTGTTGTCCACCGTCAGCTCCAGCCGCGTGGTCTGGCCCTGCCCGATGGTCGGCGGCACGAACGCTTGCAGGAACAGCGGCGCAGGCGCCGTGCCCACGCTCAGCGACACAGGGGCCGCCGCCGCCGAATTGCCCAGCGACGAGGTCAGCGCCGATGCCGTCGCGGTAAAGCTGCCGGTGTCAAAGCTGGTGACATTGACCGACACCGTGCACGTCGTGCCCTCGGTCACCGTCCCCCCGGCAAGGGAGAACGCGGCATCGCCCGCCACCGCCGTCACCGTGCCCGCCGCACAGGTCGTGGCGGCCACCGGATCGGCGGCAACCTGCATCGTGCCGCCCAGGGCCACGCTGAACGCGGCCTCCGACGCCTCGATCAGGTTGGCGCTGTTGTCGATGGTATAGGTCAGCGTGCTGGCATTGCCCTGCGTGATCGTCGCCGGCGCAAACGCACCCGACACCAGCGGCGCACCCGCAGGCGTTATCGTGATGCTGGCCACTTCAGGCGTCGTGGTGCCCAGGCTCGATGTGATCAGCGCGCCCTGAGTAGCGGACCCGTCCTCGATCCCCCGGATGTCGAAGGCCAGTGTACAGCTGGCCCCGGCCGGGACGGAATCGGCGGTAAAGCTCACATCGTCATCGCCCGGCGTCAGCGTAAAGCTCGGGTTGACGCAGGTGCTGGCCTCGTTCGTGGCCACCGGAACGGCGAGCGGCGCGAACACTTCGAGACCGACATTGATGTCCTCCGCGTCGATCAGGGACGCGCTGTTGTCAATCGTGATCTCGAACCGGGACACGTCGCCTTCGACAATCGTGTCGGGCGTGAACTGCACGGCCATCACCGGCACCGGTGCCGCCGTCACCTCGAGGCTGTCAGACGCCTCTGCGGTGTCGCCCAGCGATGTGGCAAAGGCCACGGCATAGTCATTCGCACCCACAAGGGTCGCCACCACGGGCAGCGTGATCACACAGGTGTCGCCCGCCGCAACCGTGCCAGCCGCCAGCGACACCTCGGGCCCCTGCCCGCTTGCCGAGAACGTACCGCCACAGCCATTGGCCGCAGTGCCCGCCGGATCGGCGGACATGCCATCGGGCAGGCTGTTGTCAAAGCTGATGTCCGTTGCGGGCACCGCCGCGCTGTTCTGCAGCGTGTAGGTCAGCACCGCCGCCCCGCCCTGCACGACGCTCGTCTGGTCGAAATCGACCGTCAGAACGGGCACCGGGGCCGCGCCCACGGTCAGCGCCGCCGCCGCCGTGCCGCTGTTGCCCAGCGTTGTGACCAGATCATCCGACACCGTGTCGAACGTGCCGGTATCGGGCGATGTCACGTCGACGGTCACCTCGCAGGTGGCACCCGCCGCGACACTGCCGCCGGTCAACCCAAAGCTCGCGTCGCCGGCAGCGCCCGTTGGTGTCCCGCCACACGTCCCGCCGAAATTCGGCGGATCGGCCAGCACCGGCCCCCCGGCAAAGGTCTCGCCCAGGGTCAGGTCACCCGCCGTCACCAGCGCCGTGCCATTGTCCACCGTGTAGGTCAGCGTGCTGACCTCGCCCTGCAGAACCGACGCAGGCGCGAACGCCTTGGCAAAGCCCGGCAGCGGCGCGGGTGTCAGCGTCAACACCGCCTCCGCCCCGGCTGCGGATGCGCCAATGTCAGTGACCAGCGTGCCGGTGGTCACGGTCTGGCGCGCGGCCAGCGATGTGCTCACCACGTCGACCGCCAGCGCGCAGGAGGCGCCCAGCGGGATCGTCCCGCCGCTCAGCGACACGCTGCTGCCACCCGCCGCGGCGGTCACCGTGCCCGCGCTACAGCTCAGGCTGGTGTTCGGCGCAGGGGCGACCACCATGTCGGTGGGCAATGTCGCGCTGACCGTCGCGCCGGTCGCGTCGATCAGGGTCGAAAGGTTGGACAGCGTCACTTCGTACCGGCTGGTGCCGCCCTGCACGACCGTGGATGGCGTGAACGCCGCGCTCAGCGTCGGCTGCGGCGCATCGCTGCCCGTCAGCGTCGCCGATGCCGTGCCGGAACTGCCCAGCGACGTGGTCAGTTCGTCCGTTGTGTTCACCAGGCTCGGGCCCTGCACCGCGCGCACGTTGACGGCGTAGGTACAGACCTCCTGCGCGGCGACGGTCAGCGACGACACGCTGAACCCGTCCGCCGCCGTGGCAACCGTGCCCACCGTGGAGGCCCCCGAACTGCAGCTGGCCGCCACATCCGGCACCGCCGCCAGCTCGAGCCCCGTCGGGAACGTATCGGTGATGGTGCCGCCCGCCGCGGGCACCAGCGCACCCGAATTGTCGACGGTCAGGGTCAGGCGGCTCACGTCGCCCAGCTCGACCGTCGAGGGCGCGAACACCTTGGCAAAACCCGGGGCCGCCGCGGCGGTCACGTTCAGCGCCACGTCCGTCCCCGCGCCTGCGCCCAGGCTGGATGTCGTGCCGTCATTGGTCAGCGTCTGCGTCCCGGTCACCACCGCCTGCACATCGAATTGCGCCGAACAGGTCGCGCCCGCCTGCAACTGGCTCGCGTTCACGGTGACCTGCCCCATGTCGGACACCAGCCCGTTGGGGGCCGGGCAGTCGGTGGAAAACCCGTCAGGCGTGGCCAGCGTGACCCCGGTCGGGAACCGGACCACGTTGCCCAGGCTTTGGGCCGCGACCAGCGCGCCCGTATTGTCGAATGAAACGGTGATCGTGCTGATGGCGCCCTGCTCGATCGTGGCGGGCGCGGCGGCCAGCGACGAGGTCCCCGGCGGCGCGGGCGTAAACGTCACCGAAGCCGCCCCGACAGAGAACTGGTTGCCGGTGCTCGTGGCCACCGTGTCGACGTCGTTGTTGAACGTCGCAGCCTGGCTGCTTGTCACGTCGAGGCTGAAGGTACAGGTGCCGCCCGCGTCAACCGTGGCCCCCTGCACCACCAGCGCCGTGCCGACCAGGTCGACCGTGCCGCCGCAACTGCTGGACTCATTCGCAGGAAAGGCCGGCGCCAACCCGCTGGGCAATGGATCGCTGAAGGTGGTGACCGTCGACGGGATCGCGGCTGCGGTATTGTCCAGCGTCGTGGTCAGCGTGGTCACGCCGCCCTGCGGCAGGCTCGCCGGGGCAAAGGCGGCGGTGATCGTCATCAGCGGCGCGGGCGTCACGGTCAGCGTCGTGCTCGACAGCGTGGTCTGCGGCCCGAAATCCGAGGACAGCGACGTCAGCGTGACCGGATAGGACGCCGCCACCACCGACACCACATCGACGGAAACCGAACAGATCGCACCGGGCCCTAACGTCCCGCCGCTCAGGCTGATGGTGCCGCCCCCCGCCGGGGCCGTCACCGTGCCGCCGCTACAGCTGTTTGCGATGTTGGGCGTGGCAGCGACGACCACATCGGCGGGCAGCGTCTGGCTGGCCGCGATGTTGAGCGTGTCGATCGCCGCCGCCCCGCTGTTCAGTTGCAGCGCATAGGTCGACGTGACGCCCTGCGCCACACTGCCCGGCGCAAAGATGATGGAGCCGGTCACAGTGGGCGGCGTGGTCACGGTCACGCTGGCCGACGCGGTGCCGCTGTTGCCAAAGTTTGAGGTCAGCGCGCCCGTGGTATTGACGGCCGTACCCACGGTCAGGCCCAGCACGTCAAAGGTGACGGTACAGCTCGACCCCGGATTGACGGTGCCGCCGGAATAGCTCACGACGCTCGATCCTGCCGTGGCGGTCAGCGTGCCCCCGGTACAGGTGGTCGACGCGTTGGACGGGTCCGCAACGGCGATGCCGGACGGTAGCGTATTGCTCACCGTCAGCGCACTGGCCGGGATCAGCGCGGCGCTGTTGTCGATGGTGAATGTGGCGGTCGCGGTTGTCCCCTGCTCGATCGAGGTGGGCGCAAAGGCCGCGGCAAACAGCGGCGGTGGCGGTGCGATCACGTTCACGCTGAACGCCGCAGCGTTGGCGATGCTCGGGAATTCCGTTGCGCCGACCGTGGGTGCGGGCAGGCTCTGGGTGCCGAAGGTGGCCGAGGTCAGGTCCGCCTCCAGCGCGCAGGTGCCGCCCGCAGGAATGCTGCCGCCGACAAGCGTCGCACCGGTCAGCGTCGGAATGAACGCCCCGCCGCAGGAATTGTTCGCCGTCCCACCCGGTCCGGGCAGGAACGCGCCAAAGGCCTGGTCAAAGCTCAGATTGCTGATCGCCACGGCGCTGGCGCTGTTGTCGATGGTATAGATCACCCGCAGGTCGGTGCCCGCGACGATGGTCGCCGCCGACGTCGATACGGTCACCACCGGCGGCGGTGAAACGACGGTCAGCGACGCCGCTTGCGGCAGCGCCACATCCAGCCCGGCATCCGTCAGCGCGCTGGTGGTGCTGGTGAACACCGCAGGGGCCAGAACCGGCAGGGTCACGGTCGCGCCAAAGGTGCAGCTTTGGCCCGGATCAAGCACGCCATTGGCCAGCAAAAGGGTCGAGGTGCCGCTGATCGTGGACCCGGTCCCGCAGGACCCGGTAAAGCCCGACAGCGTCGCGCCGGGAATATCCGTGCCGATGGGGTCCGTCAGACCCAGCCGGGTCAGGACCGCGCCGCCCGCCGGATTGTCGATGGTGTAGGACACCGTGGTGGACGCCCCCGAATTGACCGTGCCCGCGCCAAAGCTCTTGGCCAGCGTCGCCGATGCCGTGGGCGACACCACCGCCACCGATGCGCTCACCGCAGGGGTGCTGACCGCGACGCTGTTCAGAATGCCCGACGCGGTGGACGTCGTGTTGGTGTAGTTGCCCGCCGCCGTCGCCGCCGGGATCGCCACATTGACCGTCACGGCACAGGACGCGCCGCCTGTCAGGGTAATGCTGGACGGGCTCAAAACCGACGCCCCTGCCGTGACACCGCTGGCCGAGCACGTGTCGGTGCCGACGCTGTCGATCGTCGCGCCGGTCACGAACGCATCCAGATCGTCGGCGACCGAAATGCTGGATACGGTGCCGCCGCCCGTCGCCTCGAACCCGATGGTCAGCGGGATTGTGCTGCCCGCCACGACGCTCGCCGCGCCAAAGCTCTTGGTAACCACGAAACCCGACGCATCCAGCGGGATCGCCGCCGATGCCGTGGACCCGATCACGGACACGCTGCCCACCGTCGCGCTCAGGTTCGACGTCGCTGTCGTGGCGGCGTCGCCCGCAGGCAGGCTGCTGCCTGCGGTATAGGCGATCTCGATGTCGCAGGACGCGCCCGCAGCCAGCGTTCCGCCTGTATAGATCACAAACGCCCCCGACGGCGAATAGGTGCCCCCACACGTGTCGGTTGAGGTTGTTCCCGCGACGGTCAGGCCGGGAAACCCGGTGTTCACCGAATGCGTAAAGAAAATGTCGGTCGCCGCGCTGCTGTTGTCATTGCTGATCGTGTAGCGCCCGGTGACCGTGCCGCCGGGTTGCACCGGCCCGCCCAGGATCTCCAGCGCAAAGCCGAGGCCGGTGGCGATAGTGACCGACCCCGCCGCGGGCGCAAAGGTCAGCGCGCCGCCATTTGCGGTGATCACCGAGGTCTCGATGCTTTCGGTTGTTCCGCCGCTGGCTGCGGCAGCCGCCATCACGTTGACCACCAGCGTACAGCTGCCACCGGGGGCCAGCGTGCCGTTTGTCAGGCTGTAGGTATCGCCGGACGCCGCCAGCAATCCACCGCAGGAATTCGACTGCACCGACACGAAGTCCAGCGCGCCAATGGCCCCGACATCCTGCGACAGCGCAAGGCCGGTCAGCGTCGACGCGTTCTCTGTGTCCGCGGTCAGCGTCGTGGTCAGCGTGGTGGCCGCGCCCGGGGCGACCGTGGGAACGTCCTGCACCCCAACCAGACCCAGCCCGCCGGAGACGGTGAACGACGCACTTGCGCCGCCGACAAGAACGCCCTGCCCCGCCACGGCGGCGGTCAGGTCGCTGGTCTGCAGCGCCACGGTCGATCCCGGCGCACCGGCGTCAATCGCCAGCTGCGCGGCAAAGGTACAGCTGCCGGACGCGGCGACTTCGAGCCCGGTAAAGTCAATCGTCTGAAAGCTGGCGTCCAGAGCGGCGACGCTCGACCCGCCGCAGAACCCCGAAAAGGCCACGACAGAGGAGGCGCCCGGAACCGATGACAGATCAATCGTGAACGCGCCGTTGGTCAACGGGACGGTGGGCGAGGCGGTGGTCAGCGTAAACTCGGCAAAGATGGTGGTGTCGGGTGCCACATCCGTCACCACGTTGCCGCCGGGGCTGGCATCGACGATCTGCAATGTCAGCGTCGGCGGCGTGCCACCCGATGGCACCACCAGCGTGTCGGTCGCCGCAGTGCCCGTCACCGCGGCCCCGTTCAGCTGGCCCGCAACGGCCGTCGTCGGATAGGCAAAACTGCCCGCCGCCGTGGCCGGATCATAGCTGTAGCGCACCACGACCGTGCAAGACGTACTGCCCACCGTCGTCCCGCCGGTATAGGACACCGCGTCCGACCCGCTGCTTGCCGCCGCCACGCCGCAGCCGTTAGTCACGATCTGGTCAAAGGTCAGATCGGTCAGCCCGGTCCCGCCCACCGTATCGGTGAATGCGATATCGGTCAGCGCAAGGTCACGGTCGCGATTGGTGACGACAAACGTCGCCTCGACCGTGCCGGACCCGTCCGTCGGATTGGGCGTAAATTCCTTTGTCAGTTGTGGCACCCCGGGCGGCACGGGATCGACCGTGATCTGCACCGCGCCGGTGTTCAGCGTTTGGAACTGCGGGAAGATAGAGCCATTGCCGAACGGGACAGCTTGGGAATAGGTCGCCGTTTCGATCGTGTTGACCTCAGACCCGCCGGTGACACCGCTGATGGGCACGACGATGTCACAGGTCGTGCCGGCGGTCAGGATCGGCTGCCCAGCCGCCGCGCCAAAGGCAAGGGTCGGCGACGTGATGCGCACTTCGTTCGCGCCGGTGTCGGCGGCCACGAACATGTCCAGCCCGGTACAGGCCTGCACCGGCGTGATCGGCGTGTCGATCACCACATTCGGCGGCAGCGTGTCGACAACGTTGAACGACCCCGCGCCATTGGTCACGCCACTGAAGTCAAACGTGTAGGTCAGCGTCGCAGCGCCACCAACGGCGACGTTCGACGGATTGACCGCCACGGTCAGGATCGGCAGCGCACCGTCCACCGTCAGCGATGCCAGACCCGCGCTGAAGCTGGGCGTGCCGGTGTCGCCCGCCACGAACAGCTCGACCGTGCTGAACGGTGTCGTGCCCGGCGTTGTGGATGTCAGCGTGGCGCTGATCGTGCAGCTGTCATTGGCCGGCAGCGCGTCGGAGGCGAAACTGAACTGCGACGCGGTGGCCGATGTGAGCGTCGCGCCGAAACAGTCGGTCGTCGGCGCCGCCACAAGTGTGACACCCGCAGGCAGCGTATAGGAGATCGACGGTTCGTTGAGGATCGCGGGGCCGCTGTCGATGGTCAGTGTCAGGGCAGCGTTGCCGCCGCTTGCAATCGAGGTGGGCGACAATCCGGCGGAAAACTCCTGCGCCCGCGCCTGCTGCGCGACTGCCGTGCTTGCCAGGATCAAAACCGCTGAAAAAAACCGCCACGCGCCAAATGTCTTCATCTCAAACCTCGTCCCCAGTGCCCGCTGACCCGGACCAAATCATCGGATGAGCAGAATTTTGCTTAGGGTGCCCGATTTCAGCGCAAACACCAAATGCGAATTTGTGATTTTCCAATTGACACGCTGCTGCGACTGGAAAGCCACAAGGTACTCGCGCGCAGGGGCCGGGTTGACAGCTGTCAACCACCGCTCAGGCCGCCTTGAGCAGGGCCATGATCATCGGTCCGGGGGAAAAGGCCGCCTGCTCTGCCCGTCGGGTCAGCGCCCGCAAATAGCCGCCCGGATTGTTGATATGCGCCGCGCGTTGCAGGATGGCCGCGACGGTCGTGGCCGCCTGTTCATGGCCCATCACGGCGCAGGCCTGATGCCAGGCATCCGCGCTGATCCCGATCATGGGCCGGACCTTGTCGGCGGCGTGTACCAGATGGGTCCAGTGCCCGATCTCGGCATCCGCAAACAGCGCCAGGTCCGGGCACGCCTTGGTCACCAGCGCGAGCGG
>ERZ1740070.1915-NODE-1915-length-12472-cov-3.792381_pt1 | contig 12472 bp, 11 predicted proteins | sample MGYA00581734_ERZ1740070 | MGnify/ENA primary metagenome ERZ1740070 (study PRJEB43018, sample SAMN04849744) | marine metagenome | isolation source: floating plastic debris | place: Pacific Ocean | collected 2008-09-01 | study: EMG produced TPA metagenomics... | reverse complement strand
GTGGGCAGCCTATCGAAACATCCTTGGAAAGCGTGTCCCAGGCTCTGCAATGGGATGTCATCGATCCAGATGCAGGGCGTGCAGGAGAAAATCGTTTTAGCTTTGAGGTGCAAAAGCTGTTGGAGGCATCCCCTTTGGAAGCCGCTAGAGCAGCTATTGTTGCCGTTGAAAGCGCGGCGGAATTACAGGCGGCTCATAAGCAAGCGTTGCTAGCACATGGCGAGACCCTTACAGACTTCGATCAGCATCTAATTTGCTCGCAGGTCAACGGCTTACTTAAGAGAATTTCAACAGATTTCTCGTCCGTTCTATCATCTCCAAGACTCCAGGGCAGGTAGGCCGAAATGAATAAATAAAGAGCGCTGCTGCTGCTAAAAAAACTTTCTAACAAAACTATGAGTCCAAAAGATCAGAGCCCAAAAGCTCAACCTGCCAAAGACAAGCCTGCCACCGAGCTATTTCCTGCCGATAGCAAAGGGATATCGCCTTACTATCCCAAGCAGCTCATCGATATCTTTGTCGCGCCTGGGCAGTTTTTTAGCGCGCAGGCAGCTTTGGGCAAACCCCTCAACGTATGGATAGCCTCTTTGCTTATAGGGTTTTCCTCTGTGTTCTATGGCATTAGCAATGTCGTTGTGCTGTTCAAACAGGGGAATGAAGATCTAAAACCGCCGCCAGAGATTTTGTCTTCGTGGGGTGAGCTCTGGCTGTTTTTGCTTGTGGGCGGCTTTGTGTTGGGGATTATTTTGTGGATAGTCGGCGGCTGGTGGTTTCGGGTACGGTTAGTGCTCTCTGGTGCGCCCGAGCCAGATGGGCAAATGGCTCGCTTGGTCTATATTTATTCGACTTTGGTGCGATCGCTCCCCGCCTTCATCACCCTCCTCGTCTGGTCCTTTCTATATCCAAACCTCGATGTAGCCTACGAGCAAGGCGCGCTCTTTGTTTCCCAGTTCCTCAGCGCTATTTTTCTATTCGGTGAACTCATCACTGCCTATATCGGCATCAAAACACTATTTTCCGTCGACCGTGCCAGAGCCATGCTCTGGTTCGTCTTTGCCCCGGCTGTTATGTATGCCGTAAGTCTAGGTGATGATATTCTTTCTTATCTGTATTTGTAGGAAACTCAGCGCGCAGCAATGGGGTGGGTTCGAGCACTCCTCAGCCCGCAGGCGCAAGCTGACGCACGTCGGTCACTTGCCCGGTCACCGCTGCAGAGACCACCATAGCCGGACTCATCAGCAGCGTCCGCCCAGAAGCCGACCCCTGCCGACCCTTAAAGTTACGATTGGAAGAAGACGCACTAATCTGCGAGCCTTTCAACTTATCTGGATTCATCGCTAAGCACATAGAGCAACCCGGTTCACGCCATTCAAACCCTGCCGCTTCAAATACTTCATGTAAGCCCTCGGCCTCAGCTTGCACCTTCACCCGCTCTGATCCAGGCACCACAAAAGCTTTTACCCCGTCTGCCACGTGTCGCCCTTTGGCAATTCTCGCCGCTTCTTGCAGGTCACTCAAGCGACCGTTCGTACAGCTACCAATAAAGCAAACGTCAACCTTAGTTCCTTCAATCTGCTGCCCTGGATTGAGCTGCATATATCGGTAAGCTTCCTCGGCAATGGGCCGCTCATCCTCTGGAATCATCTCCGGTGTGGGCACTGCTTCATCTACACCAATGCCTTGCCCAGGCGTAATGCCCCAGGTAACCGTCGGCGCAATTTCAGCCGCGTCGTACTTCACCACATCATCGTAGTCAGCATCAGCGTCACTGCGCAGGCTCTCCCACCAGGTCACGGCCTCATCCCACTGCTGCGCCTTGGGCGCAAAGTCACGACCCTTTATATAGTCGTAGGTAATTTGGTCAGGGTTCACGTATCCACAGCGCGCACCGCCTTCAATCGACATATTGCACAGTGTCATTCGCCCTTCCATCGACAGGTTTTCAATCGCGCTACCCGCAAATTCGTAGGCATATCCCACGCCACCTTTTACGCCTAGCTTGCGAATGATGTGCAGAATAATGTCTTTGGCATATACACCTTCGGGCAGTTCGCCATTGACTTCGATGCGGCGGACTTTGAGCTTGGCGAGGGCGAGGGTTTGGGAGGCGAGTACGTCGCGGACTTGGCTGGTGCCGATACCGAATGCGATCGCGCCAAAAGCCCCATGCGTAGACGTATGGCTATCACCACAGGCAATCGTCATCCCCGGCTGCGTCAGCCCCTGCTCCGGCGCAATCACATGCACAATCCCCTGCGAGCCCGACCCCACGTTGAAGAATCGAATCCCATGCTCCTTCGTATTCGCCTCCAGCGCCGCCATCATCTTCTCCGCCATCGGGTCTGCAAAGGGCCGAGACTGGTCCTCAGTCGGCACAATATGATCCACTGTCGCCACCGTGCGATTGGGATACATCACCTTCAGCCCCCGCTCATTCAGCATGGCAAAGGCTTGGGGGCTGGTTACCTCATGGATGAGGTGTAGGCCAATAAATAGCTGAGTTTGGCCGGAGGGAAGCGTCCCCACGGTATGTGCGTCCCAAACTTTGTCGAAGAGTGTGCCTTGGCTCATAACGATAATCGGGTGCCTAAAAGCGGCGCTGAAAGGACTAAAACGAATCGATTAACTATAGTAGACTATAAGGCCATTAAGTAGCGCTAGACACACATCGATAGAATCCACGCAAAAGGTAAGACCCATGGCAACACTCACCATAGAAATACCTGACGACCTGATGGAGCAGATATCTCCCGTCAAAGATCAGCTACCTGAGTTAATCCGTCGAGGACTACAACCCTTTGCACTACCAGCCGAAGTCTATCGCTATGTGCTTGATTTTGTGGCTAGTCAACCTACACCTGAACAAATTTCAGACTTTCGACCTACTGCTGAAATGCAGGGAAGATTGAGGCACTTACTCGGCAAAGAGAAAGAAAGCAGTTTGAGCGTTGATGAGCGTCAAGAGCTAGATGAATACGAGCGTATTGAACATCTCATTGTCATGCTAAAAACAGGAAGCATAATGAGTACTGGTCAAGCAAGGAGTCTGTGACTTATATTCCTGCAAGTTTGCGACGCCAAGTTCTAGAAAGAGCTGGCTACTGCTGCGAGTATTGCTTGCTTCCAAGCAGTGTAAGTTTTTACCCACATGAAGTCGATCACGTTATTGCGACAAAGCATAGTGGCGAAACAACATTAGAAAATCTTGCGTATGCCTGTTGGCGATGCAATCGGCACAAAGGAAGCGACTTAGGTTCTTTCGACCCAGAGACACGGAAATTCTCTTTTCTGTTCAATCCCCGGAATCAATTATGGATAGAACACTTTCAGAACAGAGCTAGCCGGATTAGTGGATTAACGCCAGAAGGCAGAACCACAGCAAGTCTGTTGCAGTTCAATTCTGACGAACGGATAGCGGAAAGACAGCGCATTCAGCTTTTGTAGGGCTGTGAAATATTCCCCTTGTCCGCAGGGTTGAAGCTCAATGTTGAAACGACGGTCCTAAAGAGGTCGGCATCTTGAATGTCGAACCTATTGGTGAGTGACTTGGTTGTCAAGTAGGTTGCTTAAGCGCTCATCATATGAGATTCGCTTTTTTAAGCCTGGAGATTAGCGATCGCTTACGGCCATACGTCTCTTCAACCTCTTTCACACGTTTATCGAAGGCAGTTATCTCACCCTGTAATTCAGAAATTGCCTGTAAGTCCATCAAATGTGCGATCGCCTCATCGTAAGTTTTCGCTTGTCCTCGCTCAATCAAATGATGAACCAGCTGCCATACCTTATCTACTTGAGGAACCAACGCTTTTATCCGCTGCTGTTCTGCCCTCTCAGCTTCGGCCTGTTCTTTGCGTGCTTGCCCATCACTTTTTTGTTTAGCAGCCACTTTCAACTCAGCAAAAGTCCGACTACCTGCCGTTGCCGCAAGCACAGCAGGCTGCCCACCAAACTGTTGACGTAGTTGTTGCATCAGCTCTAGGCCCACGTGATTTTCACCTTTGGCCACGCGCAACAGGTAATCGTTGCGCTCTGACTCAGGCAATTCGGCAATCCAGGCTTCTACAGGCTCCTCGGAAGAGTCTGAGATAGTTTCACTTTGGGTAGCAGCAGCGGTCACAAGATCAGCGCTAATCTCAAAAATGTCAGTGAACTGCTCAAGCGCAGGAGACAGTATTTTCAAATTTGGTGGGACGGGCGGTTCAACGGTTGCCTCCCAATCGAATCTGCAATCTTCGGCGTAGGCAGAAGCTAGCCATGCCAAATACAAAATGCGTAAATCTCCTTCCAACAGTGCCCTACGGATGTTGACCAGTTCAGCCAATCGCCCTTCCTCCGAGAGCCAACAGCCATACTCTTGAGAAGCGATTGAGATATTGATAATGACTGATTGTTCAGTTGTTCTCTGTGAGATGAGATAAGGGGTGCAATAGGGCTCATAGTGGCTGGGGCTAGCTAATGCTTTTGGCAGGCGAATTGCCAGTTGGCGTACGCCAACTGGCCTGATACAGCATGATGTCAAAGCAGCGATCCAGTACGTCTAGAGGATCGTTCCCGTAGTCGCTATAGCTGTAGGAATATCGAGCGCTGGTCGCAGTGACCTCTGCGCGGCTCGAAAGACTGTTCAAATAAGCTTGATCTGCCTCAGACAACGCACCATCTAGGGCTTGAAATTCGTAGAGTTGGTATGAGCTCATGCGGATGTTCCCTTTATTAGTGAGCTTGCATAGGCTCCCAATGTTACCATTGGCGTATTACGTCAGACGGAATGTTTGTGTAAATGATTCAGTCGTTCCGGTGTAAACACACACAATCACTCTTTGAAGGAGGCAATCCTCGTCAATTTAGAGCATTCAAAGATGTTGCGATACGTAAGTTAACTCAGTTAGATGCGGCAAGAACGTTAGACTTTCTTCGCTCACCACCGGGCAATCGATTTGAAGCCTTAAAGGGCGATCGCAAAGGCCAATACAGCATTCGGATAAATAGCCAATTTCGGATTTGCTTCCGATGGGCTGAGCTTGGACCTACTGAAGTTGAAATTGTTGACTACCACAAGTAAAACCATGAGCAAACCTGTCAATCGCATGCGACCAGTCCATCCTGGCGAAGTTCTTCGTGAGGATTTTCTGATGCCGCTGGAAATGAGTGCTCATGCACTAGCGCTGGCCTTGAGTGTGCCAGCCACGCGGATTCATGAAATTGTAAAAGAGCGGCGTTCGGTGACTGCGGATACTGCCGAGCGTCTGGCACGATACTTCGGAGGCGATGCAGCTTCTTGGCTGAGTCTTCAGGCCGTTTACGATCTCAAAACCCTGACGACGCGGGATGAGATTATCAGGCGGGTTGAGCCTCGTGCGACTGATCAATCGGCTTAAAGCATAAACGGGAATTGATGCCGGGCAGGCGCCATCAAGTGCAGTGTGATGGTGGATGATTGCACTGTGAAATTCATCAAGTGCGGTGTGATGATGAACGATTTTGGGATGGGATGGATGGAGTGCAGTGGGTGAACGGGTTTGCGCGGCTATTCCTGAAGGCAGAAGGCGGCTCTGGTTTCTTCAGGGTTGAGTCGTAAGTGTGAGCGCACCCAATCACAGCCACGAACGAGGAGATCGTCTAGGCCATTGTCAAGTTGCCAAACATGATGATAGCCATCACTAGATTGAGTGACAATTCGGGTGCTGTCCGGCGTAAATCCAAGGTCACCAGGACCAAACACAGAACCTGGATACTCTGCCAGCAATCTGCCAGCAGCATTGTACACAAGGCTGCTATCTTCACTGAAAACAGTGGTTAGCATATATTCTTGATTCGGCGAGAATTGGCTAAATTTACCTTGCAATGGTGGACCAACAGAGTTTCCCGAAAGATCATAAAACTGAGTGTAAATGTCTTTCAAAGAATAGTAGATAGAAAAGCGTTGCCCATCGTCACTAAAGCCATTAAATTCTCCCTCAAAGCTAGCTTTTTCGTTGCCCAAGAGGTCATACAGTCGAGTGTGTTGATCAATGTCAGAGTAGGTGACGAGTTGTTGCTCATCATCACTAAACTGAATGAACTTCCCTTCCAAAACAACTCCCTCGTTATTCAAAAGCCTATACAGGTGCGTCTGATTGTCAGGACTAGAATAGGTGACGAGTTGTTGCTTATCATCGCTCAGTTGAATAAATCCCCCCTTAAAAACCCCTTTCTCGTTGCCTAAAAGGTCATACAATCGAGTGTGTTGTTCAGAATAGTCATAAGTAACGAGACTTTGTTTATCCTCGCTCAATTGAACAAAGTCTCCCTCAAGGACGACTTTCTCATGGCCTAAGAGGTCATACAGGCGCGTCTGACGGTTAGAACCATCAGAAAAAGAAATAATAAGGCTTTCCCCATCATGGCTAAAGCCTCTAAAATCTCCCTCAAAGACGGCTTTTTCATTGCCTAAGAGGTCATAAAGTCGCGTCTGAAAATTAGAATCATCATAAGAAGAAACAATGAGTCTTTGTCCATCATAACTGAAGCCTCTAAAATATCCCTCAAAGACAGCTTACTCATTGCCAAAGAGATCATACAGGCGCGTACGTTGGTCAGAAGAGGTAACAAGTCTTTGCCCATCAATGCTCAATTGAATAAATCTTCCCTCAAAGACGGCTTTTTCATTGCCTGAGAGGTCGTATAGTCTGGTAGTGCTATTACCAAATTGGTCAGAAGAAGAGGCAATGAGACTTTTACCACCATAACTGAAGCCCCTAAAAGTCCCATCAAAGAGAGCTTCCTCATTACCCAAAAGATCGTAGAGCCGAGTATGCCCAAGAGAATCAGTAAAGAATCTTTTCTCATCATGACCAAAGCTCGTGAAATCTCCAGAAAAGATTGCTTGCTCATCACCTAAAAAGTCATAGAGTCGAGTGCTGTTAGTGTTGAGATAAAAACGACTAAAAGAATTGATGTTGTCAGCAGCAGAATAAATAGAAAATTGTCGTCCGTCACTACTGACATAAATTCTTGATGCATCTATTCGTGATAAAAGATTCCCATTATTCAGGGTATACATCTGAGTACGGTTATCACGGTCAGAATACATGAAGAGTTGTTGACCGTTGTTGCTGATGCCACTGAACTGGCCATTCAAGACAGCGATTTCATTGCGCAAGCGATCAGAAACCCGGGTAAGGTTATCTCTAGAAGAGTATTCTATTCTTCGTTTCTCATCTTGACTAGCAGTACTGGTACTGACAACAGGTGCAGATGTCTCCACCTCATACACGTTGCCAAAGAAATCTAATCTCCGCCGTATCGGCAGCGGAGAACAAGGACCACAAGAAGAAGCACTAGGTGAGGATGAAAGCAAGTAGTCACTTATGTTTTCGTCAAAAGTAGTCATCTGATTGGTGGCGAGATTATAAAGTTGAAGAGTACTATCATCATGGCCAATCACGAGCCTTTGGCCATCATCGCTGATCCCTCTAATCTGGCCGTCAAAGTCAACTGTTTCTAGAACACTTTGTGAAGCTATCCTGAGGGCCTGTATAGGGCTAGTCGATATATCTTCATAGGACTGTGCCAAACCTATTGGCTCAGCACGCTTCATTAGATTCCGTAGCGACTCCCCTAGGTCCAACGCGGTCAATAATGTGTCTATTTCTCGAAATTGGCTGGGAGACCTCCTCAATACCGCAATTCCCGCTAGCTCAAGCTGAGTTCCTTTTTGAATAATTTCTTGTCTCTCTGTTGCTACTTGCTCTTCTTCCTGGGCCTTGTCCGCTGCCTGCTGCGCCTGCATCGTTAGCTCTTCTGCAGCATTGGCCTTTTGCTGCGCGTTTCTTTGCTCCTGCTGAGCTTTCTGAGTAGCTGTCTGCGCAGCCACTGCCTGTTCCTGAGCTTGCCGCGCCTGTATTGAAGCCTGTTCTATTTTTTCATTAGCCTCGGCAATCTTCACCGCTGATCGCTGTCGAATCTCTTCACTTTCTGTAGTTGCTTTCTGCAATTCTTTTTCAGCGTCTTCTTTTTTTGTTTCTGCTGCTTGCTTCTTGCTCTCAGCCTCTTGCGTAGCAAGTAGAGCATCTTCCAACTGTTGCTCAGCTTCTGTCTCTCGAGAAATAGCCAACGCGTTAATTTTCAGTGCTGTCACACCAGAGATCACCGCTAATGCAACCGTCCCCATTAGAATCAAAGAGCCAATCCGCAGGCGCTGATTTGCACTGTCTATCTTGGCGGTCGCTTTTTGGTTGGCCTTCTCCAAGGTCCGATTCGCTAGTGCTAGTGTTGCTTTTGCTTCTTCGGCTTCTTCCGTTACTAGTTCCTGACTCGCCGTCAAAAACGCATAGTCCTCCGGTGGCAGCACCTTATCCTCAGACCATTGCTTTGCCTTGTCCAGCTCCTGCCTTTGCAACAGCTGAGCCTTATCCGCTCTGTCAGAGCCAAGCCATGCGCTAATCGCTCTCGAATAAGGCCGCAAATTTGCCAGCTCCTGAGCTGCCCAGTCAGCATCAAAAATTGCTGCATACACCGGGTTGTAAACCTGAAGCTGCCCCTGCTGCTCTACCACCACACCCGACAGCCGCAGCTCAATGTAGTCTCTACTCGGCTCCGTGGTCGTACCCCCCGTACGCAACCTACCCTGTACCAGCACCCGCTGATACAAGCCCAGCCGCCGAGCAGCCCGCTGTTCATCTTTCAGCAACCGATCTCGAATCGTGCGCAGATGCTCCGGCTCATCATTTGCCTGCCAGTTGCGAATAATAGTCTCCTCCACCAGCCGATTCACCCACTCCGCAGCAGAAAGCGCAGAATTTTGTTGAAGCGTTTGTTGCTGATTCTGTTGTTTACTGTATGTTCGAGAATGTTGCTCTACTATGCGGCAGACCTTCTGAGTCAAAAACGGCTGCCCACCTGTCCATCGCAAAATAGCCGCCAGCGTTTCTCCCGGCTTCGCCACTCCTAGCCCAGCCGCCAAAAGCCGGGCCTCCTGCGCCGTGAATCCCGTCAGCTCAATTGCACGCCCCACATTAAACGGCGTACTTTGCGCATCCGCAATCAAATCCGACGGCGTTGCTACCCCCAGTAGCGCGAACGTTAGCCGCCGATAAACCGGAGTATCCGCCCGTTTGTTGTAGCACTCCCGTATCGCCGCAAAAAAGCCATTCACCTTAAACGGCAAACTCAGCACCCGATCAATTTCATCAATAAAAATTGCTAGATTTCCATTAACCCGCTCAAATAAAATCTCTAGCAAAAACTTACTAAACCGATTCACCAGAGACAGCTGCTCATTCGCCGCCCACCAGGCCATATTGTCAAAGTCCAGCTCCAAATCCTGCGCAATGCTGTCAATCACCCCCGCATAAAACTGTTCCGGTGTAATCTCCTCATCAATAATGTCTGTCATCTGCACTGCTACACAGGCCACACCCTCAGCCTGCAACCGCGCCATCGTCTGCACCCGCAAGCTCGACTTCCCCATCTGCCGACAGTTCAGCACATAGCAAAACTCACCTGCCTTCAGCCCCTCATACAGCTCACTATCTGCCCGCCGCACCACATAGGTCGGTGCATCCAGCTGCAAACTCCCCCCAATCTGATAAGGCGAAGCATAAGGCGTCATCTCAGATGTCATGTCTCCAGATGTCATAGCTCAAGCACCGGCCTATAGCCGCTCCCCAAAATACTGCCGATACAAATCACACAGCGGCGCTGCCGCATTCCCCTGCCTTTTCACCAAGCCCATACTATCGAGCTGAAACGCCTCATCTGTGCCAATCGCTACCGCCCCAGCACTGCGTAGCATTTCTTCCACAGCCTTCACCAGCCGCTCATCACGATGCAAATTCGCCAAATGTCGCCGCAAATGATCCTCATACGGACCTTCTTCCGTCGGGGCCACCTGCAAAAAGCGAGCCAAGCTCAGCCGCCCTCTCGCGATCGCAGACAGCGCCACCCGCACCAAATACGGATGCCCACCCACCATCGCCTGCAAACTTGTCACATCATCCGCCGAGAGCGCTAACCCATGCCTCTGCGCCAAATCCATCACTTGCTGCGCCGAAAACTCTGGCAGCTCCACCGGCATCCCCACATTAAAAGGAGACTGATGCATATCCAGCGGAATATACACCTCCCGCGAATGCACAATCACCAGCCGCAAGTTCTGCCAAGTCGCCTGATTCTTACCCCGCTCGTGCCAAGTGCGCAGCAGCGCAAAAAAGTCCTGCGCAATCTTCAAATGCTGAAAAACCAGATCCACCTCATCTAGCCCCAGCACTAGCGGCTGCTTAATCTGCGGCAGCACATACTTTTGAAAAAAGTTCGTACACTTGCGCTTATTGCCCAGCGCACTAGAGCGCCAAATCTCATCAATCGGAATCTCTAGCGCTAGCTCCTCAGCCACAATGGCGCAAAACCACTGCAAAAACTGCGACAGATCTTCAAACACCTCACCATCCGCTTCCTGAAAATAAATCGGCACGCTGCAATACCCCTGCTGGCTCCCATGCGCCAAAATTCGAGACATCAGAGACGACTTACCCATCTGCCGCGCCGCCTTAATACGAATCAGCGCACCCAGCTTTTCTATCTCCGCCATGCAGTCAGCTTCTATCGGCGGCCTGTCGATATAGAAAGGCGATCGCAACGGCACCTGCCCCTCCGGATTCTCTAGCACAACCCCAGTCGCTTCCGGCACTTCTGACCCAACAGCAGGCCCTTCATCAACAGCCTTCACCGGCTCCACCTCTCCAGCCGACTTACGCGTCATCAGCACAGGCGTTAGGCGCTGCACCATATCTTCAAACGCGATCGCACTACAGCCAAACCTATACGCATTCTCATAGGGCCGCCCCGCACCCAGCGCATCGTAAAAGCCCACCGCAAAGCTAATAGCAATGCGATCGCCCACCGCCTGATTCATCCCAATCACATAGTCCACATGCCGATGAATCGCCGTCGCCTGCCGCTCAGAATAACAAGCATTCAGCAGCACACACTCAATTCCCGGCGAAAACAACCCCAGCAAATTCGCCAGCGCTTCACCCGTAGAATCTCGTCCATCAAGGTCCTTGCTCTCTGCTTGTGCGCTGTTCGAGTGCAGCACCACACCACCCACATCCGCGCCCAGCCCAGAAAAATGCACAATCTGAGGATCTATATCCAGCAGCGATCGCCGCAACTCTTCAACGCCCACTGCCCATCGAGGCACAAGCTCAAAGCGATCGCGCCATTTAGAACGTTCCAAACCCTGCTGAATCTCTCTCGCTTCCTCATCCAAGCGCGTCCGAGTCGTACCAGCAGGATTAGCCGCCAAAAATAGAATCTTCTTGACCGGATTCGTCATTCGCCCAAACGTCTTCCGAGATTAGTACGTTTCTCAGAATCATACGGGTAGAATCACGTAAATGTCAGACTTCTAAGCAAAACTTCCCTTTTCTTTTCCCTGAGCATACGCTTGGTCAAACAGTGACTCTAGCTGAGCGTTAGTACCCCGAATAGGCGCAACTACCGCCTTACCCCATTCCAAATATTCATCGATACGGGCTAACGGCCAGCCCTCTGGTGGCGCGATAACGGTATCTCTCACGTTCGAGATTTTGTCGGCGAGCTTTACCAGCTTGGCTCTATCGCTCAACCCAGCCGCATGATCAATCTGAGCCTGCTTCCGCTCCGCCTTTGGCAACGACTTATCATCCGTCACCTCAGCCACTACATCTCTCACCGCTACACCAAACTGCTGTGCTAGCTCATCAAGCGTCGTATCAGTATCTTCTACCGTGTCGTGCAGTAGCGCCGATATCAACACCACCTCATCGGTTACGCCTGCTTCATTCAGCAAAATGTTGGCCACTGTAATTGGATGGTTGATGTAAGGAGTTTGGCGGCTGTCTTTACGTCGTTGATCACGGTGCTTGGTCGCTGCAAAGTTAAGCGCCCGCAAAAAATGAAGACTCATAATCTTGGGGGATGCTTCTGTAGACGAAGGCTGTGCAAAAGGAGAATCCATAAGCTCTAAGACAGTAGGTATGGTGAATGACTGTATACCATTTCGCCCTCTATCCCTTCATTTCAGGGTCTTCATTTCAAGGTCTTCATTCTAGAAAAGTGGCTATGTTTTGGAGTCAACTATGCCCCTACCCATCTTTGTGTCATTGCTAACAGCTCTTTGAAAGAAAATGAAATTCTGATTAACAAATGTTAAGCTAGTAATCGACTGAAAGAAGCCATATTCGACTGTTTTTAGCAGTTTCAGTGAAGTCGAACTCACCTGATTTGATTAATCTTTCGTAAGAGACTGGTACTTTCCTGAAATATTAGGTCAAAATACTCATGTAGCAAGTTTTGCAAGCACAAGAAAAACGTACAAACAAAAACATTTGCCCACACATCAAACCGCCTCCAAGAAACTGTCGATTAAGGCCTTTCTAAAGCTCAAGTTCGTTCCTACAAAGTTGTCAGATATTAATATTTAATCGCTATGCCAGCTACTGCTTCACCCACA
>ERZ1740070.1914-NODE-1914-length-12475-cov-8.836554_pt1 | contig 12475 bp, 8 predicted proteins | sample MGYA00581734_ERZ1740070 | MGnify/ENA primary metagenome ERZ1740070 (study PRJEB43018, sample SAMN04849744) | marine metagenome | isolation source: floating plastic debris | place: Pacific Ocean | collected 2008-09-01 | study: EMG produced TPA metagenomics... | reverse complement strand
ATATACAGATGTTGGGCTTCTGTTACACAATAGCTTTTGAACATAGTTAATCAGAAGCCTATTGCGTGACTAATTTCAAGAGCCATGCCGAGAATCGTAGCTCTGCTGTGATTTAGCATCACCGATATAATTAAGGCAAATTTTGTCAATGACACCTTTTTTGATGTATATTGTATCATCATTTGTGTGTGAAAATTGACGTGTTGTATGTTAAAATTTGTAAATTTTGCATCACTAACCATTTATGCTACACAAGGAGTTCCGTTGTTGTTGAGCTGTGTTCTCTGATTTGTGGTATCAGCACGTATTCATATTGTCAGTGGGACCTTTTTCCATTACTCCGTACAATGAGAAAATATCATAGAGCTGGACTGAATAGAGGAGTACCAATAGGTCAATCTACCCAGATTATGGGAGGCAGTTTCAGGCGAGGACTGAATTCAGAAGTGGTCACATTTTCAAATAGACTCGCTGTTCAGCCCTCGCCCCTGTACAAAATCAATGGGAAAAAAAACAAGATGGCAGCCTCCTATTTTTGTATGCTGCCTTCTGATTGGCCCAAACAGTTTTACCCCTCTATTCAGGTCCAGCTCTATGGAAATTATCATCACTTGCAGTAGCCTGTGGTCCTACTACCCTACAGGATCTTTAATTACAAGGCACAAAAACTAGCACTGGTGTTGTCATTGCGGATTACCTTAGTATTTTTTCACTCAGGAGTCCAATTGGGTTTGTGGCACAGTAACAGAGCACAGGACTTGGGATCTGAATATCACTGGTTTGATTCCTAGTGGGGACCAAAAACAGAACGATTTTTTACATCTTTTAGTGTTGTTCTCAGTTAAATAGCAACTGTTGCAAAAAACTTTTAGGGGGTGCTAAATTTTGAATGTGAATGTGCGCTCTGCGGGATATTAATGAATAGAGAGAATATTGAAAGGTCAGATTTGTCATTCAATAAAAAATCAAGAAGTATGATATGAAAAATGCAGAAGTTCCCTGAAGTTTCCCTATAAAACCCAAAAAAAGCTGATCCAAGGTGTTGATTGCCATTGCATATCAGTCATAACTAATGCTGCAGACAGCCAGACTAGTTTTAGATAAGATCAATATATCACAAAGATTTTTCATTATTTATCTATTTATCTTTCCGTTAAATGACATACGATCATAAGTCCAGGTATTTCTATAATACAAGTGGTTATCAAACCCTCTGGCTTAGGGTACCTTAAGTATGGTTTCTCTAGCTTCGGCTATCCCTTCAATATTTTTCCACTACTCTAAAAATATTATCTTTTGGTCAATATTTTTTAGCAATCATATTACAACCTCATGTTTGCACACCACACACAAACCCCTCCTGCCCCTCTCATGTATACCTAACCCTCTTTATCCCGATGACACTCTTGTTGCACCATAGACTATATGCCTAGCAATCATGCAACAAAAAGGATCTAGTTGGAAGTAAGTATGCAAGCAGCAAATCATAATTAAAACAACTTATTATAACATTCCATACCCTACAGGACAAAAGTATTCATTGGGATAAATGTTCGCGAAATTCGCGACTGCCAAAATCGCGAAAGATTTATACCCACTAAAAATATATCCCAAGAGGTGCTACTTGCCTGAAAACAACACTTATGAGTTCTAACATTCTGCTAAATGGTTGCCCAGACTGGGATTCAAACCCAGGACCTTTCAATTACAGGTCTGTCGATTACATGTCTGTCGCTCTACCAACTGAGCTACACAGGCGGTTGGACAAATGCCAAAAATTACTTAAGTTGTTCGCGAAACATTGAGCCCGTGAATATCGAGAGAAGACAACACCATCGCGAATTTTTATGCCTTGTAATTTAAGTTCCTGTAGGGTAATTGTTGTGGGGGAGTTTTGGGGAAAGATCTACTGAGCAAAATCACAATCTTGTCAGTAGTTGTCTATATAAACTGTAACACATAGCATTGAGTGCCAGACAACAAATCGATGGCTTTGCAGTCAATGATCTTTCTCAGCAAAGAGACCACACCAGGAAATGGAGGAAAATATGTCACTATCTCTGTTCTTAGAATGAATGAGATCACTGTCCTTTTAACATTCTCTCCATTCATAGATACCCTACATTCATTGGAAGTTGGCGAAATCGTGACTGCCAACACCTTGAACTTCAACACCCACTAAAATCTATTTCCAACAGGTGCTTTTTTACTGACAACAGCACTTAAAAATCGTAAAATTTGTTTTGCGAGTATGGTCCCTACTGGGGAGCGAACCAGTGATTTTCCGATTCCAAGCCATGTGCTCTGTTAATGATCTAAAGAGCCACCTGCATGTAGCTATCTGTATGAAAAAATATACCGAGGTGATTCGCGATTATGTATCACCATCGTTAGTTTTTGTGCCTGATCATGAATGGTAGTAGGAACACAGGCTACCGCAAGGGATGATAAATTTTCACTGTATGGAGTGATGGAAAAAGTGGAACCGATGACAAATCTTGATACAGCATAAATTTGTTGCGTTGATGCAACATAAATTTTTGTTGATACAACAACAGAAATTTTTGTTGATACAACAAAAATAAGAAAAGACAATACAACGAAAATGGAAATCTTGGTGTAGCATAAATGATTAGTGGTGCAACATGGACAAATTTTAACATACAACATTATCATGCAACATGTATCGAAATTGATATACATGTAGTATGCAATAATTTCAGCGCATCACAAACAAATGATGATACAATATGCATTAAAGTTGGCATCTAACATAAAAAAATTGGCATAAATATGTAAAACATGGCATATAACATATCAAACTTGGTATTATAAAATTAAACTCAGCATGTAATACATGCATTGCCCCCATTGAGCTCACAAATTTTTACAAACAGCACTCCATACATGCAGCCTAGTTTTGGGTTCGGTAAACCATACTTTTAAATGGATGGCACTGAGAAATTATTAAAAATATTTTATACTTACGTATTAGGGCGTCTATGAACTTCACAATGTTTTTGTGGCGCAGTGATGATAGCGCAGTGACCTCATTCATCACCGCCATAAGATCGTCATCATTCTTTGTCTGACAGGGAATAATCTGAGTCAAGAATATAACATTGTTCAGAAAACATGTATTATTTGTTTGACAATCAGTTTTAGTTCATTCAGGGATATCAAATGAATATGCCTCACAATAGCACAGAGGCTATGGGCTCTGGTGTTCCAAGTCTACAAAAATAAAGTTTCCTATGCTTCTAAAGACAATTTTTTTCATTTCCTTTATATATCCCATGTTTAAATTTCACACAATATCTGCAAGCACATGACCATCACCTCAGAGCATCGGGACTGTCTTTCATTTCCTCTTCGGAGAGAGAAAATAGCAAAACAATTTGGAAGCCTTTGGGGAAAACCTATTGAGTAAATTGATTTTCTATAAAAATGGTCAAGGATGGCGCCATTGAGGGAAATTATAAATTTCATTTAAAGCGTTTATAAGGGTATTTCACATTGAGTCAATTCATCATAGGACTGCTGTGCACAATCTTTCTAAATAAGAATATTACCTCCACTCCTCACACTTATTATAATTATATATTTACTCACACCAATTTAAAAAATAACCTATTTGGTCAATTGTTCAGAAAATTTGGTGTTGATGATATATTGAAGTCGTCAAAAATTGAATGGTTGAATGTGCAAAATTTTCAAAAAATTGAAAAAAGACAACTGTGAACGACTTTTGTGTGTAAAATGGAGTTTTTATCTCCAAAATGAACGCAATTTTGAGCACAGAAACTAAGATATAATCTATGGGGTGCCAAGTGGGTAACAAATGGTTCTTACTTAGTGTATATGTGCATTATGTTCTCTCTCATGAACATTATTTAGTCTCAGCGGTCCATTATTCCTTGTGTTATGGGAATTACTCCCTAAGACGCAAGTACAAATCTCTGTGACACCCTGATCATTTTGGCTTTTATATTCATAATTCACTCTGCCATATTCCCAATTCATTATCACCATAGGCATTTATTCTTCTCCTATGATGATTCACTCCATTATATGCATTATTACCTGTGCCATGCTTGTAATTTCCTGTCCCTGGTGTGCTATGCAGCCTATGCCAAATATTATTTTCATGTTACCTTATGCCCCTACCATTTCCTGTGTCATAGCTATAATGTTCACAATGCTTTACATGACCCTCACTATTTCTTCTCTCATCCTTATTCTTATGCAAATGAGCTTCCTGTTTTTCGAATGATGTCATTAGTTTTTGCTGTTGAGTTAGTCAACAATGATATATTGTGTAATACAGTATACTATTTCTTGCCCACAGCAACCTAAGGTCAAATGAGCTGAATGATGTCATGAATTAGTACTTGAGTTTGTCAAACATGATTGATTTTACAATACAACATGATCTTGTTTTTTGCCCGCAGCCAACAAGGCTCAAATGGCACCATTGGTTAGCGTGTTGCCTATAAGAATGTGACACAAGAATGTGGATTCAAATAGTGTTAATTTTTAATTTGCAACGCAATCTACAAATCTGAGGTTTCAATTGATAGCCATGGCTTATAGGTATATAGTGAAAGAAAAAACTATATGCGCTATATATCACTTTCAATTTAAACCTAAGATTTGTAAATTGCCCCAACAATTGAAGAGAACAATGCTGGCCATGTGCTTTGAACTCACACAAATGTATGTTTATTTACATATGGCAAGAAACACATTTGTGGTGTTGATTTTTTTATATATATATATTTGTTTTTACAGGCATATCTGATGCTGACATGTGATCAATGCTGACAAAAGGCCACATTCATAAGATCTTTAATTGGATGAAAAAGCCAATTGAGTTTTGATGAAAAATTTGATCAAGAGACGTTTACCATTTACCTTTTTGAATAACCAGATTCGATTGTTCTTATTGACTATTGCCTTGAAAAATTTGATCTGGACGGTCAAAAAATAGTGGAAGTTAGGGTAATACTGCCAGGCTGAGGACAAATTGAAGGCCCGCAAATGGTGGTCCTGAACAAAAAACAATTTACTGAAGCAAGTTTGAAAAAGACGTGGAATTGCCATTTTATGATGGGATTCGCTATCATCAAATTTTAACTACACACAGACAACCGGGAACATATTTTCATCAGCCAGGACTTGGTCTGAAAACAATATTAGGTATAGTCACAAATATCACAGGCGCTTGGAAATGCCGAAATTTGATGGTTTTATGAGTTGCCTCACTTAAGGGATTATAAAATACAGTTGAAGCTGCTTAATGTGGACCACCTCGGGACTGGGTAAAGTGCTCAACAATAAGCGGTGGTCCACACCAGTTTATCAACCTTTTATGTTAAAATTGACCATAAAACCTGTTTTTGGCTCTGATAAGTGAATTTTCATTATTCTATGGCATCAGCGCTTGTCCTATTATGTGTAAATAACGTGATAATTATAGCGAATAGAAACGATGAGGGCTCATGAACGATGACTTGACTGACACAACCATCAATAAACCTATATAAAATTGGCAAACATGCGTGAAATTGTCAACAACTGGTCAACATTAAGCATATCAGGCCGCTGCTGGTCCACAATAAGCAGCAAAAATTAACACACAGGAAATAGGAAAAAACCGTACCAGGGCCACCGGCCCAAAATACCCAGCTGGTCTACAATAAACGCGATCCACATTAATAGCTTCTACTGTATTTGAATTCTCCACTACACCTAAAAATATTTACTGACTAAGTCATTGCTCATGGCTATTTGTTCGCTAAGGTCGGTGTGAAGCCTTTAATAATGATTACAAATATATCAATGACTACCATACTCTTCACCATTGGGTTGAGTTGGCCTGTATTCATTAATATAAGTTAACTCAATGAAAATTGAATCAAACCAATTGGCTTTCTTGATACTCAACTTCTGAAGTCAAAACCTCTGTAAAACATGTTCCTGGTAGCTAAGTGGATTAAGATCATAGTAATTAAAAAAATCACAATTGCATTGATTTTCTGATAGGTCATAATTTAAAAATGATTGTTCGATGCGCATTGAGCACATACGCCAACGTGTCCAGTCATAGTAAAACTGTGTAGTTTGCATAGTCACGGTTCTTTGATTCCAACAAGCTAGATGAAAATGAGTCCAGTTCACAAGAAGTTTGTTTGCATCTATCAGCTTTGAAAATATTTCTTGCTCTCTTGGCTATCCGTTGGCCCTTTCTCATGTTATGAGCAGTATAGAATTCACCGGCATTGATAATTGTGTGTACACTGTCCACAGCCTTACCTACGGGAAATGCAAATGACTGTCCACAATTAAATCTGCTGTCACTTGATGAGGTCACCTCGAATAACCTAGTTGATTGTGTTTCTTCACATTTATCAGGCTGCAGCAACGTGGAGTTGAAATCACTCTGAATGGTCGAACGCAGCTGGGCATCATCTGGCATTACTCCACATGTCATATGTTCATTGAAAAAATGGGCAGTACTGAGACTGGAGCTATCTCTTCCTATTTTACAACCATATTGTTGATTGTTTATTGATATTGCTGATGAAATGTTTGTTTGTAAATCAAGCCTCCTTATTTTACTTTGCAAATAGGGCATCGTTTGTCGTCCTCTTAAAGAGTCATACATCTGTGACGCAGGAATACCTGCGCCAACATAGTTTGCTTGTGTAAGATGTAGACCTAATGCTCCTACCATCGCTCCGGCACATGCATGACGCAAGGCAACACTTTTATCTTTGGACTTGTATCTGTATTTTGGCTTTGTATCATACCTCGAATAGTACACAGTTTCTATTGTCCTGTGCTCCCGTGATACTCTATATTCTTCCATGAATGACTCACAATCTATGTATGTATTCTCGAACATAGACGGTTCACTTATCGCTCTTTTTCTTGCGATTTGCCGAGTCAAGGTGGGTGACATTGTGCGCTTTCTAGGTGACAGTCTAAATGAACTCCAAACATTACTATATAGTAATGAAGTCTTGGGTGGCAAAGTATGGTCACTCCAGATAGCTGCCGTATTGATCCTCTGGCTTGTAGAGGGGATACTTAGAAGGTGTGTTTCCGCTACGCTCTGCTGAGTATGTTGGACAGTCAATGAGGTGTGCTCCAGGTTAATGGAATTTTCTCTTGGAGCTGTGGAGGGTAGGACTTCTTGGGAAAAGCGGTTCATTTTCTCCCTAGGGGATAGTGCTGTATCATAGTGATTTTGTACTTCTCTGAACATTCCTTCCATGTAACACAAGTTGCTGGTATTTGAAATGGATGATTTTTGGCTGGTTTGCTTGTCACCATAATAGTAGGCAATTGCTGTCAGACGGTTATTTTGGAAAACCCTATACTCATCAAGAAAAGTTCCAGAATCAACATGTAGACTGTGAGATGAGGAACTTTCACTAGCATTCCGTTGCCATCTCTGTGAAGATTCAATACATCTTGTGTGGGATGGCGACAATTCAACAGCAGAATGCTGGGGAATACCAGCTGGAATGTTACGCTGTAGCTGAGGATGGTTATTCGTTTCTCTTGTTACCCTACTCTTCTTTCTTAGATGTTTAAAATCGGTCTTACACTCAGGTGAGGGAGTTGCAATGTTACGCTTTTTCTGCAGAGTTGGAGTCATAGCTACATCTATAGCCTGTTCGGTTTCTCGGTTCATGGCGATTGAACGTACAGACAACTCGTCATCCATTTTGTTACTTGAGTTAGCTTGTGACGAGTTTTCTGTCGGTGATAGATCATTGCCGTCTACCTGTTTGCGTGAGTCAGGAACTGATAAGAGAGGCTCCGAAGGCAAAATTTGATTTGAGTCTTCGTTTGTGTGATAATACTGAATCCTCCATTGCTTCCACAATTTATATTTGCGGTCTGGCTCCTTTCGCTTCGTACGCTTCCTCCCTGATTTATTCTTCAATGGCTTTATCGGCTTAAAAAATGCAATTATGTCTTCAAAATAGATGTTTGTAAGAATGGTAAAGTGCATTTTACTACTGTTTATAATTGGCTGTGTCAGTTTCCAAGGCTTGACACTGCTATGATAATAGCCCATCTCAACTTTTACATTCATTGCGACCACACTTGAAAGAGTCTTCTCTGATAGATTTGGCTATTGCTTGACCATAATGTAGCTTATCTATGAGCGACGTGTCATTGTTTCTTACCGAGTAGCTACTCTAAAGTCATATTAACGTCATTTTACTGTGGATTTATTGCAATAGTCTGTTCTCCCCTTATGATTGAAAACTTACGAAACACAAGGAGACCAGCATATAACACTGTTCTGACGTGCATCTATTTGTATAGATATGGGTGAGGTTCGCATTGTTTAGCTTGATGTCAAGCAGTAAAATTTCTAGATGATATCATAAATGTTTGCAATCATCATGGTCACAGTGGCAATTGAAACCTATGTGTATCTATTAGAATAAATCAACAGCAATCATCATCAGGGTCACGCCAACACCTCACATTGCACCGCAACTTGAAAGCCATAGTTGATTCAAATGGGATTTAGAAGTTACTTTAAACACATACCTTTATTGCATTTGTCTTCCCAGTTACATTGTTGTGACGGAATTCTATTCTCCTATTAATTCCACTATAAAGTTGATCACTGGGAACCTTTGAAAATCTTTCGTAATATTCTGCAAACTCCTTGTTATCTGTAGGGGAAAATTTTGTAGTTGTACCATCATCCATGAGATATTCAATGATAAAGTATATGTAGGTGTTGGAAGGGGAAACTTTGCATTCATCAAAATTATTTAAAACTAGTAACAAATGCAATATGCATGGTATGCTCCAGCAATAAATATATGTTTAAGGATTCATTTGCTTATCTTCCTTACTACAGTTGCTAATGTTATTCTTACATTTAATAAACATGCTTTTCCTGAGGGGACTATGATTTCAAAGAAGATTTTTGTAAATTGCAAGGGTAAGCTAGCCTGTGCTTTTTCATGAATGGGAAAACTTTATAAAATTATGCTAAGTAGTTGCGCAGTTATTTGATGTAAAGCCAGTCAATCTGAGCAAAACCTCAACTGAACCAAAATTAAAATTGACTTTCCGAGGCCTTTTACATTTAATTGTATTCAATCGCATACTCAAAGCTTCGACAATAGACAAAGCAAAGTGAGCCCTTACATCCAGTTTTGCATAGCTTCAGTTGCAAGGCTGATGCAAGCCAACCTATTCTGTACTGTCCATTTAACGGTTTGGCGCTATTTGAATGAGAAAGGCTCGGATTGGCTCAGGACTCTAAAAACCTAAATAATAAATAACCGGGCTTTTGAAACCCCGAAACTCAAGTATGGATCATTGTAGTTTGAATGTTAAATTGTTTGTTGCACTCCTAGAATCAAGGCTGTCCAGTGGACAACTGCTGATGCATTTTCCCAATTGAAAAGATTCATCAAACAATAAAGTAATGGCTTTTTGGATTGTTTTAAACGGCTGAAATTTCTGCATTTTATCGTCGGAGTGAATTGAAAACTCATAATATCAGTTGAGAGCTATCACATACATGCATATAAATATTGATTGGATGTTACGACTGAATAAAAGTTGCGCAATGGTTGGGCCACCTGATATAGGCCTATATTTATTTAAATCTACATGTTTTGTACTACTCCAATTGCTTGGGAGTGGGCAGATTTCCCACCACCTTGCAACTTCACATATTTTTTCAGCCATCGTTGTCAGTATAAGCTAAATGACAGTCCTAAAACCTCTTTAAAAAACTTTGTCTGCTGTTTTGTTTAAATCTAGCTCAAACATCATGATAGATCGGTTTGAAGACCCACAGTAAATAGTTTTTGTTGAAAAGGATCATTTTTGTTCATGCAAAGGGTGGGTGGTTTAGCGACCACTGCGACAACCCCTTAGAATGGCCACTGCGCACGTATACTCACGGTAAAGCTTCAATTCCTCCATAGTTTGCATCACTTTTGTCACGGTCGATGTCTCTTGTTCCTCTTCACTGCTGCTTGACGGTCGAACTAGTCTCTCGTCATCAGTGTAGTCTTCGTTATCCCACCTATCTTTGTTGATATTTTCAATATGTTTTCGCTGCCTATAATGGATAATAGAGGAAAGCAACTTTTGAAGCACTTTTTTCTGTACTCTAAAGACTTTTTGCGGATTTGTTTCGATTCTCTTTATAGGGAATTTGATTTATTCAACCCTCCCCTAATTAGACACCATAGTCCGCTTCCTATCAGCATCTCTGTTAGGTTCAGAGCAAAACAAACTGTCTTGATACTGATGGAGTATTGAAGGATAGCGGGGAAGGCAGATTGGATTTTCTGTGGTGTCCCAGGGATAACGAATGCTGTGTTTTAGGCTCTGCTTATTGGCTTGGGTCCAATGATGTCATAACTTGCTTTGATTTTTACCACCTTATAGCAAACTTCAACAAATGCTTAGCAAGAAAGAAGTTAACAATGTAAGAATTCACTTTGTATCCAAATATCACACTGGCTGTTGTTTTCAAAGCTTGAACATTCCAAGAACTACCGTTTTGATAACTAAAGCATAACTGAGCGTTTAGTATCTGCCAAGATTTGACTCTGTCAATTATCAATCAGAGTCGACATATCAAGCCTGGGGAACAAGGTAGGAAGCAAGCAAAAGCCCAGTGTTTTAAAGTTGTCTGGTTTAGGGGGTTATCACAATAGCATTTTTAATGGTTTTGTTGTTATCCTTTAACAAGTTTTCAATTACATTGCCCTTGTTTAAAAAGGAAAACTAATGATTTTTCTTTGATTGCTTTTATACACAATACACCTCTTATTGTGTATAAAAAGTTTCTGTCTTTGCTATTTACTCAAAAAGGGAGGTTATGGAAAAGAATTTGGAATTGAATTTGAAACCATCTGAGGATCGCTCAAATATATTTTTGTTGAATTAAGAAAAAGGGAAGAGACGCTTTTGGGGTAATTTCTGAAACAGCCCAAAAAAATACGAAATAAAATTGCTCGTTTTTTTTTAAGATCCTTACAATAGAAGTCCGGAAACATATAAAAGGCAAAAATACATGAATTTTCAAATTTCATGACTGAAGCTTTAGTAGATCTCTTGCCTTTGATGAAAGAATAAAGCCGGAATGTAAATAAGTTGAAAAAAGCCTTCAAAGAGAAGCTCCTTCTTTCCTAGAGAAAAGGTGTCTAGCGAGCTGTGTGAGTAAACCCTACTGTGTATTATAATAAAATGATACAAGGATTCGGACTTGCTCTGTAAAACACACCATTATATGATATTACTTGATATTGAGACAATATTGCTCTAAGCCGGCTACTAAAGTAATATGCAGTATACTCACTTCGCATATTCCTCCAAAGAAAATACGTCCAGTTGAGGTTCGAATGGCATACGCGCAAGGAGTTCCTCTTTAGCTTCTTCAGATAGAACATCCTGTTTTCCTGAACAGTGGCTAGGTACTTCAGTTGTGTTTTGGCTTGGTACTTCAGTTGTGTTTTGGCTAGGCATTTCAGTTGTGTTTTGGCTGGAGTTGGTCTCTTGCACTAAAATTGAAAAGCGCAATAATCTGATGACAAATATGCACATGTATAATCTTGATTCATTGATTCTTGATTGAGTTTCCAATGATGGCATCACAGTGTCATGAAGAGCATTATGATGGTTTCCATTATGTAAAAGTGTTATTCTGCTCCGTTTTAAAAGTGTGCCAGTATGAACAGTTTCAGCGTCCGTGAAAATAACAATACAAAATGCAGAACACAGAGATTCTATCGAAACCCATTAATTATTTTTTGTCAATTATGTGTCAGCTGACTGACAACAGTTCAGAAGCAGAATATAAAACTTCCCGATTGAGAGCCTGTAGCACTGAGCTATTTGGGTTAGAGTGCCTAGAACGAGAAATAACTTACTATAGTCATGCCCTGAAAATAATGAGTTTTTATGTAAAAGATAATGGATCCCGTTTCCATGGATTATGAAGTAATCAAATATGCAGCAATTGAAAATAAATGTTGTAAAACATCAATTTTGGCAACCCTGGCTGATACCGAAGTCACCCAAGCTCACAAACCTTTGGTGTACTCACCAGGAGAGGTCGTGGGTGGCTTTGTTAGAGAATCTCCATGACAATAAATACATGGAGTTATCTTGCCATCTTTGCCCAAATCTCCTAATACTGGTATCCTGAGATAAGCACGACATTTTGTATTGGTGCAGAGATATTCATCATCCCTCAGTTTGATATTATACTGCTCCACGCTATCTCCACCTACATCAAACTTAAGTTGCAATGAAATTGGTTGCAGAACCAAAAATTAATAATAAAGCAAAATTTACCATTAAATATGGTGCAACAAACTAAATTAACTTCATAAATGATTTCAAAGTGAATGGAATAAGCTTTTTTTAAGCATTTTTTATTTTTGACCTTTGAATAAAATATTATAGC
>ERZ1740070.1912-NODE-1912-length-12483-cov-6.316624_pt1 | contig 12483 bp, 11 predicted proteins | sample MGYA00581734_ERZ1740070 | MGnify/ENA primary metagenome ERZ1740070 (study PRJEB43018, sample SAMN04849744) | marine metagenome | isolation source: floating plastic debris | place: Pacific Ocean | collected 2008-09-01 | study: EMG produced TPA metagenomics... | reverse complement strand
CGACAATATCTAGAGTTTGGGTGCCGATGGAGCCAGTTGAACCAAGCAGAGTGATAGCCTTCACGGGAATTGCCTATTGCTAAAGGTCTATAGCTGGCCGTCCTGGCCCGCCCTGTCTCAACTATAGATTCTTAACGTCTTTTCACAAAATTTAAGGGACCAACGATGACGATAGATCATGGGTGGTGCGTTTTTAGAAATCGCGACCATAATTAATGTAAGGAGATGCCTGCAAACTGCCTAATCATTTATGGAAGCTTTTTCACCTACCCCACCTAAGTGGGTCGAGTCTGCCACTCACGCACTGACGTTTGGCTGTCCGCGCTGTGGCGAGTCTGCCAGTGCTGCTAACGATGTTTGGATCAACCGTCGTGCGCCAGTGTATACCCATAACCACAAACGTAAATGGCAAGAGTTTTATAACTGTGACTGCGGTACAGCTTGGTGGGCCTGGAGCAGCGACCGGCCACCGAACCCTTGGCAGGTAAATGACTCACCCGAAGAGACGCCCCCCAGCTTGGATCCACTCACCGGATTAGGGGATAGTTGGGGTAGTTTTGAGCCCTAACCCTGTTCGATGCCTATTATCGTCTTTGGTAGCCTCAATATGGACCTGGTCGCCCAGGTGCCAGTGTTACCGCAACCTGGAGAAACCCTGCTAGGAACAGGCTTTGTCACAGTGCCGGGCGGTAAGGGAGCCAACCAGGCGGTGGCAGCGGCTCGATTAGGATTGACGACAGCGATGGTGGGTCGCATTGGTGATGACAGTTTTGGTAGGGCACTGCGAGATGCTTTGCATGGCTCAGGTGTCGCCACAGATTTGTTACAGGTTGATGAGGCACCGTCAGGGGTGGCGCTAATCAGTGTGGATGACGCTGGTGAGAATCAGATTGTTGTTGTGCCTGGGGCCAATGGCAATGTGACGGCATCGGATGCCAACCGCTTGCCTTTAGGGACTGAGCCCTCTGTTTTGCTCATGCAGTTTGAAATTCCACTAGCGGCGGTGCAGGCTGCCGCTAAGCAAGCGGCTGACCACTGTGTCATTGTGGATCCAGCACCAGCGCGTATGGATCTGCCTGCAGAGTTTTATGGGTTGGTGGATATTTTGACGCCCAATCAGACAGAAGCGTCTCAGCTGGCGGGTGTGCAAGTTAAGAGTATCCCCACAGCGATGGAGGCAGCTCAGGTGCTGCGTCAGCGCGGAGTATCGACGGTCATTGTAAAACTGGGGAGTCAGGGAGCAGTAGTTGCCTCGGAGTCAGAGGTATTTCACGTGCCGGCATTTGAAGTAAAAGCGGTGGATACTGTCGCTGCTGGAGATGCTTTTAATGGTGGTCTAGCAGTCGCTTTACTGGAAGAAAAATCTCTCCGCTCTGCTGTGGTGTGGGCCAGTGCGGTGGCAGCACTATCTGTGATGACAGCTGGGGCCCAGCCGTCAATGCCGATGCGGGAGCAGGTGGAAGAGTTTTTGCTGCACCATTCTGTCGAGGATCTGTAGGCTGATTGAGGGATGAGGTTGGCACTTTATCGTATAAATCAGCAACGGCTACAGTCTTGATGCTCTAGACTGAGTTAATACTGCATCGCTAGCAATAGCGACACGATTGTCATTAAGCTCCCCTGCGCTTCAATGCCCTCAAATCAACCAGATATCATTTTTTTGGTGCTCGATACCCAGCGTGTAGATCGCCTGTCATGTTACGGCTACGCTCAGCCGACATCGCCAAATATTGATGCGTTTGCTGAAGGAGCGACACGATTTAAGGTTGCGATCGCACCTGGTCAGTGGACTATTCCCTCCCATGCGTCTATGTTCACCGGACTGTACCCATCGCAGCATCAGATGCAGCAGTCCTATTCAGTCATGCCACCCCACCTCAAAACATTGGCAGAACGACTGCAGGACGAAGGCTATTACACCGCCGCATTTTGTAACAACCCCCTAGTGGGTGTGATCAACAACGGCTTGCGTCGTGGCTTTTACAGCTTTCTAAACTACAGCGGCCTACTTAGCTCTAGACCCAATCAGGCCGGTATTCCCTCAAGCTTTCTAGACAACTATCGTCAGCTATTCAAGCGTGTTGTCGCCAAGGCGCTAAACAAGATTCAAGACGCCTTTGCCCGTTCTGACTGGCTGCTGTCACTGTCATTTACACCGCTGATGGTGCCCCTATGGCAAACAGCCTTGAGTTTTAAGGGCAATACTCGCAAATCATTAGATGACGCGGCCAAACTGTTGATTGAGCGCAAAGAAGCAGCCTCAGATCAGCCGATCTTTACCTTCATTAACCTGATGGGCACCCACATGCCCTACCATCCACCGCGCGAATACATCGAAAAATTTGCGCCAAATGTGCTTAAAGATCGCGACGCCCAGACTTACTTACGGCGCTTTAATGGTGATGTCTACGGTTGGCTCGCACCCCTGATGGGTGCCTTGGGAGAGCAGCAAAAAGATACTTTAGATAGCATGTATGATGCTGAAGTTGCAGCCCAAGATGCACAAGTGGGGAGATTCATAGAGCAACTGCAACAGTCTGGTCGGCTCGAGAATACCTACATTGTTGTTTGCGCCGACCATGGTGAGCACCTGGGCGAGAAACAACTTATTGGCCATGCTCTGTCTATCTATAATGAGCTGGTACAGGTGCCGCTCATTATTCACGACCCAACCGATACGATCCAGCGGGGTACTATTCGTGATGATGTCGTGTCTACCCGCTGTTTGTTCCATACGGTTCTATCCGCTGCCGGCATCGCCACACCAGAAGAAGCTGAACTGAGTTTAGAACATCAGAAAACAACTGAGAGTTTTGACGACGCTGAGCCCGAAAGCTGCGTCTATGCAGAAGCTGTGATTCCGCAAAATGTCCTAAACCTGATTCAAAAACGACAGCCAGAACTTGTTTCTCAGCATGCCTGCGATCAAACTAGGCGGGCTGTTTGGGTTGGCCATCATAAACTGATCGAAACCGATGAAAACCCCCCAGAACTCTATGATGTGCAAGATGACCCCAGTGAGAAGCTTAACCTGAGTGAGATTTTCCCAGAGATGGTGGAATCCTTACAAGACTCTCTTGCTGCTTTTAGCCAAGATGCGGATGAGCACCAAGAACTATACTCTCAAGCTCGTGCCTCTGGATTTGATGATCCAGAAGTTCGTCGTCGTCTTAAAGACCTTGGATATTTAGAAGAGTAAATATGTATCCTCCCGTAGATCCGACGCTGATTGAATTTGGTCCCTTTGCTTTACGCTGGTACGGTTTGCTCATGGCGACAGCTGTGATTACCGGTTCCTGGATTGCCAGTAAAGAGATCGAACGCCGTGGCAAGAACCCCGAAGATTTTTGGGACATGCTGATTTGGGTGCTTATTCCAGCCTTTATCGGTGCTCGTCTTTATTATGTCTTTGTCCAATCTGGCAATCAAACGTTTTACCTGCAGAACCCTGGCCAGATATTACAAATCTGGGGTGGCGGCATCCACATTTTTGGTGCCTTTATTTTTGGTAGCGTTGCCCTCTGGTTATTTACCAAGATACGTCGTCTACCCACACTGATGTATTTAGATGCAGCCGCAGTTGGGTTACCCATCGCCCAAGCCATCGGCCGTTGGGGCAATTTTATTAACCAAGAACTCTACGGTCCCCCTACTGATTGGCCCTTTGGCTTACGTATCGATTCACAGCACCGTTTAGAACCCTACAACGACTTAGTTACATACCCAGAGGCCACCCGATTTCATGCCTTATTTCTGTATGAGTCTGTATGGAATCTGTTGGGCTTTTTAGTGCTGTATTGGGTCTCAAAACGCTTTGGTCGACAGCTAAGACCCGGAGATTTGTTGCTGTTGTATTTGGTTTGGTACCCTTTTGGTCGATTTTTTATCGAATTCCTACGAACAGACTCTTGGTTCTTTCCAGGCACACCGTTTAATGTGGTGCATATCCTGTCGCTTGTGGCAGTTGTTGGTGGAGTCGCAACGTTAGTGTTACGGCGACGCTTTGGGCAGGCAGTAAAGAACTACTAAACAAAAACTACCTGACGGGTTGCCCGTAACTCTTTGCCTCCTGCTTTTCTTGCTTGTTTATGCCACCTTCTCCTCGCCTCATCATTATCGGTCTTGACTGCATGGAGCCCTCCCTCGTCTTTGAGCAGTGGCGAGATGACCTGCCCAATCTCTCTCGCTTGATGAGTCAGGGTAGCTACGGTCGTTTAGAAAGCTCTATTCCTGCTATTACCGTTCCAGCCTGGAGCTGTATGATGACCGGTCGTGATCCGGGAGAGCTGGGCATCTACGGATTCCGTAATCGAGCGACGCGGGCCTATCAGAATATGACCATTGCCGATGGTCGAGCTGTGCGTTTTCCACGACTGTGGGACTACCTGGGCAAAGCTGGTTGGAAAGTAGCTGCCCTGAGCGTGCCTGGCACATCGCCACCCTACGAAGTGAATGGTGCAATGGTGTCGTGTTTTCTCACACCGAGTCCCAAGGTGACCTTTACCCACCCACCAGAGCTAGGCGATCAGATTCTTAACTGGATGCCTGACTTTATGATGGATGTGCCTGAGTTTCGCTCAGAAGATAAGTCAGAGATTCTGTCAAATATTCATAAACTATGCGATCAGCGCTTTACCCTAGCGGAAAAGCTAATTGGTCAAGAACAGCCTGACTTTTTAATGCTGGTGGATATGGGAGTGGATCGCATTCACCATGCATTTTGGAAGCCGATGGACCCACGGCATCCAGACTATGAGCCAGATATGTCATTTTCGACAGCGATCCATGATTATTACTGTCATGTAGATGAGCGAGTGGGGCAGCTATTAGCCAAATGTGATGATGAGACTGCTGTTCTTGTTGTCTCAGACCATGGCGCACAGCCTCTACTTGGTGGAATTTGCATCAATGAATGGCTGATGGAAAAGGGCTATCTTACATTAAAAGAGAAGCCGACAGAGCCGACTGCTCTAGATAAGGTTGAAGTGGACTGGGAGAACACAACCGTATGGGGTGCAGGTGGCTACTATGCCAGAATCTTTTTGAATGTAAAAGGACGAGAACCCCAAGGAACAATTCCACTGCGGGAGTTTAAGGCATTTCGTGAGCAGCTGATTGCTGAGCTAGAGGCAATTACGTTACCAGATGGTTCTCCGATGGAGGTAAAAGCCTATATCCCTCAAGAGACGTATCAAAAAGTACGGGGAATGGCTCCAGACTTGTTGGTGTACTTTGACTGGTTAGCATGGCGCTCTGTGGGTAGTGTGGGTACCGGAGAGCTATATGCGAAAGGAAATGATACTGGGCCGGATGATGCCAACCACGCCCAATATGGGTTGATGATTTTTCATGATCCCAAAAAATCCTATGGTGGTCAGGTGTTAGAGAATGCTCAACTGTATGACATTTTGCCGACGATGTTAGCTCGCTATGGAGTGAATGGTCCTGATGATTTGCGGGGTAAGGTCTTGTCGATATAGTATCTGATAGATAACGCTTGAAAATAGCTTAAAAAGATAATTATTAACTGTAAAACTATGTATAAAAAAGACCGACGCCCTCAGGCTTGGTTTCCTTTAAGCGTGCTCCTGATTCTAACGATTACAGCCTGTGAGGGAACATCGTCGGATACTGCTGATGGTGACTTAGAAACTTCTCAGATACCGGCTGCACCAGTTGATGACCCAGATGCAGTACAGACAGAAGAGATGACAGGTATGGCCCTAGCTCTCTCGGTAGAAGGCGTATTAGTGGTCGATCAGCAGTCTGGAACAACGCGTACCATTCCCTTTGAAACAGATATTGAAACTTCTCAGACAGCGATTTCCGCATCTTTAGGAGAACCTACCGAAAGAGCTGAAAATAGCGAGTGTGGTGCTGGTCCAATGAGTTTTGTTACCTGGGCCAATGGGTTTACCATTAATGTAATACAGGATCAGTTTGTTGGCTGGACAGTGGATGAAGCAACTGAAAACCTAACAACGGTGAGCGGTGTTGGTGTGGGCTCAACATTAGCGGAACTAGAAGAGAACTACGATATTGCGGTGATAGAAAGCTCTTTGGGGATAGAATTTTTTGATGTATCCAACAGTTTGTTTGGGCTGCTAGATGCCAATGAGCCGGATGGGATTATTACCTATCTATGGTCTGGTATGGCTTGTAATTTCCGTTAGTTAAGGCCTAGTCTTTCATTACTCTGGAATGCTAACCAGCTTGTGAATCTCAATTATCAGATCGGGAAAAGCAATTGGATGGATCGTTCCTGCGCTGATGGTATTTTGATTTAGAAAATCGCCATTTTGTAAGTCTTTAAATACTGTCAGCTGTCTCTTTGTCACATCAACCACCCAGTACTCCTGAATGCTTGCTGCTGCATAAAGCATTCGTTTGGTATCCAAATCGTAGCTAAGCGTAGTATCTGCTATCTCAACTAACCAGTATATATCTTCTGGGTAAGGATGCCGCTCTAGATAGCGAGTGTCGGGTAGACGAACAATAGCAATGTCTGGCTGGGGTTCAGAGTCAGCGAGGGTAATGGGATGGGCTTCAAAAACCTTGGCCTTATCTTGTAGAACTCGTCTGAGATACTCAGCACCGCGATCATTAATAAACCGGTGAAATGTACCCTCTGGAGCCATGTCCCAAATTTCTCCGTTGATGAGTTCGCAGCGGCGATGATCGAGAATGCCCAGATCTTGCATGTGCTGATAGTCTTTGACTGACCATTTGGTTAGTGATCGCATGACTTGAACCCTCTATGGTTGATCAAGACTATTCTTACAATTATAAGAAGTATTTCGAAGTCTGATACTGCCTAGAGCTGTTATTAAACCTCTAACACAAATATTGAACCTCATTATTGATCTTTCTATATGTGATGTAGCCTCTTCTTATAAAGTAATAGCATTGAGAAAGTGGGTATAAAAATAATTACTATTTCTCAAAGTTTGAGTATTCTACTTAGTCTGTTTCAATTTATATCTTTAAGGAGCTTGATTAGATTTTCTATAAGTTTATAATCGAAGACGATAGACTTATAGAGCAAAGTTTAATAGAGTACCGATCAGGTTTCACGTGACTTTACAACCAGACTTACCAACGGAAGAAGAAAAAGCATTGCTGCAAAACAGTTAGTGGCAGAAGCATTGCATCGTGCTACATCATTTATGGTGAGCTTTATCTCTCAACCAGATCATGTAGCAGTTATTGTCGCTGCATCTAAAAAGGATGAGTTGCTTGCCTTCAATATTAGAAAGCGCTTGTTACCTTGTCCTCAAAAAAAGGATGAGCTACTTGAGTCGGAACGTGGATTGGGCACTTTCTCAAATAGAATTGACCTTGCTTATCGTCTCGGCCTCATCAGCGCTGACTTGGCTAAAGCTCTGCATATCTTTAGGTGCATTCGTAATGACTTTGCTCATGCATATGAAGGGCAATCACTTGATGTTGCGCCACATAGAGATCGAGTGGAAGAATTATCTACACGAATTGATATGCATCCAAACATAGCAAGTTTGAGAGCAACTATCAGTTCGATCCCAAATATTGGACCACAGAAACTATCGTTTGTTATTTCAGCAACATTAGCAATTCATCGACTTGAAATGGTTAAACCACTTGTGAGTACTTTGGATAGCGAACCTGCAACCCATGCAAGATTTCCCTAAAACAATGCATAACAAATCTGTGTTAGTTGAATACAGCTAAATGAGAGAGGCTCATAATGCACTATGGCTGCTTAAGTTGCTTCTACAATAACAACAGGTAAAGGACTCGTTTCTACCACTGCTCGTGAAACAGAGCCAACGAATAAGTTTTCTAGATGTCGGTGACCACGTTTGCCAATAACAATTTCTGCCACGCTATAGTCTTGGGCAACTTGTAGTATTTTTGTAGGAATCGCTCCAGATGTAGCAATAAACTGATGTCGAATATCCGCTAAGTGTTGCTTGGTAAGTTTTTTTAGCTGCTTGATGCTTTGAGGGTTACCAACGTGTAGGACGTGTAAAACCACCACATTCCCATCACATCGACGGGCGAGTTCGGCAGCTTTTGTGAGAACTTGTGCTGCAAGGGGAGAAGTGTCAACAGCAGCAAGAAGAACAATGCGACGGCTTACGGAGACTTTTGTTGGATCTACTTCACCTCGCTCTAACAGTTTTGGAGCAAACGTGGGGATTGCCCAGGCACCTAAGGGAGCTGTGACTAAAATTGAAAGGGCCGCAAGAGCGAGAATTGTATCACCACCATTTACTCCCTGAGCCAGGGGAATTGCCCCAATCGCGGCTTGTACTGTGGCTTTTGCGGAGTTACCTGGGAGTAAAAACAGACGTTCTTTCCCGGTCCAGTTACTCCCCAAAGTAGCAAGATACCAGCCGAGCGAGCGCCCCACTAAGGTGCCGATGGCTAATATCAACAAACCAACTAGCAGAGTGTTTTCTAAAACATTGAGCTGAATGCTAGCTCCTAGCAACACAAACAGAATGATCTCAGCGATAACCCATAGGCTGTTAAACCCTTCGCGTAGTCGCCTTGCTAGAGGCGCGTCAAACTCAATGAGAAAAAAACCGGAGGCCATGACGGCTAAATAGCCAGAGAAAACTGGAATATGTTCTGCAACAACCACAAGCAGCAATGCAATGCTGGCAGCAACAAGAGCATCTTGCACTGCATTCTGAGTCCAGTTTTGTTTTGCTAAAACCATCACGAGCAAACGAGCGGTGAGCCAGCCTAGCAGAATACCTAAGCTGACCTGCAGGATGACCTGTAGCGGCAGAAGCTGTACAGAGCTAAGACTGAGATTGCCCAATGTGATGCCTGCACCAGCCCCTTGAGTTAAAAACGCCAACAGTAAGCTAAACACGAGCAGCAACAGCACATCTGACAGCGCACTGCCGGTTAAAATAGCGTCAGGGATTCCTTTTTTGACTCCCCAGCCTAAACTCTTGAGCTGCAGCATGCCAGGTACGATGACGGCTGGTGATTCTGCACCTAGAATGCAGCCGAGCAATAAACCTGTAGCTAAATCAAATTGGAATAGCCATATGGCCGCTAAGGCAACAGCGATCGCTTCACAAGTAGCGGGTAGAAACCCGAGACGGAGGGCAACAGTGCCTTGCTGAGCTAGCTTGTCGCGGTCTAGACCTAACCCAGCTTTCATCAGGATGACCATGACGGCAATGGTGCGAAGAGAGTCGGCTGCGTCGAGGATGCCAGGAGTGAGTACATTGGCAACCTGAGGACCGATCAAGATGCCTGCAAGGACCATGCCAACAAGGGCTGGAGCTTTGAGTCGTCGGGCGATTTGTCCAGCGAAAAAACCTGTGAGGAGAATCCAGATAATGCTTTCTAGCATTGGGTAGATGTTTGAAGGTAATTCACCGATAACCATACCGTTCTTAGCGGTACTGGTTGAGTGGTTCTATCCCACGCTGAACGCTCATCCTGTGGGTAGTCGAGGACTTTTCGCTAAAAGGATAAAGTGCTGATGCTATTTAGGATTACTAGGTTTCTGATTTTGTTCGCACTGTTGCCAGTGTGGGGTGGGATGACTTAAGCCTCATAATGACCTCCGGCCATCATGATGTCTATGAGGCCAGCAACCATGCGATCGCACTCCAAGGGCATCAGTTCTTTGCCACCCATCACTTCCTGCACAATCAAGTAGTGCACCATTGAGCCTGAAAACACACGCGCGGCAATTTCTGGATCTGAAAAATGTAGCTGTGGATGGTTGCCCAAATAGGTTGACATCCGTTCCAACATTGGCTTGCTCAACTCCCGGACAAACGCTTGAGCGAGTTCAGGAAACTTCTCGGACTCACCAATAATCAAACGCATCAGGGTCAAAAACGGTTTGTTGTTAACTGCTTCTGTGAGAAAGGATGTCGCCATCTGGCGCATGATAGCCTCGGGGGTAGCGGATAAGGCAGCCTCTGCAGGTAAATGCCCGACGGTGCGAGTGCTTTTGTGCAGCAGCTGTTGCACTAATGCAATGAACAGCCCTTCCTTATCTTGGAAGTAGCTGTACAGCGTAGGTTTAGACACCCCTGCGGCTTTAGCGATACGCGCCATGCTGGCGGCTGCATATCCCTGGGTGGTAAATACTTCAAAGGCTCCTGAGAGAATGGCTTTAGCTTTATCGGCTTTGGGATCCGAGGCATTTGATGATTGGGGTGGGATAGCAGAGGCCACTCAAAAAACTCCCTAGGGTTTAGATTGGAATCTAATTCTACTAAACTGCCAGTGATGAGTTGAATTTTACTAAACCGTTTAGTAAAATAATTCAATAGCCGTTTAAAGGGCGCTATGAATTTAAATGCTTTAACTCATCAAACAAAGATTGTGGGCCGCCGCTGGTGGTTGAGTGTCAGCGTAGGTATTTTGGCCGTAATGGGTGTGGTTGCCTGGCGTGGCATCCAGTCAGCGCAATTGCAAGCTGAGCAGGCAGAGCAGGTCGCGCTTCCTGAAATTATCACCGTGACAGCTCTAGGTCACCTGGAGCCAGAAGGAGAAATCATTCAGCTGACGGCTCCCACATCTGCCCAAGAAAGCCGGGTGCAAGAGCTGCTAATAGATGAAGGCGACCAGGTTGAGCAAGGGCAGGTGATTGCGGTTTTAGACAACCGCGATTTGATGCAGGCGGCTCTGCAAAAAGCCGAGCAGGAGGTACAGATTGCCCGAGCCCAGCTGGCCCAGGTGCAGGCCGGAGCCCAAACTGGCGATCTGCAGGCCCAGCGGGCCGAGATTGCCCGTCTTGAAGCCGACCAGGCTGGCAACATTAGCACTCAGCGAGCCACCATTGCTCGACTAGAGGCAGAGGTGCAAAATGCTCAGGTTGAGGCCCGTCGCTATGGGTCGCTCTATCAGCAGGGGGCTGTTTCTGAGTCTGAGCGGGATGCTAAACAGCTAACCTACGCTACGGCCCAGCGGCAGCTGCAAGAAGCCCAGGCGTCTCTGGCTCGGATTGAGTCGGCGGGGCAAGAACAAATTATCCAGGCCCGCGCCAGATTGGATAGCCTGGCGGAGGTCAGACCGGTGGATGTAACGGCAGCTGAGGCGGAGGTGCAGGCTGCGATCGCAGCAGTCGCTGAAGCTAAAGCGAATTTAGATAAAACCTACGTCCGTGTTCCTGTGGACGGCCAGATCCTCAAAATTCATACCCGGTCTGGCGAAACCATCGATAGCGAAGGGATTGCCACCCTGGGGCAGACGGCGCAAATGTTTGTGGTTGCCGATGTCTATCAAGACGATATTACAAAGATAGAACCCGGTCAGCCGACGACTGTTACTACGCCGGTCTTAGAGACTGAGCTGCAGGGCACGGTTCAACGCATTGGTCTTCAGGTTGAGGCTCAAGAGGTGATCAATGAAGACCCGGCTGCCAATATTGACGCCAAAGTGGTTGAAGTCCACATTCGGTTAGATGAGACTTCTCGCCAAGCTGTTGCAGGGCTATCTAATTTGCAAGTTACCGCCACCATCGAAATTGAATAAATTTTCTCGTTGCCGACGTCCCCATGTAGGGGCGTTGCATGCAACGCCCCTACATGCGATTTCGAATTTCTATTGGTCCTATGAATCCAATCAAAATTGTCAAATCTCTGCAAGAACGAACGGCCCTGGGGCTACTGCAGCTAAAGCATGATCCGGTGCGACTGCTGACTGCGATCGCAGGTATTACGTTTGCTGACGTGCTGATCTTTATGCAGCTGGGGTTCTCCGATGCGCTCTATAAAACCAATACCCAATACCCCCGGACGCTCCAGGCAGATATTGTTCTGATTAGCTCCCAGGCTAAGAACTTTGGTCAGCTACGTACATTTTCTCGACGACGGCTATACCAGGCCCAGGACGTGACTGGTGTGGCCTCTGCCGATGCGCTATACGTCGGCTCTGTCGATTGGCGCAACCCCGAGACTCGCAAAAAAGCCTCTATGATGATTATCGGTCAAAACCCAAGTCAACCGGCTTTTGACCTGCCTGAGGTCAATGCCAAAATCACCGATACCCGTTTGCCCTATCACGTCTTGTTTGATCGCTCATCGCGGGGTGATTATCAAGAGCTGATTGATAAAGTGAATGCAGGGCAGCCTGCCGATACTGAAATTGGTGTCAATACAGTTACGGTTACGGGACTATTTTCTGTTGGAGCCTCATTTGCTGATGATGGTGCGTTGATTACAAGCGATCAAAACTTTTTAAGGTTGTTCCCGAAACGTGAGCCAGGCGCTGTCAGCCTAGGATTGTTAAATGTGGAGCCAGGCTATGACATTGAACACGTTAGAGAGCAGCTCACTGCGCGAATGCCAGATGATGTGTTGGTGCTTACCCGTGAGGATTATGTTGAGTTTGAGCTAAATGAGATTCAATCAAGCTCTCCGATTGGGTTTGTATTTGGCCTAGGGACGGCCATGGGCTTTATTGTTGGTGTGGTGATTGTTTATCAGGTGCTCTCCACCGATGTAAATAGTCACCTGGCAG
>ERZ1740070.1911-NODE-1911-length-12485-cov-6.257442_pt1 | contig 12485 bp, 8 predicted proteins | sample MGYA00581734_ERZ1740070 | MGnify/ENA primary metagenome ERZ1740070 (study PRJEB43018, sample SAMN04849744) | marine metagenome | isolation source: floating plastic debris | place: Pacific Ocean | collected 2008-09-01 | study: EMG produced TPA metagenomics... | reverse complement strand
CTAGTGTACCGGGCGCTGTGCAGAGACAGATCGAGATTACTCCATGTTGAAAAACGCCGACTTCTGCGAAAATGGGTGGGAAACTCGCCCATGAAACGCCTCTGAGAAAATTCATCAAGGGGGCGGCGGCTCAAGACCGGCGTCGGCGACGTCAAAGGCGCTCAGAGGCTCCATCGGGCACTCGGTATCAAGTCCGCAACTGCAACGGATCCTGGCAGAAAAATGCAGGTGTCAAATTTTCTAGTTTTTCAACAAAATCAGACCAATTTGCCGGATGCTGCACACTCTCCAAATAATCGTTTAGACTGCCACACTTCAATCAGGTTACTGTTACCTACCATCAAGCCCTTTAGGCTTTGAAAATCAGGGCTTGAACTAAGGTGACAATGGTCTTCGGTTTAGCGGAGCCTTTCTATGTTCGGTTCCCTTAAAGCAAAGGGCAGGTCAATGCCGGAAACCAAAAACAGATCAGCTATTGTGAAATCGGTAAATGACATAACGCCCAACATGCGGCGCATTGTGTTTGGTGGACCTGAACTGAAGGATTTCCCGAAAGGCAAACACGGAGGATATTTCAAACTGATCTTCCCCGACTTGCCGCACAGCGCCCCGGGCGAACCTGTGATGCGGACCTTTTCCATCCGTGAGCATGACGAGGCGAAAGGTGAGATTGCAGTGGATATGGCGCTTCATGGCGAAACCGGCGGTGTGGCGTGCGACTGGTCGGCCAAGGTCAAACCCGGCAACAGGATTTCGATTAGCCGCCCCGGGATGGTCAGGATGGCCCCGGCCAACGCGGACTGGTATTTGATCGCAGGTGATATGACCGGATTGCCAGCTGCCCTTTGCAATCTGGAACGGCTACCCCCGACTGCAAAAGGTTATGCGGTTCTGGAGATCACAAGTGAGGCCGACAAACAGAACCTGAACTTGCCCGACGGTATGGAACTGCATTGGGTGATCAACCCGGCACCTCACGCAGAAAAGACACAGCTTCTGGATGCGATCAAGGCGCTGCCATGGCTCGACGGCGTGCCCGTTGGCTGGACCGCCTGCGAATTTGACACGATGCGCGCGCTACGGACGTAGTATCGGACAGAACGGGGGGTGGAGAAAAAGGCGCTCTACCTGTCAAGCTACTGGCGTGCGGGGCGCGCCGAAGATGAGCATCGGATCGACAAGCGGCAGGACGCGCAGGCCAATGAAGACGGGTTGCGCGCACGGCTCAGCCGATTGCTTGGTCAGGCGCCAAAAGGCTTTTTCGAAGGCAACGGGCTGGGCCGTTTGATGCCCTACCTTTGGCCTTACCGGCGCACGGCTTTGATGGTTTTACTACTGACATTTGTTGTAACAATGAGCGGCCTTTTGGCACCTTGGTTGATCCGGGAGATCATTCTGATCATCGAAACGGGTCGCGCAGGTGCATCACAGCAGATTTTGCTGATCGGCGTGGCTTTGATCGCCGTCTATCTTTTGCGCAGCGTGGGCGAGGCGGCGATATTTCACTATTCCCATGTTGTGGCTTTCAAAACCGTGCGGGATCTTCGGGACGATGTTTACCGCCACATGCAGACGCTGTCGCCGGGCTGGTACACGCAACGCAAATCAGGTGACACGACAAAGCGGGTGGTGGAAGACTCGATGCGGCTGGAGCCGATCATCGCAGACACGGTTTACAGCTTCGTGATTTCCTCCATTCTGGCGATTGGCGTGTTTGTTATTTTGATGGTGCTGTCGCCCACGCTGACATTGCTTGCTCTGATCCCGCTTCCCATTGCGTTCCTTTTGATGCGCAAGCTGGCTTTCACCGCATTGCCGTCTTTTGAAAAAGAGGCCAACCGAGAAGGCAGTTTAAACGCATTGGTGCAGGATCATGTATCCGGAGTGCGGGAAATTCAGGTCTTCAATCAGGAAAGCCGCGCGCGTCGGGCTTTTGAGCATTTCTCCGCCACTCTGATGCGCAGGCAAATTCGGTCGCGCACGCTGATTTCACCTTTCCAAACCATGATAACGACCATGATGGGCATTGCTTCGGCGATCGTGGTGTTGGTGGGGGGCCGCATGGCCTTGTCCGGCACAATTGCCGTGGCCGATATCGTGGCGTTCCTGATTTACATTACCTCACTCTATCAGCCGCTGTTTGTAATCGGCGGGGCAATCGAGGCGTATCGCCGGGGTACGGCAAGCCTTGCTCGCGTGGTAGAGGTGCTGGACACGCCTCCCGATGTCGCTGACAAACCGGATGCCGTTGCGGTGCAAAAGGTTGGGGGCGCCATCGCCTATCAGTCTGTGGGTTTTGCCTATCACACCGGCGATACCGTTCTGACAGATGTATCCTTCAAAGTAGCACCCGGAAGCACACTGGCACTTGTAGGCCCAACCGGCGCGGGCAAGTCAACCATCGCCCATCTGATGGCGCGCTTCTATGACGTCAAATCCGGTGCGATCACTCTGGACGGAACCGACATTCGTGATCTTCGGCTCGCGGATCTGCGGCGCAATATGTCGATGGTTCTGCAAGACGTATTCCTGTTCAACGCCACCATTCAGGAAAACATCCGCTTTGGGCGGGACGACGCCACCGACGAAGAGGTGACTGAAGCCGCAAAGGCGGCCGGCGCGCATGAGTTCGTGATGTCGCTGGAGCGCGGCTATGGCACCTTCGTGGGGGAGCGCGGAATCCGTTTGTCCGGCGGGCAGAAGCAGCGCATCTCGATTGCGCGCGCAATCCTCAAGAACGCCCCGATCCTGATTTTGGACGAGGCCACAAGTGCCGTCGACACAGAAACCGAGCGCGCCATTCAGGATAATCTGGATCAGCTTCTTAAAGGGCGTACCGCAATTGTCATCGCCCACAGGCTGTCTACCATCCGACGCGCGGATCACATTGCCGTTGTGGAAGAAGGTCGGGTCGTGGAGTTTGGAAATCATGAAAAATTGGTGGCGCAAAACGGAGCCTATGCACGTCTTCTTGCGGCGCAGCATGGCGAGGTTTGAAGGACTAACAGATGGACAACTGGATTATCTGGGCACTTCTGGCCGCCGTGTTCGCGGCGCTGACAGCGATCTTTGGCAAGGTGGGTGTGTCGGGTGTGCACCCCGACCTTGCGACCCTTATCCGCACCATTGTGATCCTAGGCTTTGCCGCACTTATTGTCTCCGCACAGGGCGCCTGGTCGGGTATGACGGAATTGTCGAACCGAACCTGGATTTTTCTGGTTCTTTCAGGCCTTGCAACGGGTGCGTCCTGGCTCAGTTACTTCCGGGCCTTGCAACTTGGGCAGGCGTCCCAGGTTGCTCCGATTGACAAGCTTTCCGTCGTACTTGTTGCGATTTTTGGGTTGATGTTTCTGGGCGAAAAGCTGTCGGCCCTGAACGGGACCGGGGTTGGGCTGATCGCCCTGGGGGCCCTGCTGGTCAGCTTATCGACGTGACAGATTTCAACATTCTGGAAGGCGCCTAAGTGAAGTCTGACCTTTTATCTGTGAACCTTATCTCGCCCCGGCACTCGGGGTCGTTCGCTTTAGACAAAAAGTGAAAGACTGTCTTTCAAGGCATTTTGAGTTCACCTGTTTTCCCACCCAAGGCCCTAGATTCACGTCAACCCAGTCAGTCTGACTTTTTCCAATAGATCGCTGGGTGTGTGTTGGGATCAAAGCCGGGTGGCAGGTAGTACTGCGATCCGTGAACGTACCAGATCTCAGAGTTCTGCCAAAACGGGACCATCAGCGCATTCCACCTCAGATATCGGTCAAAGGCCTGCGCCGCGGCCACGATTTGGTCTTCATCAAGAGACTGGTTCATCGTGTCGATCAGAGCGTCTGCCACATCGCTTTCCAGTCCGGCAAAGCCGATGCCAGCGACCGAAAAACTGCTGTGCCACAGGAACTTTTCCATCCGACCGGGCAGGACGGCTGCCCTCCAATCGAACGTGGTAATGTCAAAGTCTTTTTCGGTAAAAAGAACCGCCCTGGATTCTGCCGGGTCCAGCAGTCGCACGTTGAGAGCGACACCGATCTGAGACAGCCAAGTGCTATAAGGATCAAGCATTTTCAGATACTCGGCGCTGTTGGTGACAAGATCTAGCTGCAGAACCTCGCCCGTCGCAGGGTCGGTTTGACGCCCGTCCACTAGGGCGTAACCAGCATCTTCCAAAAGCTTCAAAGCCAGACGTCGCCTTACCCTCTGCGGTGTGTCAATCGGGCTGACGGCGGCCGCCTTTTCTGTCAGAAATCCGTCTTTGAGGACATCTGCAAATGGCGACAGCAATGCACGTTCTCGCTCGGAGGGCGGGCCGTTTGCTGCGGTTCGCAACGATCCGTAAATGCTTTCGGTTGGTTCAAAGACGCCGCCGTTGAATTCGTGGAACCACGCAGGATCCAAAACAATCGAAAGCGCCCGCCGCACCCGTATGTCTGCCATGGCTGGCCGCCGAAGATTGAAGACCAATGCCGGAATAATAACAGTTTCTTCGTTTCGAAATGCTGTTCTTACCAGAGCTCCGTCCTGCAACGCGGGCCCTTCAAATGCATGGCGCCATCTCGTGGGATCTGTTTCCCGCCAGACATCGATATCGCCCCGACGGACGAGTTCAACCACCGGGGTCACGTCAAAAAAATACTCGGTTTGGATCTCATCGAAGTTCCAGCGATGAGCATTCACGGGATGATTTTTGGCCCAATACTCTGGCACCCTGACAAGATTGAAGCGTCGGCCGGGTTCCACGTCGGAAACGACGTAGGGCCCGCTGCCAAGAGGAGGAACAAGGGTCCCTTCAGAGGGATCGAGCCCGGCCCAATGCGCCTTTGACTGCATTGCGATGCCACCGACCAATGTAATCCATTGCCAGTCGTTTCTCGACTTCGCCGAGAAGATCAACGTCTGATCATCCACAACCTCCACCGACACGCTCCCCAAAGCGCGACGGATGTTTGGCCCTGCGTTGCGCAGGGAGGTTGCAAAGGTGAATTCCACATCCCAAGCCGTCACCGCCGTGCCATCGTGCCAGCGCGCTGCGGGGTCCAGCACCACGCGCACCTGCGAGAAGTCTGCCGCCACCTCAAATGTCTCGGCCAGAAGGCCGTAATACGTCGCGGGTACCCGACCGGAACGGACCAACAAGCTGTCTTGGGTGAACCAAAGCGTTGATGGGGTCGAGGCCGGGAAAACCATCGTGTTCAGGGTGTCAAAACCGCCAACGAGGGCCTGCCTCAGCACGCCACCCGATGGGCTCGAGCTAGTGTGCACAGAAAGCTCTGCTTGCGTTGCGACCCTCCGATCATCGAAGGGCGAAAAGCGGGCAACATCCGCCTTGGCCACACCGACCGTAAAAACGATCGCCGCGCCCCAAGTGACCACAAACGAACATAGCTTTTGCATTGGCGGACTTCCACACATTCAACATGGTTTATCTCGGTCGCTTGCTGGCACGTTACATCCGTCACGAAGCTCTCGATACGCCCGACGCACAGTCAGGCTTGCCAGATTTTCAGGAACTAGGCCATTCATTTCTCGAAGGATGCTCGAATGCCTTTCGATGTCTCGAACCGGACTGGTTTTTACGTCTTGCTGTGCACTACTGGCGCGCATTCCTTGATCTGTCATGACGCCGTCACATCTACGCTTTATCTTCACAAGGCCGCGGTACATCGCTCGTCATGCCCCCAAAAGGACGCGGGGTCGTGGCAACCCGGTTTACGGCTTTCCACGCGCCTTGGTCTTGTCTCTCTATTCAGCCAGGTGCACGGTGTGCGCGAAAAAGGCGGCATTCTTCAGCGCGTGCCGACGCTCTTACCAGTCTGCTCGCACTCCAAAACCAAACTCGCGCGGCTCCGTTGTGACCGCGACTGGGTTCCCAGGACCACCTTGGATGGACCGCGCCGAAATTTCGTCGAAGACGTTGTTCACGTAGACGTAGGCCAGCGCAACATCCGTGATCTGGTAACTGGCGCGAAGGTCAACCGTAGCGAAACTGGAAACCCGGTTGGCCGGCGTGTTCTGAATGTCAGAGAAATAGCCGTCCGTGTAGCGCACCTGTCCACCAACAGTGAGCCGGTCTGTCACGTCATAGTCGAACCCCAAAGCCGCATTCAGATCCGCCGCAAATGGCAGGTCATTGCCAACGACCGAAGCGGGCGTGGCAGAAGAGCCGGAGAACTCATTCACCTCACTACGCAACAATCCCAGTGACCCGGAAATTCTCAGCATGTTGTTCACAGCAAATTCTGCATCAATTTCGACACCGTAGGTTTCCACCTTTTCGGCATTGCTGACAATGTTGTCCACACCGACGCCCGGCACTAAAACAGGCACAAGGAACTGATAGTCATCATAGTCGCTGAAAAAAGCGTTTGCCGCCACGAACAGACGGCCATCCAGAAATCGACCTCTCAGACCGAATTCGTAGTTCCAGACGGTTTCATCCTGGAAGGTGAACAGGGGTTGGGCCAAACCAAGACACCCAAAACAGCTGGCAGCACCGCCTGGGTTATAGCCGCGCGAGGCTTGAAACGACACGCGCAGGTCGTCGGTTACGTCATATCCTACCCCGAATTTCGGCAACCAGGCGTTAAAAGCTTCGTCGAACGAAAACGGACCCAGAAAAGCGGCGGGAATGGCAAAGCTGCGTTGTTGCTCATTTTCCTGATACCGAATGCCCGCCGTGACATCGAACCCGTTGTCAAAGCGGTAGGTGCCTTCTGTGAAAACGCCATATCCGAACTTTTCATCTTCAATAATAATGGGTTCACCCGAAGCAGAGGATTCGTCGCTGTCTCTTACATAGACACCCACAAGCCCTGAAAATGGCCCGCCATCGGGCGAATAATCGAGGATAAGTTCGTTGACGACCTCATCACCTTCTGTCGTGACACGATTGGGGTCTAGCGGGCTTGCGGGGGCCGGGTTGGCCGTCGTTCGGGTAGCTTCAAAATCGGTGTAGGTCAGCTGGTTTCTAACAGAAAACCCACCGCCAAAATCGTATGAAATGTCATGGGTGAAGGTGAGGGAATCCCCGCTGAAGGCCGCGATGAAGGGTGTGGTATTGCTAGAAATCTGCGCACTGAAGGGCTGGATCACGTTCTGGGTTTGCGGTCGGTTAAAGTCTGTATAGGTGACGGTCAGTTTGGTGCTGAGTTCGGGCAAGCTCAGCGGCTCCCACAGCAGTTTGAAACGTGCCGTCATTTGTTCACTGGCTCGCGCATCGGGGTTTGCATTGCCGGACGGAAAGTCGATGTAGCCATCCTGCGTTTGGTAATCATAGGAAAACCGGATCGCGACGCTTTCAGACAGAGGTGTGTTTGCCACGAAGGACGCGATGTAGCCATCTCGGCTGGTCACTTCCGCGCGGGCAGAAAATTCCTGCTCGAACACTGGATCGCGGGTACGGATGTTGAACGCGCCCGCGATGCTATTGGCTCCTTGCGACGTGGTTTGCGGGCCGCGGAACACCTCCACCGTTTCCACATCCCAAACAGAGGTCGGCGCATAGGCCAGTTCATTGAAGCTAAGTGGCCGCCCGTCAATCGTGAGCGTTACACGCGGCAATTGCCCGGAAATCCCAGCCAGCGCGCCCCCAACCGGACCACCTGAAAGCTGGCCGCGAATGACCGGGGTGTTGTTGCTGATCCCGAGGACAGTGACATTGGCCGCATCGCCAATCACCTGATCAAATTCAGAATTCTGAAAGTTTTCGTCGATTTCGTCGCCGTCATAAGCCCGCACCGATGAGGCGGTGTTGAACACATCACGCTCGACCCGTTCACCTTGCAGAACGACAGTGCCGAGGTCGAAAAATTCACCGCCCGTTGCGTTTTGCGTGACCACCACGCTGTTTTGCGAAACTTCCTCAAATCCAAGGCCGGTGTTTCCCAGGATCGTCGTCAGGGCCTGTGTGGGCGTCATCTCTCCGGCCACACTGACGCTTCTGCGCCCAATTGTGTCTTCCCCGCGGGCGACGATCTGGAGCCCGGTTTCCTGCCCTAACTCGGCGATTGCCGCGTCCAAAGGCTGCGCCGGCACATCGATGACGGGCTCAGCTCCGACTGCTATGGGCACTGCCAGACCTGCGGCAACGATGAAACTGCTCGAGCAATTTATTGAAATTTTTTGCATTTTCCCCACGCGTCGCTTTTGCATTCCGTAATTCACAGCAAGAACGAACGGCAGCCGCAAATATTCCGCTCATTGAGGAAAAATTTTTCAAGGATAGATGATCGCTCCTACTGGACCCAGATCCGTCACGCGTGCCCCGCGCGAAATTGCCAGGGTCTGAAGTGCCAGTTTTGGGTCAGCTAAATCAATGATGCCGGACACGGGCTGGTCGGCAAGGGACCGACCAACCGTGTACACCGTCCCTGGCATTCGCCTGTCGAGCACCGCCACCACTTCGCCGAAACGCATCCCGTTGGCCACAAGGCTGTCGTTGCGCCACGATGCGATATCCCCAGGCGCAACTGCTCCCACCCGCGCGCCGTCGGTGTCCGACAGTTTAAATGACATGCCCTCTGACAGATCCCATGTCTGATCATCAAGCCTGATTTTGACCGATCCTTCGATGACGGAGACCACAAGGATGTCGCCCTGATGCGCCGTTTCAAAAACAGTTCCCGTGACCCTGACATCCACGGGGCCAAGGTTGACGGCAAAGGGACGGGTCTCGGACGCCACTTCAAAAAGGGCTGCCCCCTCCAGCAAGGTATACTCCCGCATCATGCTGTCCGAAAGATTCTGCAGCGATGTTGATGCATCCATCGCGATCCGGTCCCCGGCGAGCGACAGGATCGACTGCGGTTTGCGGTCTGACTGGTGATCGGCCAAAACATAGATTTTAACCGGATCCGCCGCGACATACGCCAGCAGCCCAAGGATTGCTGCCAAAGCGATCACGGGCATTTTGTGGCTTGGCGATTTTGGCGTCACGCCCGACCATGCCGCGGACACGGCCGCATAGGCTTTCTTCTCCGTCGGGCCTCTTTCAATAAAAGCGTCACGTTCGGCGATAAGCTGCGCGTTGTTGGGATCCGATTTCAGCCGGAGAAAGATGTCTGCGGCCTCTTCGGCAATCGTTGATTTCTCAGGATCAAGCATCGTTGTCCGGCAATAGGTTTGAACCGTTAGTACTTGTCAAACGATTAAGCCAATCGAATTTTCCGATCTCAATCCATCAAAACCACTGCAATGGTCGCAAGCGCACGGGTCACATAGCCGTGCACCCGGGACGGAACGGTGTCCAGATGCCGCGCAATTTCCGCATAGGTCTTTCCTTCAAGCCGTGACATGCGAAATGCCGTAACTGTTCGCGGAGGCAGGGTGCTCAGCGCGACGACCATCTGGGCCACGTCCTCTCTCGCGATTATGATGCGTTCGGCATCTCTGCAATCCTGCTCATATTGGGTTGTCTGGCGCAGGATCAGCGTCTCGTTGCGCCGCCGCCTGACCCAATCAAGCGCGAGGTTGGACACGATGCGGCGAAACACCGGCCGCGCATCTGCTGCAGAGTAGTCTTTCTGTTTCCACCGCAACCAGCTTTCCTGCACGATCTCTTCGGCAACGGCCCGGCTCTCCACGATGCGGGCTGCTGTGTAGATGAGAGCTTCTCGTTCTTCGACAAATGCCGCTACGGCGACAATCTGGTCATTTTGCGCGGGCGTCTTCACGGCAGGAACCCTTCGATAGAGGCACGATTTCCGCTGGACGCCTTGCGCTTGGCTGGTCGTAAACCTAGCCGAGCATTTCTTTGAAACAAGAGCCGTGTTGATAGAACCAAAATGATCGCGACTTTGTAGTTTTCAAATCGCGGAGGGCAATATCAACCAAATGTAGAGCGAAGGCAGTCTAGTTCTCTTGGCACTTACGTTTTGTGGGGAGTTGTTAGCAACAAAAGCAAATCTAAGCGTTGATCGTATTCGAAGCCTCTTGGGTCACGTTTTTCGCTCATGGATCACAAAGCGTTTTCATGCTGCGGACATGCTTGCCATCATGACCTGTTGCTTTATCGGTCAGCCGGTAAAATATCTCGTTACCATTATCACAAGCCAAAAACCATGTGTGCTTTTAAAGGCCAGAAACTTTAGGTCCAACCCGGCCGGGCCGACAAATTAAGACACGCTACAATAACAAAAAACAGCGGAGTTTCTGGATATATCAACGTCAGGCCCAATTTAACTTTTGGCGCTGCAAGGGGTAACAGCAATGCTGGCTCTGAAAGATGACTTTCATCTCCCACGCCACGCCGCGAAAGATCCCCGCGGGCATCTCAGGCATCGGCGGTAAGTTGAGTGAGCGACCACGGAACTCAAGAAATTGAGTGACAGCTTCGTCCCACGGAATTCCAGCTCGGGTAGTGATCGACTTCGCTCCTGCGGCGAATGTCTGTTAAGCGGGCTGCGACCGCAGCATGAAGACTTGGTGGTGACTGTCTCTTATGGGCCGGGATTAGTGCTCAACCGGCGGTGTTTCACCACACATACTGCATCGCCGCCGATGTCTGCAACGAGCTCAATGTAAAGGTGGACAAGCAACACCGTTGGCAGTCCGTTTTCACAGCAGGACTAGACTGTTCCAAATTGAAAAACTGATATAAAGCAAATTCAGCCACGCCCTGCGTATAGCCAGAGAAATTGGAAATCCGGCATTAGTTCTTGGTGCGCAGCATGGCAGACCCAGTAACAACGACCTTTCTTAGAGATAGAGAAAAACTCATTTCAATCGCGTGCAGCATCGTACACGATCAGGCAATCGCCGAGGATCTCGTCCAGGATAGCTGGTTGAGATGGGAGCGGAGCAGCTATCCGGCCAGTGACGCTCGAACGATTTTTCGTGTCACTGTCGCCAACCTTGCCAGGGACTGGCGACGTCGCCAACGGATCGAGTTCGAAATCCTAAAGTACCACACCGAAGCTTCCAAAGAACTGCGCGACGCGGAGCGTGTGGTGGTTGCCCGGCAAGAGTTGCGTAAGATCGTTGCTGCCCTGGAAGAACTGCCGCCTCGAATGGTGACGGCATTTCGCATGCGGCGCATTGACGGCTGCACTTATCCCGAAATTGCGAGACATCTCGATACTGTGCCATCGCGTGTCTACGATTACGTCACAAAAGTGGTGGCACATCTGACGCTCGCACTGCTCGACTGAAGCATCGAGTAGAAAGGCAGCGAACGTCATTCGTTATAAGGGTATGAACCCATAAAACAGGTTTGAGCAAACCCATGCCTGAAGGCGTCCAAAAACAACTGGCCAAAGAAGCCGCCCGAATATTCGTGCGGTTGGAAGAAGATCCAGAAGATGCGCGGGCGATAGCGGACAGGGAGGCGTTTCTTGCCAGAGGCGAGGTCGAGCGTGAGGTCTGGTCCCACGTTCTGAAAGTCTGGAGTGGCACGCGGAAACGCCGTTCTCCGCCCGCACCACTTGGCTTTGTTCTGATACTAGTCTTGGGCGCATCTGCTTATCTCGCGGCCAAACCGCTGAGCATTTATTTCAAAGCGGACTTCGCGACCCGCTACCAAAATGACGATGTTGTCCTTGCATCCGGTGATCGGGCAACGTTGGATGCCGACACAGCTCTTGTTGATGATACGTCAGGTGGACTGCGCAGGGTGGAAGTCCTCAAAGGGGCTGCATTCTTCGATGTCAGCCCGGATGATAAAGCGTTCGAAGTGACGCTCGGTGACCTGCGGGTCGAGGTTTTGGGCACTTCCTTCGAAACCGCTCTGATCGGCGATGAAGCGGTGATTTCTGTGGCTGAAGGGATTGTGAATGTCCATGACGGGTTGCAGTCCTGGATGCTTGAGGCGGGAGACCGGCTTACACAAAGCGGTGAGTCCGTCGTGCAACTGTCCGAAGTTTCAATTTCAGAGGTGGCCGATTGGCGCGACGACCTTTTCTTGGCGGACGGCATGACCTTCGCTCAAGTTGCAGACGTGATCGACAGGCGTCTTCCCGGCCGGATTGCAATTTTTGATGAGTCGCTCGCCCAGACCAAAGTCGGTGGCCCGATTGACTTGACCGATCCATTGCTGGCCTTACGCACGTTGGCCGTTGCAACCGATGCCCGCATGACGCACGCGCCTGGCGTTGCGACATTTTTCTGGCCCAGGTGAAACTTTTTTTGACGTATCACGGAAAGACCTCGATCTCCAATCGTTAACAGACCAGTTGGCCGGTAACTGCGGCATGAATCGATGGGGAAAATTATGTTTGCATCGCGTCTTTGGGTATACACCGCCTTGGTCTTCACAGCAGTGACGGGCATCGCAACCGTCGCAGCAGCCGAGATTAAGCAACGGATAGACATAGACATTCCATCGCAGCCTTTGGTGAATGCACTCAATGAGCTGGGTGAGAAAACGGGCCTGCAAGCGGTTGCATCTGAGCAGTTCTACGAAGGCGTGCAAAGCACGGCGGTTGCGGGAGATATGACGCCCAAAGAGGCGTTGGCGGGCCTGCTTGAGGGCACAGGTTTAACCTTTCTATCATTGGACGATGACA
>ERZ1740070.1910-NODE-1910-length-12486-cov-30.837986_pt1 | contig 12486 bp, 10 predicted proteins | sample MGYA00581734_ERZ1740070 | MGnify/ENA primary metagenome ERZ1740070 (study PRJEB43018, sample SAMN04849744) | marine metagenome | isolation source: floating plastic debris | place: Pacific Ocean | collected 2008-09-01 | study: EMG produced TPA metagenomics... | reverse complement strand
CATGGCCTTTGCAATGGCATCGGTGAAGTCTGCCATCCGCGCTTCAAGCTCCGGGGGTTCAGATCCGCGATGCCGGGCGGAATAGGCGTAGTCATGCATGAGATAGTAGGCGAAGAACTTGTTGTCCTTGCGTCGGAACCACTCAAGCATAAAGGGCACGAGGATCAGCCCTGACCAAGACAGCCAAGGGTGGATGAGCGACATCAACTGCCCGACCCACCACGCCAGCAAAAGCGCCAGAGCGAGCTGAAAGAGTAAAAACCCCACCGGGTAGAGCGCAGCGATAACAGGGCCTTTGCGCAGACGCATCAATCTGAAAAGCGCACCCGAGGTAATGTAGACCCATGCCGTTTTGGCCAAAGCGGCATAGGTGCCGATGATGCCTGTATCCATGCTGTCACGCACGATGTCAGACCACACCAAGACCTCAAAATCGGCAACTGTCTCACGTCCATCGATTGAGCCTGTCACGGTCCAGCCGTAGCGGCTGTTCTCGGATGAATTGGTGAGTTTGGCCTTGAGCTCAACCTGGTAGCCGGACACACGCCCCTGTTCCGCGGCTTCTTTGCGATAAAGCTCGCGGTAGCGGCGGGGATGTATGGGATCATACCCCGGAATGTAAAACACACGGCGTCTGCGCACGGGCTTATCGGTGGGGCTGCTCATGTCTCACCTCTTTAGAGAGGTAGGTTAGCGTAGTATTTGGGCGAGAGTAAGGCTCAACCGATCAAAGCAAGAGCTGGAAACATCTCAAGCAGCCAGAATGAGAAGCTTGCAAACCCGCCCGTGAGCATCAAAAGACCGATGGTCCAAAGAAGCAGTCCCATGACCTTTTCGATCTTTTCCATGTTGCGCTTCATCCACGCCATTAGCCCGCCGAGTTTTGGCAGGAAAGCCGCCACCACAATAAACGGAACGCCGAGCCCAAGCGCGTAGATGCCCAAGAGGAACGTGCCCCGGCTGACGGAGGCTTCTGAAGCGGCCAGGGACAGGATCGCGCCCAACTGAGGCCCGATGCACGGTGTCCAGCCAAAGGCGAAGGCGAGGCCCAGAACATACGCACCAAACGCAGATCCGCCCTGTTCCCCGGCATCAAGGCGCGCTTCCCGATCCAGGAAAGCGATGCGATAGATGCCCACGAAATGCAGCCCGAAACCCATCACAATTATGCCAGCTATCACGTTGAAATAGCTTTGATATTGCAAGATTGCTATGCCGGCAGCAGACGCCGCGAAGCCCAAGAACAGAAAGATCGTCGACAGCCCGAGTACGAAAAACACCGCTGGAACCACTGCCTTTGAGCGGGGATGTTCAGATGAAGAGATGTCGTTGAGTGTGACGCCACTCATATATGCCAGATAGGGCGGTACGATGGGAAGCACGCACGGGCTCAAAAACGAAATGAGCCCCGCCGCAAGCGCCACGATCATGGCCGGTACAAGCGCGGCATCGATAATTTCTATTCCAAACATGGCCCAGACCTAATCCATCGCACGCCCCGCGTCACGGGGTCGAACGGTCACAAGGTTGTGGACCTTTTGTAACACCCGGACTATCTGGCCCAGCATGACTGTGACAGAGACAATTGACGCGCGCGGATTGCTTTGCCCTTTGCCTGTGCTCAAGCTGCGCAAAAGGTTGAAATCCGTGCCGGTCGGCGAGGTGGTAGAACTGTGGGCCGATGACCCGGCAGCCATTGTGGATGTGCCCCATTTTTGCGCCGAAGCGGGCCATGAGTTGGTCAGTCAGGATGACAAGACAGAGCATGCCGTTTACCGGGTCAAAAAGAAAAAATGAACACTTGGAGCACGAAATACGCCCTCCAAGCCATTGATAATTCTATTTTCCTGTTGACCACCAGCCTCGTCGTTTGGGCTTGCTAGGTTCCTGAGCAGGCTCTTCAGCAGGACTTGCATCTTCCGATGCCGCCCCTTGTGTTTCCGGCACAGGCTCAGGATCTGGCGAAGGCGCAGCCTCAGGTTCTGGAACGACGTCTTGCTCAGGCTCAGGCTCAGGCTCGAGCTGTGGCTCGGGGGTACTGTCCTCAAGCGGGCTTTGCTCAGGCTGAGCCATATCCTCCGCGTTTTCAACCGGCGCTTTCTTTTTTCTGCTCGCACGTTTGCGCTTCGGTTTTTCTTCGACGGCTTCGGCTTCGGTCGCTGAAGTCTCCACCTCGTCGGGCTTTTCAGCCTTCTTTCTTCGAACTCGCTTGGGTTTTTCTGCTTTTTCTTCCGGGATGTCTGGCGCTTCCGCGCCTGCCTCAGCCTCTGTCTCTGATTGCCCCTCGGTCTGTGTCTCCGTCTCAGCCGTTTCAGCCTCAGACGGGACGTCTTCGCCGGTGCTCTCATCAGAGGTCGTTGTCGTCTCCTGGCTTTGGTCTTCGGCGCTGTCTGATCGGCTCTTCCGCCGTCTCCGTCTCCGACGCCGTTTCTTTTGCCTTGGCTCTTCGCCCTCCTCTGACGCAGGGCTCGTGCCTTCTTCCTGTGCTTCCTCGACCTCCTCGAGGTCATCCATGAGAGAGCTATCAACCGACACCACCGGCGCCGCGTCGGGCACAGAGCGCGTGGCTGTTTTGAATTTCTCAATCGCGAAATCAGGGCTGATTAGGCCCACGTCACCCTCCACCCTGACAGACAAACCGTAGCGGGCCTCGATCTGCGCCACATGCTCGCGTTTCTGATTCATCAGAAAGTTGGCGATGCCCACAGGGCATTTGACCAGCACCTCTTTGGAACGGCGACGCACGCCCTCTTCCTCGATCTGGCGCAGGATCGACAATGCGAGGTTATCATCAGAGCGAATAAGACCGGTTCCATGGCAATGTGGGCAGGGCTGCGTCGTGGCTTCAATCATGCCCGGTCGCAACCGTTGGCGGCTCATTTCAAGCAAGCCGAACCCGGAAATCCGGCCAACCTGAATGCGCGCGCGATCAGACTTCAGACGGTCCTTGATGCGTTTTTCAACGGCACTGTTATTTTTGCGCTCATCCATATCGATGAAATCGACCACAATCAGACCGGCCAGATCGCGCAGACGCAACTGGCGTGCCACCTCTTCCGCGGCCTCCAAATTGGTCTTGAGCGCGGTTTCTTCGATGGAGCCCTCTTTCGTTGCGCGTCCAGAGTTCACGTCAATGGCGACCAGTGCCTCGGTGACACCGATCACGATATAGCCGCCTGATTTCAGCTGCACCGTCGGGTTGAACATGGCGCCCAGGTAGCTTTCCACCTGATATCGCGCGAATAGCGGGAGGCCATCGCCGTAGTGTTTCACGTTCTTGGCGTGGGACGGCATGATCATCTTCATAAAGTCCTTGGCCACGCGGTAGCCCGCCTCGCCTTCCACCAAGACCTCATCAATCTCGCGATTGTAGAGATCTCGGATAGACCGTTTGATCAGATTGCCTTCCTCGTAGATCTGAGCAGGCGCAATGGATTTCAGTGTCAGCTCCCTGATCTGCTCCCACATGCGCTGTAGGTACTCATAATCGCGTTTGATCTCTGATTTGGTGCGCTTTGCACCCGCCGTGCGCACGATCAGGCCCGCGCCTTGCGGCACGTCAATCTCGGTTGCGATCTCTTTGAGCTTTTTGCGGTCGGCCGCGTTGGTGATCTTGCGGCTGATGCCGCCACCGCGGGCTGTATTGGGCATCAAAACGCAGTACCGTCCCGCGAGCGACAGATACGTCGTCAGGGCAGCGCCCTTGTTGCCGCGCTCTTCTTTGACAACCTGGACCAGCAGGATCTGGCGGACCTTGATCACTTCCTGAATTTTGTACCGGCGCTGGCGTGGCTTTCTGGGCGGGCGAATATCATCTTGATCATCGTCATCCGCGACAGCCTCAATGGTGTCGTCTTTTTCGGCCGCGTTGGAGCGCTTGCTCGACCGACGCCGGCGTCCTCTTGAGCGAGGCTTGGTGTCTGGCTCCGCCGCGTCTTCATCTGTCTCGCTTTGGCCGTCCTTGGATGCCTCTTGATCCTCTGCGTCGTCCTCGGACGCATCCGATGTTTCATCATCGGCCTGAGACTCAGAGGCGTCTTCTGCAGCCTCGTCATCATTTTCGTCGCTATCGTCTTCGTCGTGCGCCGGTGTTTCGACTGGGGTCTCCGCGACCGTTGTCATCGGAGACAGTCCTTCGCCTTCCTCTCCGGCTTCGTCGTTATCTTCATCAAGCTCGATGGTTTGCATGCCATCGATCTCTTCGGATTGGACGACTGCGTCATCGGCGTCTGTCTTAGCCGCTTTGCTGGATCTGCGTTTCTTTGGTTTGGCGTCTTCTTCGTCATCCCGTGCGCGAATAGCTTCTGCATAGGCGCGTTCTTCTTCTAAAAGCGCCTCACGGTCTGCGACGGGGATCTGGTAATAGTCCGCGTGGATTTCGGAAAACGCGAGGAAACCATGCCGGTTGCCGCCGTAATCTACAAATGCCGCCTGTAGTGACGGCTCCACCCTGGTGACTTTTGCTAGGTATATATTGCCAGCAAGTTGGCGTTTATTTTCGGACTCAAAGTCAAACTCATCAACCTTGTTTCCATCGACCACCACGACGCGGGTCTCTTCCGCGTGGGTGGCATCGATAAGCATCTTTTTTGCCATATTGGATTATCATGAGCGCGCACATCGATCGCCCGCCTTGTAGGGCGAGGGTTCAACGGCGGCATTGTCCTTGGGGCGATGGAATGCACGAAATCTGGACGCTCTTCCCGAACGTCGAGGCAAATTGCCTGAGATTGTCGCACGCGCTTCATCGCGGTTCTTCTTCTCCGATGCCGTGACCGACATCATTGCTCGCTCTGGGCTGCCGACAAAAGGGCGCCTGAGCCATCTATCAGCCGGAAAACCGGCATCATCCTCCTGCTTGTCCCACGGGAATGTCTGATCCTGCGTTGGGCATAAGCAGCGAAACTCTCAACCGGGTGACAACGTTGCCGCCCGATAGGTAACACCTAATGCGTCATGTGGTGACATTTCAATGAAAAACTCATCCGAAGATGCGAATGGAAGGCAAAGCTACAGATAGTCAGCCCGCTGTAATCCATATTTTGCCATTTTCTCGTTCAATGTCCGGCGCGGCAGGCAGAGCTCATCCATAACCGATGCGATTGAGCCTTTATGACGCCGCATCGTGTTGTCGATCAGCATGCGCTCAAACGCTTCGACGTATTCTTTGAGCGGTTTGCCTTCGGTCGTCATCACAGGCTGCATTTCCTGATGATCCGACATCAGAAGAGAGGCAATCGTGCCGCTTCCTCTGCGCGCCTGCAGGACAGCGCGTTCTGCCACATTGATGAGCTGGCGCACGTTACCCGGCCATGGTGCCTGCAAGAGCTGCGCTGCTTCCTGAGCATTCACTTGAGGCGCCTCACATCCGTAGTCTTCGGCGAATTGATCGGAAAAGCGCGTGAACAGCGTCAAGATATCTTCGCCCCGCTGGCGCAGCGGCGGGATCGTGATACGCAAGCTGGCCAGGCGATAAAACAGGTCTGGGCGCAGGGCATCTTCACAGGTGCGATCTTGCTCTTGTAGATTGCAAATCGCCACGATCCGGGTCTCGGGCGGTGTGCCTTCGTCATTGATGAATGTCAGCAACCGGGCTTGCGCCGTATCAGAAAGCGCTTCGATATCTTCCAGCACAAGCGTGCCGCCCCGCGCCTCTTCAGCTGCAGGCAATTGATTGTCTTCGGGGTTCATCGGGCCAAAGAGCCGTTTGAGCAACATGTCTTCTTCAAAGGCCGCGCAGGGCACCAGGACAAACTTCTTGCCAGCGCGTGCACCAACCGCGTGCAACGCGTGCGCCACGAGAGTTTTGCCGGTTCCGGTCTCGCCATCGATCAAAACGTGATTGTCGGCCTGGCCGAGATCGAGCACGTCCTCCTTGAGACGATCCATCGCCGGGCTCGCGCCGATCAATTTGCGCATCAACTGGCCGCCATCGGACAGCTCTTTGCGCAGCGCCCTTGCATCCAACGTCATCCGGCGCGCATTCGCCGCCTTTTTGGCCAGCTCGCTCATCCGATCTGGGTTGAACGGCTTTTCCAGGAAATCAAAGGCGCCAATGCGCATGGCTTCCACCGCCATGGGAACATCGCCGTGGCCGGTGATCATGATGACAGGCAGGGAGCTGTCAGAGCCCATGAGTTTTTTGAGAAACTGCATGCCGTCCATGCCTGGCATTTTTATGTCCGTGACGACGATGCCGGGATAATCGGGGCCCAGGATCTTCAACGCGTCTTCGGCACTTGGAAAAGCTTCCGTGTCGTATCCAGACAGTGCCAGCCACTGGCTGATGGATTGGCGCATGTCGCGCTCATCATCGACAATCGCGATCTTCATGGCGTTTGGCATTGATCCACTCCAAATTCCCCAAGCATTCGGTCTCGGGTTATCACTCCGCAGCCGCAGAACTTTGCGACAATATTGGCAGCTGCATCTCAAATACAGCTCCGCCCGCTGCTGCATTTCGCGCCGTAAGACGCCCGCCCAAGTCGTTTACGATGCCCGAAGAAATGGCAAGCCCCAGTCCAACGCCTTCACCAGGCTCTTTTGTGGTGTAAAACGGCTCAAAAAGGTTCTCGATATCTTCAAGGCCCACGCCGTTGTCGCGCACGGTCAGCGACGCTGTCTCCCCTGCAGCCAAGATGATATCCACCTCCGCGTTCTTGTTAGCCTCTGTGGCATCTAACGCGTTGCGCAACAGGTTGATCATGACCTGTTCAATGCGGACACGATCACCCATCACAACCACATCGTCATCAGGAATAGACCGGGTGATGATCACCTGTCGCTGGCGCAGTTGCGGCTCCATCATCGCAAGTGCGGAATGCAGCGCATCGCCCATGTTTACAGGGGCAAGGTCATCTCCTGAGGCCCGCGCATAGGATTTGAGCTGCCGCGTGATGGCGCCCATGCGCTCAATGAGATCATCAATGCGTTGAAATGACGAAACGGCCTCTTCTGGGCGGTTGCGGTTTAACAAAAGACGCGCGCCGGCCAGGTAGGTTTTCATTGCCGCCAGGGGTTGGTTCAGCTCATGACTGACCGCGGCAGACATCTCACCCAAGGCGGCCAGTTTTGAACTTTGCGCAAGGGTTTGCTCGGCTACGGCAAGGTTCTCTTGCACCCTCTGACGTTCGGCGATTTCCCGCTGTAGCCGCGCGTTCAATTGGCGAAGCTCTGCCGATTCCTCTTGTGCAACCGCCATGCGCCGCGTTGATTTTCGGTTCAGAAAGTAAAACGCCAGCGCCAGCAGGATGGCAAACACCATAATCTCGATCGCCAACACGCCGTTTACGCGCTCCCGAACGCTAGAATAGGTCGTAAAGCTAGAAATCCGCCATCCGCGGAACGCAACGCGGCCGTCGCTGCGCATCACGGCCTGACCACTTACATAAGCGTCGGGGGGCACGGTGTTCCAATCTGCTGTCGCTTGAATAGCCCTCTGGATGGCGCCTGTGGCTGGCGTGGCGAACAAGGCCTCTTGGGGTGTTTTGCCGCGCCATAACGGTTCCGTTGCCAGAATAATGCTTCCTTCTGAGTCTGTGACCAGAACAGCATCAGAGATCCCGGCCCACGCGCGTTCAAATTTGTTGAGATCCACCTCAACCAAAATGACCCCCGCCAGCCCTGCTTGTGTCTCCACGCGTCGGGAATAGAAAAACCGAAACCGATTAGCTTCGTCTTCTATTGCGTTGAAAATGTTGTCATTGGATCGAAGCGCCTCAATGAAAACCGGGGACGTGGCATACGACACACCAATCGACTCGCGATCCGTGGACGCAACCACGCGCCCGTCGCGCCCCAGCAAAGTCAGCGACGCCGCCGAGATCTCTTCTTTGAATGTAATGAGACGTTGTGACGACAGCGTGAAATCGGAACTTGCCAGAGCCGAAATCAGCGCAGGGTCGCGGGACAAAAGCTGTGGAACGATGGCGTTTTGTCGAAGTTCACTGAGCAAGTTACCCGCGTAGAGAACGAGCCGCAGTTCGGCTCGGTTTCTAGTTCTCTCCGTAAACCGATCGGTCAGATAATAATTGGTCACCGCAATCGTTGCGATGGCAATGACGAGCAGAGAAAAAAGATAAAAGCGAGCGCGCCAACTGAGAGACGGCATGCGCCCTCGTCTCACAGCCCGTGCACGCGACCTTGCGCGCCAATTCAACATGTTCTTCATAGCGCCATGATACGCAGGAGAGCGGTGCGGCTCAAGCAGTCAGGTTGGGTTTTATGCGGTTTGCAGCGATCCAATGAGCGAGTCAAAAAGAACGCGCCCTTCTGTGTTTCCATGCACCGGATCTGCCATGCGTTCTGGATGTGGCATCATGCCAAGAACGCGACGGTTTTCCGAAAGTATGCCAGCAATATCGTTGAGCGATCCGTTGGGATTATCCACGTAGCGAAACGCGACGCGACGATCGCTCTCTAGCGCGGCAAGTGTGTCAGGATCGGCAAAGAAATTGCCGTCATGATGCGCGATAGGAATTGTAATCGCATCGCCCTCAGCGTAGCCGGACGTATATGCACTTTCTGAGGTTTCCACTTTCAAATCAATGGCTTTGCAAATGTACTTCAATTTTGCATTGCGCAAAAGTGTGCCGGGCAAAAGCCCTGTTTCGCATAGGACCTGAAACCCATTGCAAATGCCCAGGACATAGCCGCCCCGGTCTGCATGGCTTTTGACAGCTCGGCAAATCGGGGAATTTGCCGCGATGGCACCGCACCGCAGGTAGTCGCCAAAGGAAAATCCGCCCGGAACACCGACAACATCCACACCTGCGGGGATCTCAGTGTCTTTGTGCCATACCATGGAAACCTTTGCGCCCGCGTCTTCAAAGGCGACTTTCATGTCTCGATCACAATTTGATCCCGGAAAGACCACAACAGCTGCATGCATCACGCGATCTCCACGGAATAGCTTTCGATGACTGTATTGGCGAGAAGCTTCTCGCACATGTCTTTGACGCTGGCCTCGGCCTTGTCTTTGTCGGTCTCGGTCAGGTCCAGCTCGATCACCTTGCCCTGCCGAACACCTTCGACGCCATCAAACCCCAAAGAGCCGAGCGCGTGACGCACGGCCTCTCCTTGCGGGTCCAAAACCCCGTTCTTTAACATGACATGCACACGTGCCTTCATCGCTCGCCCCCTTTTAATGCCCTGCCTGCACAGGGCGCTGATGGCCAAAGGCTCAGTTGATGAGCGTTGGCCGTGAAAGCTGTGTCGCATTCTTGGGCATCACGCCCAGACGCTTGGCCACTTCCGAATACGCATCTGTCAAAGACCCCAGATCGCGACGGAAGACATCCTTGTCGAGCTTTTGACCGGTCTCAATATCCCACAAGCGGCAACTGTCCGGGCTGATCTCATCGGCCACGATCAGACGCATGAAGTCGCCGTCGTAAACGCGACCAATCTCAATTTTGAAATCAACCAGCCGGATGCCCACGCCGTACATGATGCCCGACATGAAATCATTCACCCGCAAGGCCAGGCTCAGGATATCGTCCATGTCCTGCTGGCTGGCCCAGCCGAATGCCGCAATGTGCTCTTCTGTAACAAGCGGGTCGCCCAAATCGTCGTTCTTCAGACAATATTCCACGATCGGGCGTGGCAGCTGCGTGCCCTCATCCATGCCAAGACGCTTGGACATTGTGCCGGCCGCGTAGTTGCGCACGATCACCTCCAGCGGAATAATCTCACACGCGCGAACCAGCTGCTCACGCATATTGAGCCGCTTCATAAAGTGGTTTGGGATGCCGACACTGGTCAAGCCTGTCATGAAGTATTCGCTGAGCATATTATTAAGCACGCCCTTGCCTTCAATCACGTCTTTCTTTTCGGCATTAAAGGCCGTGGCATCATCTTTGAAATACTGCACGATTGTGCCCGGTTCGGGCCCCTCGAACAGTGTTTTTGCTTTGCCTTCGTAGATTTTTTTGCGCCGCGCCATCGGGTCCTCAAAGCTGATCCTGGCGAAGCGGTCGGCCCGCCATCTGCTTGGCCGCGTCCTAGGCCAATTATCAGATCATTGCAAGAACAACCAAAGCGCAAAGCCCGCCCTTGCGCCCCTTGCGCGCAGCGGCCATATCATAAGGCAAGACAGTGCCAATGAAGGAGCCGCGCCATGTCCACATTCGATGACCGCGAAAATGCGTTTGAGAACAAGTATGCCCATGATCAGGAAATGCAGTTCAAAGCGGAGATGCGCAGAAACAAGCTGGTGGGTCTCTGGGCGGCGGAACTCATGGGCAAGACGGGCGATGATGCCGATGCCTATGCCTTGGAGGTGGTGAAATCGGACTTCGAAGAAGCGGGCATTGAGGATGTTGTGCGCAAGGTCGCAAGCGATGTCGGTGATTTGGCGGACGCAGATACGATCCGTGGCAAGATGGATGAGCTTTTGAGCGTGGCCAAAAATCAGATTATGAGCGAAGTGTAAGTTACTGTAAAAGTTTAAAAAAGCACCGCATGGTTTGACGCCATGCGGTGCTTTTTCGTCTTAGTGCAAGGATTTCTCATAATCTACATGAAGCATTCTCATTTGATTACGCGCGCGAGGCGTGGGATTTCGGATGCAGGATTTGAAAGGATGGTTCATGGAAAACGCGTTTACCCGTATGGTGGCCGAGCGGGATTGGATCCTGGCAGACGGCGCAACCGGGACAAACCTGTTCAACATGGGTCTGACATCGGGTGACGCGCCTGAGATGTGGAATGAAGAGCACCCAGACCGGATTGAAAAGCTTTACTCCATGGCCGTCGACGCCGGGAGTGATCTTTTCCTCACCAATTCGTTCGGCGGAAACGCGTCGCGGCTGAAGTTGCACGGCGCAGAAAAGCGCGCACGAGAGCTGTCTCGGATGTCTGCCGAAATTGGCCGCGAGGTTGCTGACCGCCAGTCTCGCGATGTGATCGTTGCGGGCTCTGTGGGCCCCACCGGTGAAATCATGGCCCCGATGGGGGAGTTGACCCATGAATTGGCCGTGGAGATATTTCACGAACAAGCCGAAGGGTTGAAAGAGGGCGGCGCGGATGTGCTGTGGCTTGAGACCATTTCCGCACCCGAAGAATATCGCGCCGCCGCTGAGGCGTTCTCCCGCACGGATATGCCGTGGTGTGGCACGATGAGTTTTGATACGGCGGGACGCACGATGATGGGTGTAACGTCTGCCGCGCTGTCTGGCATCGTCGAAAAACTTGATTACAAGCCCGTCGCGTACGGGGCCAATTGCGGTGTTGGATCCTCTGATTTGCTGCGCACGGTATTGGGCTTTTCGGCTCAAGGCACAGAGCGCCCGATCATTGCGAAAGGCAACGCGGGCATTCCCAAATACGTTGACGGAAATATTGAGTACGACGGCACGCCAGATCTGATGGCCGATTACGCCGTTCTGGCGCGCGATGCGGGCGCAAAGATCATCGGCGGATGCTGCGGCACCATGGCAGAGCATCTTTTCAAAATGCGCGAGGCGCTTGAGACGCGTCCAAAGAGCGAGCGACCAGGCCTCGAAATGATTGTCGACAAGCTTGGCGCGTTTTCGTCTGCTGTGGATGGCACCGAAGAAGGCGCCCCTGCCCCGCGTAGAGAACGCTCAAGGCGTCGGCGCGCAGCAGTAGGTTGATCCAAAACAATGTCGGTGAAGACGTGCTGCCGCTTTGTGGTTCGCGCAAAGATCAAAACAAACTGAGTTGATCCCCGGCGCGTTCGGGCCTTTTGAACAAATCTGTGCGCAGCTCTGGTAAATCAGACGACAGATCCAAACGCCGCATGGCACGCTGAAATCGCGCAGCAATCACCTGCGCATAAGGTCCCTCACCCCGCAGTCTTCTGTGCCAATCTGAGGCGTAATCCTGACCGTCATGCATGTCGCGCACGAGGCCCATCACTCGGCTGGCACGATCCGGATAGTGAGTGGCCAACCATTCCTGGAACAACTCTGACACCTCCAAAGGCAGCCGCAGCATCACCCAAGAGGCCGCCTGCGCACCGGCGTCTTTTGCGGCTGTCAGCATCGCTTCCAATTCATGGTCCGTCAGGCCCGGGATGATAGGAGACGTGAGCACGCGCACTGGGATCCCCGCCGCGCTCAAACGTTCAATCATCTGCAATCGGCGCTTGGGAGACGGCGCACGAGGCTCCATTTTACGGCTGAGAACAGGATCCAGAGTGGTGAGGGAAATGCCTACGCGTGCAAGGCCACTGGACGCCATGTCAGAGAGAATATCGATGTCACGCTCCACCAATGTGCCTTTTGTGACGATGCCCACAGGATGACGAAACTCTTTTAGGACCTTTAGACAGTCCCGCATGATTTCGTACGTCTTTTCAATGGGCTGATAGGGATCTGTGTTGGTCCCGATGGCCAACGTCGCCGGTCGATATCGCGGCTTGCGCAGCTCCCTGTCCAAAACACGCGCGGCGTCCGGTCTTGCAACAAGCTTCGTTTCGAAATCCAGGCCCGCTGAAAGGCCAAGCCATGCGTGACTGGGCCG
>ERZ1740070.1909-NODE-1909-length-12488-cov-10.249336_pt1 | contig 12488 bp, 8 predicted proteins | sample MGYA00581734_ERZ1740070 | MGnify/ENA primary metagenome ERZ1740070 (study PRJEB43018, sample SAMN04849744) | marine metagenome | isolation source: floating plastic debris | place: Pacific Ocean | collected 2008-09-01 | study: EMG produced TPA metagenomics... | reverse complement strand
CACAGCATGATGGCTTTATCAATGAGATCAGTTTACAATGAGTATTAGATGTGGCAGGTAGCATGATACAGCGCTATGACAGCCTGGATACAGAATAATAATTCTCCTAGTACTGCAGCAGCACGCGATTTTAGAGGATATAAATACAACGAGATGGTAAGCTAGTTGTGTAAAGCAGTTGTATGTCTGATGTACTCATTGTCTATGGCTTTCACTTTAATTAGATGAGATGCTCTTATTGTTTCATCTTTATAGTTGGTTATGTTTCAGACGCCTAAACTTATTAGCATGACATACCCTTACCAGTGATGTTAATTATACACATCTAGAGTGCAGTTTGGACTGGTGTTGAATTAACTGTGGTGTAATAAGTGGTTGGCTAGTTTATAGGTTTTGAAGAGTAGCTCACTAGCATTTTATCGTCTTTACCTGGAGGATGCATCATAACATTTTGGTTTATTTAGCCGATTCTTTGATTGTTGTATGAAGTCGGATTAAACATGTCTGCTTTCTCCGAGGTTAGTTGTTTATTTACTAATATTTATGTTACGGAAAAAGGCTATAAACATATACATTGATAATCCCAATGTGTATCGCAAAACATTCATCACACTTGTGTTGGATAATACTGCTAATACCCCAATATTTAGGTGTTTGAAAGTGGCACTTTAATAGTAATTCGATATCAAAATGGGTTTGGATAGCTTTGCAGTGTATCATATTCTGTATGGACTGGTGTTTGCGTTGTAAGCGAGTAGGTCCGCACAGTTTGGTGTACTCTGTACTGGACTAGTCTATGATCTCATGCGTCATTAGCGACAGCTTCGACTACAGTAGTGTTCTTCTAACTTGTCATGACCTGAAATGCTCGACTCACTACTAACTTCACTATCACATTCTAACGGCTTTTCAGCAGTACAGGTATGAATGGGAAGCAAGCTGTTATCATTTCGGTAGAAATGTTCACAGCTGGGATTGACTTGGGTGCTTTCCTTTGTTGCTTGTCTAGGAATGCTTCAAGATGCTTGGGTGATAATAGCTACAAAATACATTTCTGTGGCTTCTCATAGATTGGAAGTGGAAATTAATTTTATCAAGTTATGATTATGAGGTAAAATTACGTTCATGAACGTTGGCAATGGAATAATATTAGTTTTATGATGGATGTAATTATTTTGGGCCTGGACTTACTAATTTGTTGCTTATCATTAGTAATTAGATGGTGAGAAATTACAGAGTTAAAACTGGAATTATCTTCTTCAAACAATTAGGTAATGAGGAACTGTAATTTATAACTGTGATTCTTTTTTCTGTATAACATAAGTAAACCGTATTGATGTACTCTGTGAACTTATTGATCTTCTAATAATTGTTTTTCATACTTTTGCTGAAGTTTCATCTTGTGTTAGGATAGGAGGAATCGTATGGCTTGTCGATATCCTGACATGGCGAGAGGTTTGCTAACGGATGGTTAGGTTAGAGTAATCAGGATGCTGAGTTGTGTTGTCGTCTGCGGTTCTCATGAGACGTTACATACAAGTGCGATTGGAAAGCGATTTGTAAGGATTAGTTTGTCATGATCACTATTGGTATCTAGGGGATTAGAATATAATTTTTTATGAAGTTATTATTGAATGAACTATTATAACAACCTGTGGGTTTTTAAATGCTTAGAAATACTGCTCATCATTGTTGGTTTGCCTGGCGATGTGAACACATCACTCCGCGTACTCACATTATTACAACTTTTGTACTGATATCAATATCGGGTTTTCTCATCTAAGAAATGCAAGTCCACTATCACAAATTGGTAAGCTTTCACAATCCTACAGTTTACATAAATTCTCTCACCAGTAACGATATTGACATTTTCAAAAATCCATTTATTATAAAAGCTTATTAGAAAACATTTGATGTTATGTTAATTATTTTGACTTGCCCTGTTGACACATATCCAGGATATCGCCCAGGACCTGGTTTGGTCTGCCTTGTGGTTTGCCTCTGACATGGGCATGGCGCAGCCAGAATCTAATTGATATGATCGATGATCTGCTACATTTGTTCTTCTCTAGCATGAAGAAATCTCATTATGTTTCTGTGTTGTATCGTATTATGTAACCCAGACTATAGGGAATTGAGAGAGGATTAACAATCAGGCTAATAATCGAATAAAGTCACAGCTCACTGCGTATGATAACACTGACAGCACAGCTGCCGTTGAGTTTTAGCAGCGAGCAGCACCTTGGAGACCCGTGTCTCATCATCAACACATTACTCCCATCATTTAACAACTGATAACTAATCTTTCTTGCTTCACGGCACCCAATTTATATTAATTACCCGTATATGTTTCGCCTGTTTGCTTTCTGGACTTATGAAATTGTCATCTGGACACAGTTCCCTTTCCCAATTATCGCCTTGGGATCTTGGGATGAAGTGACAGGCCAGGTAGAGTACAGCTGTGTGTTGTTGTTCATTTGTTTGTTGGCTTGCTGAGTTGTCAGATCGTGACAGAAGGTATAGATAGCAGATAAAAACAGACAGTATTAGCCATCTGTACTACAGTATGTCAGGACAAACTGGAAGGCTAAGCTCTGATTGTCTGAAAGGCTAAGCAGGAATTGTGATCATTGTTTTGTCATCAACCTCGGCTAATCTTCTTAGCTGGCGCAGCCATCAGCCTGACTGACGGGTTATATCTGAGAGTGATTGAGTTAAAGTGTTACGTCCACACAACACAGTGTAGCTTCTATATAGCACAATTCTGTTATTTACAGAAATTAAGTTGTCAATAGAAGAAAGGCACAGATTCTCTTTAGAGTAGTCTTTCAGAACAAATAGAATCTTTTCAATCGAGTAAACATTTCACTTATAAAATGATATAGAAGGCATATTGCCTGGCGTTAACTAAGAAAATATTGTCATTTTGTGACAAGAGATTAAACTGTAAGGTAGAGCTTCTCTTTGAGTCACTTGTAAGGCTTCTTCGCCACATGTAAGAGCATCATCATCTTCAGAAGCAGATATGTCGACATCTTCGAGGACCCGCAGCAGCACCAGTTTAAAGTTTGCTGATCGTTATGTTACTCAACAGGCTGCTTTCTCTTATTCGCCGCATACATCAGCATTTTCACATGCTCAGCACAGCAACAGTGGACTACCTTATCTCTCAAACTCTACCTCCAACTCCAGTCAGGTTTGGCATTCCTACATCTCTGGCTTACTGATAGGGGGCTTGTATGTACAACTTGTATTATTATAATACAACCCGTTGCAGCCGTCTGATGTTACCACTGTAGCAGTTATCATTGTGTAAATGGCGGTCAGGAGATTATCAAAGATGTGAATTGTTTGCTGAGTTGTATGTCGTTGGCAGGGTTATTTGGTCTGTTCAATTGTTAGCATGTTTAGTGTTACCCCCTCTGACTTCTCCCATCGTGACTTGGTTTGATGTTCATTAAATGTAAACATTTGTTAGATTGTAAAATCATTTTGCTTCAGACAGTTATGTGCATATGTATGAACCAAAAACTTCATATTTTTATGAAATCTGTCAGATAAAGGTTACAAGTATTTCATTTCATGATTTATACCCGTTACATTGCTATTGCCTTGTATTTATTGTCTTTGTCAGCATTTTATCTGATATTCCCATCAATCATAGTGCCTTGTATAATGTGAAAGCTGATGTCAAATATTTTTAATTGCCAAAAATGTAACAAAAAAACCACAAAAGATGTCCCAACTAAACAATTAGTTAATAACGAGAGACAGAGTCATCCATCAAATCTTTTCTGATTGGTTTGGCTCTTGATGACATGTTTTAGGGAGAGGAAAAGTAGTGAGGCATTTTCTCACCAGACCCAGCAAAGTGAAGAGGCATCTTCAGATAATGGCAATTTTACATTTATTATCATTTTCTCATCTCTCAGGTTCGGACTAACACCAATAACAGCGCTTGGGCAAGAGGGCCGGAGCAGCAACACAACCCTAATGTGACTATCGCTAACGCGTTCCAGTTTGGAGACGGCCACAGCGTCACCTATCAAGGAAGTACAGCTCATATATATGAAGAAGTAGGGCCTCCAGGACCACCGCCATACATGGATCCCAGAGTGCCAGGAATGCATCATCCAGGGATGGATCTCCACTACAGGGAATCTCCCGTCTCACTGTGCAGCAGCTGTGGTACATGCAGCAGCAGATTTAACAATCCTCACATACACCCAGTTAGCGCACCTAGTCTTCCACCGAGCTCTTCTATATGCAACTGTACAGAGTTTATGACTACGCCACACACAATGTCACACCATCAGCAACCGCATTTCTGTAATAATATAAATAGTTCTATATCTCAACACATGAACACTTCGGCAGCATCACCGCTGACTCTGTCACATATGAACAGTACAGCTAGAAGCAGCCCCACACAGGTTCATACGTCCATACACCATACAATGACTGATCAGAGGCACATGACATGCCCTCTACATCAACACCAGATGATGGCAGGCGTCACTAATCAGAGGTACACCACCTCAACCCTCTCGCCAGATCAATTACATAATCAAACTACCGACTCAAACAGCAACACCAAAGCTAATGTTGACTCTTCTCGCTCATTGTCTCCCTTCGCATTCCTACGAAAACATAATCGAGACTCAAAAGCATCAACTAACAACATGCTAGACAACTCCAGCAGTAAATCATTGCTCATGTGTAACAGGAAATTGTTGGTAGCCGTTGTACTGACATTAGTTTTAATTCTCATCCTATCTGTAGCCGTCGGACTGGTCGTCACTTTCGCAGGTAAGCTAAGAAAACATGGCACGCAATTAAACTGAGAGCATGCGGTAGTTTTTTGTTAGGGACCACTTGAGAACTTATATGGCTGACACTTGAGCCATTAACTTTTTATTTAAATTGTGCCAATATTTAGTTGTTTAATTTAATAGTCACTGGGGGTAAATATGAAGTTTTGTTGAATCTCATGGCTGATGTTTCCCGAGTTGATACGATATGTAAACTAAGGACTTTCGATTTTATACTCCTGTCACAAACACTGAGCACATAAAAGTTGTGGACTTGTAGAACAAGACCTGTTGACACTTCAACCACAGGTTGTTGCATTTTAGATCAGCTGCTTGCTTGTGAAAAGGATTTTGTTTCATTTGCTCAGATTCATCTAATAGCCCTTTATGAGTGTTGCACACGGGCTCTTGAAATTTCCTAAATCCATGTGTAAACATTATCTGGATGGCGTCTGCTGTCCCTCCTTCCCTCTGTCCACATTGACATCGACTCGCATATCTTGGTGCATGTTCATCGATCAGTAAAATGTTAAATAGCCATATCTCGTGACTCAGATAGCGTGTAATTAAATTGAAATTGCTCTCCCTCTGACTGATGGCGGATTGATCTAGCCGACAATACCTTATTATGATATAATGTTGTGTGATAGTTTTATATTATGGAGTAATAATGTTAGAATTTCCTTTGCTACCCATTACGTGTTTGAACTTCAGGGTATTGGAGTTTCCAGAGTCTGTAAAGCAATTTTGATGACAAAAGCTATTAATACTAGTGATTTTCTCTGAAAAAAAATTGCTGTAGTCGCATCTTAATTGGCGCCAGGTTTGTGCTAATTATGGCATGGGAGAAGATGTGAAATTAATAAACATAAATAAATGGTCCTATCTTTATCACCATCAATCTCACTTGAGCCATGATTTCTAGTGTTTCTATGGGGTACAATCTGGTCATATAGGATGTCTTTGCAGCCATGGTTGAGTAATTCACAAAATAGGTAGAATTTAATGCGTCGAAAATTGATGAAAATTAAGGTGGAAGGGAAGTAAGACTGCGCTCAGACTGATGATAGCACTCTGTTATTGGTGTGAGTGTGTGGTGATTACAGGCTCTAAGCCATATACTCATTATCATTATTGTTACTGAGTTGATGATGCTGTGTTGTAGTTCAAAAGAAAGGCGAGGAAGTCACCACTGAGGTCAATCAAATAATATCAGAAAAATTAACACAACGACTCAATGGCACAGTGAGGGTTGTGGGGGGAGATAGATCAATCTACGACCCTGCCTTCAGGTTTAAGTCGTCAGCCGAGTTTCGGTCTTATACTTCAGCATTTATAGCAGAGGTTAGTACAACCTGTTACAATTACAAGTATGTTAAATTTCAAATACGCTCTTGATTAATTACAAAAATTTGAACTCAAAAAGCACGAATTTCAATACATCAGCAGGGCGAAAAACTGCTCTTGTAATTTGCCAAATCATAATGCTCTTTTCAATGTTGATGCCTAAGGAAACCAAGATTTTAATTTGTGTTTGTTATGTTGGGATTGGAAAAACATACACGGTTAATACAACAGTAACTGTGTTTATGTTTCATATTGATTGTTTGGTGTTCCTTTGTCCCTTCATGTTATTTCAACATTAGTGTAAGGAAAAATTGAAAACTCAAATCATTTAGGAATTTTGTGATATTGAAAGGAGTCGTCTGTTGTTAATAATACATTTTATTGTTGTGTTACAGGTCAATACTATTTTCAAGAAAAGACAAGCGCTTACAGAAAAAGTAAATCACATAGAAGTTGCTCAGCTAAGGTAAAATATGACTACCAAAGACATATTTGGCTTAGAAACACTAATCCTTATATCCCTAGCATTGTAGTGTTTCACTAAATATCTCAAGCCCCCTTCTGGTGCATATTTTCCAAACAAAGCAAACAATAGTCAACTGTGCTACATCACCTGCCCAGTCAGGGCTTGTTTGGAATTCGGAGACAAAATCAGTGATTATAAATTACACTTACTACCTACAACCCATTATTCTGGTCAAATTACTCGTAAGCCTCTTATGACATACACCAATATTAAATTACATGATTCGGAATGTAAACCAGCAATTTTCCTCATTATCCCCCATTAGTGACTTGTTTCTAAAATTCTGCAAAGCTTTGTAAAGATATTATAATTACCGTTTTCGAAGCTAATCAATTTAGCCATTGACTAATGTTGACAAGAAAACAAGTCCAAGCCCTAAACATGATGAATTTGTCTTCGACTTATGGGACGGAAAAGAAATGAGTCACTCTCCCAATTTTTCATTTCATATTTCATGCTTATAAATCCTCTCTGGTTTGATGCGTTGAACTAACAACATTCTCATAACGCAATCAATTATCACGCTATAATTATAACCAATATGAAGGGAAATGCTGTCAACCATTGAATCTATTCCCTTGTTGGCTATTGCACTGAAAAGCCTGGTATTTGATGAAAGCTGATAAAAATCTAAAATCAAACCTTTGAATGGTTAGGCTGGTTTGCACGACATGCTAAGGCAGCCATATTAGGGCTGATTACATTTTGAATGTCTTCATACTATTCCGCCACAGTGATTCCGTGACACTTGAGCCAAAGTAAGAGGGAGCGCTGAGCAAATTCATACCCTGCCAGTAGATGATAATAAGCATTTCAGACAATCTCTATCTCACTTTGCAATCTACATTCAGCCTTTCATGCTACTATATGGGTTTTAGTGATGTATAGTAGTCTCTCTAATAATGGTGATAAAATCTCATACGAATCTAGTACAATGCACCATCTTTGTGAATAAAATATTGTATGAAAAATTGATGATGATTTCAATATCCCATTATTGCCGCTTTACAACAAATGGATTTTCTCAGGGCCAGACAAGCGAATTTGCTACATTGTATTCAATTCGCAATCATAATTTTTTTTAAATCCCTCAGGGGACCAGGTTATTGTCTCACATATGTCATCAAACATGCATGAATGTTTTATTTGCCAGAAAGAGGCAACATGCTACCACCAGAAAGTTTAGCACTTGAAAATTATGATTTTACCACCCTGACAAAGTTCGACGCTGTGGTACACAATTGAATCATTTCAAGCCACCAGTGAAAAAATTGATGGTGTCATGTCACATACCGCAAGGGGTCAAACTAACACTATTTATGTTTTTGTTTAACTATAATAGGACCATAAACAATGATAGAAGTGTATTGTACTTTGAAAATGATAGATAAATTCACCACTAATAGGAATGAGATAAGCATGGTGGGTCCTAGACTTCTGTGGTCAGAGGGCTAGCCGGCATTGAGGCTGCTGTGGCCGCCTAAATCACTGTCAACCAAATTATACTACTGACATTGTCGCTGATCTGTGATGAATGATATAAATGTCAAGTCAGCAAGAGGCTTATAACAGCCAGCATGTCACACGTCAAGAAAAACATGAAAATTTGCTATTGATTGACAAGCAGACGTGATGTAAAAAACACAGTCGGCAGTAATAACACCAGCTCTAATTAGCTGTCTGTACAACACCAACTTATTTCAGCAAATTACTTTAACTAGAAGCAGTCAGATGTTTCTATCTTTGAGTGACAAAAAACGAACAACTGTTCTGGCGACTGAAATTATTGCAATTATGGTAATTACCCGGGCCTGCTGAAAACAAGTTTTTGATTTGAATCTGATAGTTTCCTGTGCTGTAGTGAATTGAGGGTGCTTGTAATGCTGATTAGTTTTAGGTGGTTTTCAGTCTCAGTGCTGATGTACAATCAAAGGGAGTAATCACTAAATGACAAGGATTTTTCGTTAGAAAATTAGCATATTTTTCTCTTGTAAGCTCTTACAATCATAGGTGCATCTAATCAGGGCATTAACAAGACTTTTGCCCTGCCCTCATTTTGTTTAGTAAAAAAGCCTGCATAAATGATAATAGATAAATAATGGAATCATTTATGAAAAACGCATTGTTTATGTTGGTATAGACGCGAGACAGCGGCCTCTTCAAATAGGACTCTCACTGCACTTGATAAAGACCTGAGTGTGTTTTTTATCCCTGATTCATTGTATCTCATAGTCATTTGATACAAATAATCCTGGTGCGTGATTATTAGCCCTTACTCATAAACCCCAAAGTTCAAACATCACTACATTGCTACAGTCCCCAATAAAAAAGTTATGTTGGTGCTGACTCCTTTGAAAATCGAAATGATTAATTTTATATCCCATCGGAGCCTTTCAGTAAATAGCAAACTTGCAAATTGTGCTGACGTAACGGATGTGGGATGCGTAAGAAATACTGCCTACAATAGAGTTTTTTTTTCTGGGCTGGTTTAATAATGAGAAAACGATTTAATGTCAAAGGATTTTTTTGTGCATCAGGAGCATTTTTTTTCTGTACTGTCTTACAATACCGTTTCAGATTCAATATTGTTGTTCATCATTATTATGTATTTATTTTACAGAGAAGGTTCTGTGATAATTGACTTCATCGTACATCTAAAAGGAGAGACGTTAGAAAAAGAAGCCTCTTCTCTGTCAACCAAAATCAGATCAGTATTTTACTCGGAGAGTAATACTACGACAGAATTTTCACAGAAATTCCCGATATCACTATCCAGTATTGCTGTTCAGCCGAGTAAGTAACGTGTAGCAATCAAGGGACAACTCCTGCCTTGTTTGTGTGGTTAGCCGGTGTCAATCATTGATCGCAGTATCTGATTAATGGGTGGCATCAAGAAGAGGGCTACTACTGTTTATAAAATTATGTCATTTTATTGGTATGAGGGTATGTTTATGTATAGATGCGGCCAGTTTATGGATGTTTGATTGCAATTTGGCACCAATGTGATGTGCAAATACATCTCAAAGATTAAAGAGAATGTACTATGGTGTTTGTCTGATAGTAAGTCGATGACTTTTTCTTCTGTATTCATATACAATGTTGGAATGTTACAGAGTTTGGAGATGACACCGACATAACCACAGCAGCAGTTACACCTGAAGTTACAGGGGGCGTAGTTACAGAGGAACCAGTCACCACCCCCTCTACTCTACCCCCTCCTAATACGCCATCTACAAAACCTCCCTGTAAGTCTCGTCGGGCTCAGGATGTACCCACTTTGTCGCTAAAATAGTATGACATAAGCCAGCATCTTGTCACTTACCAAGTGACAACAGTCTATTTTTGACAATTGTCATGCCGCTTGCTGGTACCACAATCTTCCAAGAGATGGAATTGCTGGAAAACAAAGCGTAACCTTTCCCAATGGTTCAACAACAGTTGAAAACATTTCTTCAAAATGTCATGTTTTTGTGTCACATTTGAGGACAGGAAAGTGTTTTGACTGGAGCCTCATCAGTGTCAATTTCTACGCTACGATAAGATCAAAATTTCACAATGTTCAGCTTATTTTGACATATCTGAGACAGATTGCGATGTTGGATGCTGTTTTGACAGTTGTACTTGTTTTTCTGTTTTCAGTTACCATCCCTCCAGAGTCTGGCCAGTGCCAAGCTATCACTAACAGAATATGTCAGCAGATAGGTTATAACAGCAGCGGTACAACCTTCCCTAACTTTGTGGGTCACACAACACAGGTTAGTTACCGGGCTACTCCGACTCGTTTGTACCTAACTGACAGATGATTATGTGTTATAGTGTGCAACTGGGTTTGAGATAGGGGTACACCCACCATAAGTACATACCAACGAAACCTATTCAAAGAGAATATGAGCGGATTGAGCTGTTACCCTTTGCATAAAGGTGTGGGTCCAGCTCATTCTTGTGATTGCGGTTTTCTGCCGAACTCTTTGAAGGCTAACAGCAGATGAACCAGGGAGTAATTACTCCTCGGATAAACGCTGAACTGGCTTTGGCGCTTTTCAAAATGATGAGATTTTTTACTGTCACCAACCCTTTTGTCTTACAGTGTCTCAGCAGTGTTTTCTTGTGCATTGTTTATTGTGTTGAAAACAATTAAATTGTCATGAAAAATTACGAAGTCTCTCTTGACATGTGAGCGAAGGCCACGCAACTAGAGATTTACATCAACAAAGTTGTGACATTAATCCAAGCAAACTTTATCTCTATAGCATGTGTTTCTTCACTCAACAACAAATCGCTCAAGGCCTAATCAAGTTGTAGCTGCAAAAAATATTCTCATCTCGGTACCCTTGCGCCTCTTTCTTACAATTTATTGTGATAAAAGTGATACTTGAGGAATGCAAATACTTTGGAGCAAACAAGGGATTTCATATGCTGCAAGCTGAAACTTGATCCTCAAATCTCAACCGCTAGTAACATACCTGCAGATTTTCTCAATACCCACACCTGACACTGAGGCCTGAAAGTTGAGCAATGCGTCTGTTTTTATATCATTATTCTCTTTGACTGGAATCTGAAATTTCTCCATCTGATAAGGAAATCAGGCGTGTAATGAAATCATGTAACATTGTTTTCTGAGGCTGGAAGTATTCAACGGTACCGGTATTAAATGGAACCTCTACCGCCTCATAAAAGAGAAAAATATTATTATGCTCTGTCTCACATCAAAATATCATCAGCAAATAGACGACCCGCCCTTGCGGTCAAAAGGCCGCTCAGGAATCCATTTAAAATTTGATCGATTACTTCCATAAATGCTCTCGCTGGTGATGACTACCTTGTGTGTGTATGCTTTTATAAGCTTTCCAGTGCTTATTGTTTCCAATCTGTGTCAATAAACATGAATTGCACCATCCTTCCAAATATCAACACAGCGATGTTAATATGTTACAGGACGAGACGAATGCTATTCTCACTGTGGTGAATGCTGTATGGGACGGTACTGGTTGTTATCCCCACCTGAACACCTTTACCTGTGCTCTACTTAACCCCAAATGTGGAGCTGACAACCACAGACTGCCTCCCTGCAGACGCATGTGCGAAGGTGAGTTCACTGAACCTTATTCAATATGATGATTCTGAAGTGCTAGACACATTTTATTTGTTAGGTGCTGCAAGGTCTTGACATTTATAATAATTGAAACTGGTTGAAACCTTTGGGAAAATGTACTGAAATACAAATCTACCCGGGCTTCAAATATGTCAAGTGCCCCAAGACCTGCTTGTTGAGCATTGATGAGCATGGCTAATCCTATTGAAGCCCCTGTTGAAGCTGCGGTTTGTTTTTATACAATGACATGAAGGCTAGGTAGACTGTATACAGGGAGACAGTGTACGACAGAGTGGGTATTCACTGTAATACTTGTAATTCGCCCTGAGGGTGCTAATCATGGTCTGCACAGAGCCAGAATCACATTCCTTTATGCTGGTAACCAAAGCTTATGAGATTTGGGTTTGATAGTTAATTTACAACAGATTTGTCTTTACGTACCTACTAATTACATTGGTCAATAAACAAAAGCAGAAACATGCTGGGTTTTCACTGTGGACCATAATTTTAATGGGTTTTGACCCACAACTAAGTTGTAAAATAACACCTAATAAATTGCACTTTTCTCTTCAATGCTAACACTTTAGGGGAGATTATAAATATTGGTTTGCGTGTTTATATACTGGTGATAATTAGAAGGCATTGATTTTAAGTCTGGGTACAAACAGTTTGAGAGTCTATGCTCGGTGACCACCGATTGTATGTTAACTTG
>ERZ1740070.1907-NODE-1907-length-12498-cov-5.797959_pt1 | contig 12498 bp, 12 predicted proteins | sample MGYA00581734_ERZ1740070 | MGnify/ENA primary metagenome ERZ1740070 (study PRJEB43018, sample SAMN04849744) | marine metagenome | isolation source: floating plastic debris | place: Pacific Ocean | collected 2008-09-01 | study: EMG produced TPA metagenomics... | reverse complement strand
CGGCGCTTGTGGGGGCGGAGGTGCCGTTGGGTTCCAAACATGACTCGATGAGCACGCATAATTGCGGTTGCCTGGCTGGTCATGAGAGCTTTTTTGAGTTGATCGCGGTGGATCCGGGCGCGCCGGATCCGGGGCGGGTGCGGTGGTTTACGCTGGACGATGAAGGCACGCGAGCGCGGATTGCTGAGCGGCCAAGGGCGCTCTGTTGGGTGGTGAACACGCCCGATCTGGATGCGGTGGTGGCCGGCTCGCCCATTGATCTGGGCGAGGTCGTGCATTTTCAAAGGGGCGAGCGGACATGGCGGCTGACGGTGCCCACGGACGGATCGCTGCCGATGGGCGGGCTTGTGCCCGCGTTCATTGAGTGGTCGCCGGGGCCGCATCCGAGCACGGGGCAGAAGGATATTGGCGTGACGTTGCGCGATATCCGACTGACGCACCCGGAGCCGGAGCGCGTGTTGGAGGTTTTGACGGCGCTGCGCGTGGATCATTTGGCGAGTGTGAGTGAAGGCGTGCAGGGGCTGGCCTTTGAGGTGAGCGCGCCTGCGGGACGCGTTGTGCTGGATTGAGAGTGATAAGGCGCGCCTTTGCAAGGCCCCGGTCTGGCGATCTGGATGGCGTTCGAGGGCATTTTATCGTGACATACCGCAGGATGGTTGATCGGCGCGCTGAGCATCGCATTTCGCCAGGCCCTGGGTGGGGCCTTGCGAAGGCGCGGCGGCCGTTGGCCTTGTTTCCGCGCCGGGGCTGTGATGGTTAGTGTTCTTCGTTGGCGAGGCGGTCTTTGAGGTACTCGCCGTAACGGCTCAGTGATGTGATGAAGGCCCAATAGATGAAGGCCACAAAGACATAGGTTTCCATGTAATAGGCCACCCATTCGCCGGTGCCAAAGGCGGCCTGGGCGGAGGCGAGCAAGTCAAACAGCCCGATGATGATCACCACGGCGGTTTCCTTAAAGGTGATCACCACCATGTTGATCGTGGCGGGCAGCGCGTGGCGAAAAACCTGCGGCAGGATGATGAGCCAGAGGACCTGCCATTTGCCCAGACCCAAGGCTTTGCCCGCCTCGAATTGCCCATGGGGGATGGCTTGGAACCCGCCGCGGAAGACCTCGGCCTGGTAGCAGGCAAAAAAGAGCGCAAACGCCACGATGATGCGCCAGATTTTGTCGCCCTGAAGCCAGTCGGGCAGCAGGATCGGCACCACGACGGCGGCGGTGAAGAGCGTGGTGAGAAGCGGCAGGGAGCGGACAAAATCAATCAGCAGTGACGCGGTGAGGCGCAGCACGGGCAGCCGTGAGCGGCGCATCAGGGCAAGGCCCAGACCCATGGGCATGCCGAGGAGGACGACGGAGGAAAAGAGGAAGAGCACGAGGCTGAGCCCGCCCCATTTGTCGGTGGTGACCTGCGCGAGGCCCAAAAGCGAGCCCTCCATCAGCAGGTAGTAGGTTGCAAAGCCGAGGGTCCAGAGCGTGATGATGCGCCGCCCGGCCCAAAACCACGGCACGCAGGAGAGGATCACCGTGACGATGATCGCGAGCGCGGCTGTGGTGGAGCGCCAGTGTTCGTCAAACGGGTAGAGGCCAAAAAGGATCAGCCGGTGGCGGGCGTCAATCACCGACCAGCAGGCCCCTGCCCCGTCTTCACGGCAGAGCGCGACATCTTCGGCCCGCCAGACGGCCCGCAGGATGCCCCAATCGATGGCAAGCCAGGCGAGCCAGGCCAGGGCAAGCCCCACGATGAGCGTGAGCGCGGTGTCTTTGGGCGTGCCAAATGCGCGGCGCTGCAGATTTTGGAGATATGTGACCTGGCCCGACATTCAGCCGTACCCTTTGAGCGCGAGGCGGCGGTTGAGCCAGTTGATGGCCTGGGCCAGCGCGAAATTCACCATCAGGAACGCGCCCATCAGGATGCCGATGAGTTCCAGCGTCTGGCCGGATTGGGTGATGGAGGTCGAGACGATGTAGAAAAGATCGGAAAACCCGATGGCGACGCCTACGGTGGTGGCCTTCATGATGAAGATCCACTGATTGCCCAATGGCGGCACGATGGAGCGCAGCGCCATCGGCACCTTGAGCGTCCACCAGATGGCGAAAGGGCTGAGGCCGAGGCTGCCACCTGCCTCTACGATGCCTTTGTTGACCGCCGCCAGACCACCGCGCACAACCTCCCCGATATAGGCCGCGCCATAAAGGACGATGCCCACGATCATGGCCGCGAGTTCGACCGAGATGGTGCCACCCTCGCGGAACCGCAGACCTTTGAGGAACGGCACAGAGATTAGCGGCTCCCCTTCGGGGCGGGTGAGCAGGAGCATGACGGCGAAGGCCACCACCGTCGCCGTGAGGGTCAAAAGAGCGGCGCGGAGCATGGATTTGTTGACGTGGAAGAGCACGATCCCTGCGAGGATCGACAGCCCCGCGGCCGCCCCTGCCGACCAAAGCGGCATGTTGAAGACCGGCACCATGATCCCGCGATTGGACATGAAGATCACGTCACCCAGGGCGTAGGCCTGTTTGGGTCCGGGGAAATGGATGAGGATCGCATAGAGGAACACCACTTGCAGGATCAGCGGGATGTTGCGGAAAATCTGGATATAGACGCTGGCGGCGGTGCTGAGCCCGAGGTTGCGGCTGTCCCGCGCGGTGCCGATCAGAAAGCCCAGGATCGTGGCAAAGATGATTGAGATGAACCCCACAAAGATCGTGTTGAGAAAGCCGATCAGAAGCGTTTTGCGGTATGTGTCATCGATGGAGCGTTCCAGAAGCGAGAACGAATAGCTCCACCCGGTGTCGCGGTCCAGAAAGCTGAAGCCCGAGGTGATGCCCAGCCGGGTGAGGTTGTATTGCGCGCTTTGATAGGCACTGACGATGATTACGACGATCAAGACGATGACGCCAAGTTGCAACGCGATTTCGCGCGCGGTCATCTGTCTGATGTCCTTCCAGCCAAGCATGGGCCCGCCCCCGGTTTATGCAAAAGGCCGCCCCGCAACGGGGGCGGCCTGTCATGGATCAGTCTAGATCAATCCAGAATGGGGGAATAGAGCACACCGCCATCGGACCACAGCGCGTTGAGACCGCGCTCCAGCTTGTAAGGTGAGCCTTCGCCCAGGTTGCGATCATAGATCTCGGCGAAATTGCCCATCTCGGCGATCATCTCCCGCGCCCATGTTTCGCGCAGGCCAAGGCGTTCGCCCATGCCGGGGTTCACGCCCAAAAGGCGCGCCACGGTGGGGTTGGGCGGATCGGCGACCATGGCGTCGATATTGGCGGAGGTCACGCCCTCTTCTTCGGCTTTGAGAAGTGCGGCGAGCATCCAGTTGACCACATCGACCCATTCGTCATCGCCGGAGCGCATGGCGGCCGAAATCGGCTCCGCCGAGAGCTTGTCCGACAGGATCATGTGCTCGCCCGCATCTTCAAACTGGTTGGCCAGCAGCACGGCGATGGAGGGGCCCCAGGCGGCGTAGCCATCGCAGCGACCGGCCTTGTAGGCGCCGATCACTTCGGCGGTTTTTTCAAAGCTGACCATCTCATGCTCGACCTCTTCGGCCTTGAGATGGTCGGCCACGATGCGTTCGATCGTGGTGCCCGCGGCCACGCAGACGGTGCCGCCATCGAGGCCTTCAACCGTCTCAATACCCAGCTCTTTGCGCACCATCACCTGCGCGCCGCCAAAGAAATAGGGCAGCGAGAATTGCAGGCCCAGTTCGGTGTCGCGGCCCATGGTCCAGCCGGTGGCCTTGATCACGACATCCACGTCACCCGATTGCAGCGCCGGGAAGCGCTGCGCCCAGCTGAGCGGGACAATCTGGTTGGCATCCTTGTCGCCCAGGATCATCACCGACAGCGCGCGGCAAAGATCAATATCGAGGCCTTTCCATTCGTTTTTGTCATTGACCTCAACAAAGCCGAAATAGCTGCCATTGTGGCCTGAGCAGAGCAACGTGCCGCGATCCTCGACCGCTTGCAACGTGGCGCTTTTGGCCGAGGCCGTCTCCGCCCCTGCGACGCCTAGCGCGGCCACCGCGGCCGCGATCAATCCGGTAAATTTGCCCATGTGTGATCTCCCTATCGTTCTATATATCGGCACAAGCATTTCATATATTGAGATTGTCAGGCGGGATTGCGTGAGTCAAGGGAGTCGGCAGCCCCGCGCAATCCGGGCGTTCTGAAACAGGCTTTCGCTGAAAAACCGGGCGTTGCGATTGGAGAAATGCGAAGCGCCTTTGATTTTGAGCCTCCGGCGGGAGTATTTTTGGAAAGATGAAATAGAAGGACCAACACCCGGTTTCATCTTGCCAGAAATACTCAAATCCCGAAGAGGCAGCAGGTGCTGCGTTGGATTAGTCAGCGCGCGCCGCAAAATCAGCGCGGATGGCGGCAAGGTAGGCTGTGCGCAAGATTTGAGTAACGGGGCCGGGCGCGCCGGAGCCGATGATGTGCCCGTCGATCTGGGTCACTGGCTGAATGTAGCTCGACGCGCCTGTGGCGAAGGCCTCATCAGCCGTGAACGTGTCCTCCAGCGTGTAGCGTTCCTCATGGATGACAAGGTGTTCCGCCCGCGCGACGCGAAGCATGGTTTGGCGGGTGATGCCGGGCAAAAGCTCCCCCAAGAGCGGGCGGGCATAGAGCGCGCCGTCTTTGATCATGAAAAACGACATGGCCCCGCATTCGGTGACGAAGCCCTCTCGATCGACCATCAGCGCCTCATCGGCCCCGGCTTTGCGGGCGATCTCTTTGGCCATGACCTGACCCAGCAGGTTGGTGGTTTTGATGTCGCGCCGGGCCCAGCGGATATCGGGCGCGCTGGCCAGGGTGAGCGTGGGCGCGTCATGGGTGTCTTGGGTGAAGGCGAAGATATTGGGGGTCAGGTTTGCGGGGTAGAGATAGTCGCGATCATGGGCGCCCCGGGTGATGTGGAGGTAGAGAAAGCCCTCGGTCATGGTGTTGCGGGTGATCAAATCCGTCAGCGCGGCGTACAGCGCGGCCTCAGACATCGGCTCTGCCATGTCAAGTTCGGATAGGGAGCGGCGCAGGCGGGCCATGTGGTGGGCAAAATCGATGATGTGCCCATCGAGCACGCCCAGCCCTTCGTAGACCGCATCCGCAAAGAGGAGACCACGGTCAAATATGGGCAGCTGGGCCTCATCCTCGGGCATGAAGGCGCCGTTGAGCCAGACGGTTCGGGGCATGTCAGTGTCCTTTGCGATGCAGAAAGCGGCCCGCGCGGGCCGTCGTTTGCGCGCCATTGTGCAGCGCGAGCTGCCCGCCCACCAGCACATGGGCGATGCCCAGGCTGGCGCGTTCGGAGGCGGCATAATCGGCGCGGTCGATGATGGTGGCGGGGTCAAAGAGCGTCAGATCGGCCTTCATCCCGGGTTTGATCAGACCACGATCCGACAGGCCAAAGCGCGCGGCGCTCAGACCGGTCATTTTATGGACCGCTGTCGGCAGAGACAGCAGCGCGCGATCGCGGACATAGTGACCAAGAACCCGGGGAAACGTACCCCAAAGGCGCGGATGCGGTTTGGGCGTGCCCGGGATCCCGTCAGAGCCGATCATGGCGGCCGGGTGCGTGAGAATGCGATCGAGATCGGCGTCATCCATGTCAAAGTACACCGCTGCCGCGGGGGACAGCCGCGCGATCGCGCCGCCCCGGTCGGTGCCCCAATCGGCGGCGATGTCATCGAGCATCCGCCCGGCCAAATCGGGATGGGGCGTGGACCAGATCACCAAGACCTCCGGCGCGGCCTCGGCGAAATGAGGCAGCAAGGCGCTGGAGGACGCGGTGTAGGGGTAGACATCGAGCGAGACGCTTTGCGACGAGCGGGCCCGGTCAATCATGGCCAGCGTCTGAACGCTTTTGCCAAAATTGCGCGCGCCGGCGCATTTGTGATGGGACAAGAGCAGCGGCACCTCCGCCGATTTTGCAGTCCTCAGCGCCTCGCGCACCGCCGGGATCACGCCATCGGCCTCATCGCGGATATGGGTGGTATAGAGCGCGTCGGGGTGCCGCGCCAGGACACGGGCCAGCGTGACCATCTCCTCCAGGGGCGCCGCGGACGCCGAGGGGTAATCCAGCCCGGAGGAGAGCCCTGTCGCGCCTTCGGTCAAGGCGTGGTCGAGCCGGGTTGCCATCGTCTCAACCTCGGATGCGGTGGCGGGGCGATCCAAATCCTGCATCACGCCCGCGCGCAGTGTGGAATGCCCGACCAGAAGGCGCACGTTCACGGCCGGCGCGGCCGCTGTCACCCGATCCGCATAGGCCGAGACCGTGGGCGCGCGCAGCTCATTGATGCGCGGGACGATGCCAAAGGGCGCAGGCAAGCCGTTGCGGGGCGCAAAGGGGGCGGCCGAGATACCGCAATTGCCCACCACCACAGTGGTCACGCCTTGGGTGATCTTGCAGGCCAGGCCCGGGTCCTCGATCACCGCCCAATCGTCATGGGTGTGCACGTCAATGAACCCGGGCGCGGCGACAAGACCCTTGGCATCAAGTGTCAGATCGCCCGCCCCGTCCGGCAGATGCCCCACCCGCGTGATCGTGTCGCCGGTGATGGCGATGTCTGCGCGGTAGGCCGCGCCACCGGTGCCATCAAGCACATTGGCATCGCGGATCAGGATGTCAGCAGTCAAACGGATCCTCCACACGGGGCCAATAGGGCACGCGGCGTTTGGTGAGCGCGAGGTCGTCAAACTTGGGACACGTCCCGCCGGGGGTGGCGACCTGAATGATCTCTGCGGCGATCTGCGAGAAGGGGCCGTAGAAGTGAAACAGGGATTTGACCGTGACGATCTTTTTCTCGCCAAGGCGGATGCCCATCTGCTCAAAGGCTTCGGGGTGGTAGACTTGAGTGAGCAGTTCGTTGATCAGGATGGCGAACCCCTCCCCCAGACGCAGCCAGACGAGGGTGCCCAGCGGTTCGAGCCCGGTGCCGAGATGTTGACCAAGGCCGGCCGTGATGCGCATGATTTTGGCCGTCAGGTCCACTGGGTCGCCTGACATCGGGCTGGTTTTGCCACCCAATCGCAGCGTGATGTCACGCCCCTCCCCCACGTCCTGGCACAGACGCACGGCGATCGGATCCCAATAGATGCCGGTGGCCACACTGTCGCAGCCCCGGTCCAGCAACGCGCGCAGCATGGGCGTGGCATCGCCCGGGGCGCCACCGCCGGAATTGTCCCCCATATCGGCCAGCACGACCGGATGCGCAGAGCCGGACAGGGCGGCGGCCTGGGCGGCGGACAGGGCGGCGGACAGGGCGGCATCGAGCGTGGCATAGTCGCCCGTGACGGCATGGCGCAAAGCAAAGAAATCCTGGCCCAGGGTTTTGGCCGTGGTTTCCGCCAATGCGGGATCATGATCTGTGATCACCAAAATCTGCGCGCCGACATCGGGCACATCCCCCCAGGGGAAGCCATGGATCAGCGTGAGCGACAGGACCTTGCCCGTTTCCATCGCTGAGAGGCGATCAATGAAGCTGCGCATCGGCTCAGACTTGGTGAGGTAGAGATGGATCATGCGGCAATCATAGCGCGCCATGGTGGGGCGGATCTCACCAATATGGGTGCGGCGGGCGAGATCAAAGAGCTCTTCTGCGCGCGGCGTTGCATCATCGTGGGGGTATTCCTTGAACGCGATGATCAGATCGCAGGCCGTCATCATCCGTTCCGTCAGATGGGCGTGCAGATCCAGCGCCATCCCGATCGTGGCCTGAGGGCACAGCGCGCGGATGTCTGCGGCAATATCGCCTTCGCAATCATCTTCGCCTTCGGCCACCATCGCGCCGTGGAGTTGGAGAAGCACCATGTCGACAGGACCCGCCGCGCGCAGATCAGCGAGCACGTGGTCTTTGAGCTGGGCGTAGCACGCGGCCACGGTGCGCCCTGCGGGTTCGGCAATGGCGGTCAGGCTTTCGACCACGTCCCAGCCCAGCGCCTCGGCCCGGGCGCGCCAGACATGAAGCGCCTCAGTCATCAGGTTGGGCGCGTCCTGCGTCGCGGTGCCCTCAAGGTAGCAATATTCCTCAAAGCCCGACAGGCCGGTGGGCATCGTGCTGAAGGTGTTGGTCTCAGTGGACAGGGTGGCGATAAAAAGCCGCATCACGGATCTCTGGGTGGTGAATGTAGGCGCAGAGGAACACGTTGCGCGCGCCGGAGACAAGAACCGAGGGCAAGAATTTTGCAGCGCTTTGGGGTGGCGTGATTCCTGACTAAAAAAGTCAGATTGACATTTCCGATCATTTCACTCAGAATTAACTCAGAAACGCGGTCGGCAACGGGAGACCAACATGAACATGAGCGTGGCCAAAACAGTGGAGCGTCAAGCGGTGGACAGATTGCCGCTCTATGACGCGAATGACCTCACCCAAGGGGGCGATCTGGCGCAAATTCAGCTTACAGATCAAGTATATACCCTGCGCATTACGCGCGCGGGCAAGCTTATCCTCACCAAGTGACCTGATCCTTATTCCGGGCTGACAGGTCTTCCCGTCGGCCCGGCATGCGATTACATGACCGGTGCGGCCCTGGCCGCGCCGGTTTTCTTTGGCAAGGTTGCGCATGCCCAAAAAGCTCCCCAGCCCCTGTGTGGATGTCTGCAAATACAAGCGGCAAGGCCATTGTATTGCGTGCTCCATGACCAAAGCGCAAAAGCAGCTGTTCAAAGAGCTTAAGCAAAACAAGCACCGGACGGCGTTTATCGAGATGCTGGTGACCCAACAGCGCCACATGGGCAAATATCCCGCCTGGTTTGAGATGTACGCCAAACGCTGCGCCAAAAAGGACGTGCCCGTGCCCAAGACGATCCGTGCCAAAATGGCGGATGGGGCGTAAGGGTTAGCTGAACTTTGGGGCGCGTTTGGCCATGTTGGCGGCGATCACTTCCATCTGATGCGGTTTGCCGATGAGGGCGGCCTGTTCGCGGCTTTCCTCCAATAGCAGCGCATCTTCGTCGAGGCCCGCCTCTGCCGCGGTGATGATCCGTTTCGCGGCGCGGATGGCAGAGGGGCTTTTGCCCGCGATGTCTGTGGCCAGATCGCGGGCGGCGCTGAAGGGATCATCGGCCAGTTCCGTCACGAGGCCCCAGCCTTCGGCCTGATCGGCCATGATCGGTTTGGCGGTGTAGATCAGCCGCCGCATCACGTCAGAGCGGGTGAGTTTCGGCAAAAGCACCATCCCGCCCATATCGGGGATGAGGCCCCATTTCATTTCCATGACCGAGAGCTTCGTCTCAGGGTGCGCCACGCGGATATCGGCGCCCAGCGCCAGCTGAAACCCGGCACCATAGGCCGCACCATGGAGGGCCGCGATGACAGGCACGGGCAGCTTGCGCCAGACCATGGCGAATTCCTGAAAGAGGTTCGTATTGCCGTGGCTGCGCGGCATCAGGATCGCCTCTGGGTCTTTTGAGGCCAGGCTGGCAAAGCTCATCACATCAAGGCCCGCACAAAAGCTGGGACCATCACCGGAAAGGACGACCGCGCGGATGTCTGTGTCCATCAGGGTGTGACCCGCCTCGACCACCGCCTCCATCATCGCGGTGTCCACGGCGTTGTGTTTGTCGCCACGGGTCAGGGTGACATGGGCCACGTGATCTTGGATTTCGGTCTCGACGCGGGGCATGGGCACTCCTCCTTTAGACTGCGCCCAGAAAACCGAAAGCGTGGCGCGTTGGCCAGCCCGACGTTGCGGCATCACGCTTGCACGTCTGGCGCGGCTGGTTTTATCTGGCGCCCATGTCCAAGCTGCGATTTACCCCCCTTGTTGAAACCTTGCCTGCCACCGTGCCCTTTGTGGGCCCCGAAGAGCAGGAACGCGCGCGCGGGGCGGCGTTTTCCGCGCGGCTCGGCGCCAATGAAAGCGTCTTTGGCCCCTCGCCGCGCGCGATTGAGGCGATGCGCGCGGCGGCCACTGAGATCTGGCAATATGCCGATCCGTCATGCCATGACCTCAAAGAGGGGTTGGCGGGCCATTATGGCGTGCCGGTGGCGTCTCTTTTGGTGGGCGAAGGGATTGATGGCATCCTGGGCAACCTGGTGCGGCTGTTGATCGGGCCGGGGGATGCGGTGGTGACGTCAAACGGGGCGTATCCCACGTTTAACTATCATGTGGCGGGCTTTGGCGGGGTGCTGCACAAGGTGGACTATGCAGGCGACCGCGAAGACCTGCCTGCCCTGATGGCCAAGGCGCGGGAGGTGGGGGCGAAGCTGATTTATTTCGCCAATCCCGACAATCCCATGGGCAGTTGGGTGACCGGGGCCGAGATTGAGGCGGCGCTGGAGGGTTTGCCGGAGGGCGCATTGCTGGCGCTCGATGAGGCCTATGTGGAGCTGGCCCCGGAGGGCACCGCGCCCCGGGTGGCGACCGATGACCCCCGCGTCATTCGTTTGCGCACATTTTCAAAGGCTTACGGTATGGCGGGCGCGCGGGTTGGCTATGGGATCGGCGCGCCGGACCTGATCCAGAGCTTTGACAAGATCCGCAACCATTTCGGCGTCAACCGGATCGCGCAGGCCGGGGCGCTGGCGGCTTTGCAGGATGGGGATTGGCTCTCTCACGTGCAGGCGGAGGTGGCCACGTCCCGCGCGCGGCTGTCGGAGATCGCGGGCGAGAATGGCCTGACCGCCCTGCCCTCTGCCACCAATTTCGTGACCATTGATTGCGGCCGTGACGGAGAATACGCGCGCGCCGTGCTGGCCGGGATGCTGGCGCAAGGCGTGTTTGTGCGCATGCCCTTTGTGGCGCCGCAGGATCGCTGCATCCGGGTGGGCTGTGGTCAGGCGGAGGATATGGAGGCGGTCGCTCAGGCCTTGCCTGCGGCCCTCGCCCGCGCGTGATCCAAACTTTTCGCGAGCTGCGGCAAAAAACCCGGGACGAGGCGGATTTTTAAGCTAAGATTTGTGCCATGAGACGCAGCATGATGCGAGAAGCGCCCAATTACACCACGCCCGCCCTGATCATGGGCGGGGTGAACCTGTTTTGGATCTTGATGGTGATCTGGGTGGCCTATGGGATGCTCGCGGTCCTGGCGCTTGGGTTTACGCTGGAGCGCGTGATCCACTGGCTGTCACGCCGCACCTGAGATCACGTTTTGCACCGGATGTGATGGGCTCGCTTGCGCGAGGTGTTGCGCGGCCGCGCTCGCGCCCCCGGCCCCATGCGCGATGTTAAGCGCGACGAGCCCTGCCTCAATCGCCCCCAGCGCGCCCAGCACCATATGCGCGTTCACGTGGCCCATGTGACCGATCCGAAACACGCCGGCACCATCGGGATCACCGTCGCGCTGCATCCCGATGCCGAGGCCCAGGGTGACGCCGGTGTTGTCCTCCACCCAGGCGCGCAGCCGGGCGGCATCAGGCGCGGGCAAGCGCAGGGTGGTGACCGCGCGGCTGCGGTGATCGCGGTGGGCCACGTTGAGGGAGAGCGGCCCGCCCTGCCCCCATGTCTCAGACGCGGCCCAGACGGCACGGGCCAACCGGTCATGACGCGCCCATATATTTTCCATCCCTTCGGCGTGGATCATATCCAGCGCGGTGCGCAGACCATAGAGATGATGGGTGGGCGCGGTGCCTGCGAAATAGAGGTAAAGCTCTTCGGGGTGCACACGCGGGGCCCAGTCCCAATAGGGCGACACGCGGGTCATCGCAGCGCGGGTTTGCGCGGCCTTTTCATTGAAGAACACAAACCCCGCACCGGGCGGCGTCATGAGCCCTTTCTGAGAGCCGGTCACAACCACATCCGCCCCCCACGCATCCATCTCAAACCGGTCGCAACCAAGGGAGGCAATGCAATCCACCAGCAGCAAAGCCGGGTGACCCGCTGCGCGAATTGCATCAGAAATAGCTTTCACATCGTTGCGCAAAGAGGTCGATGTATCCACATGTGTGACCAAAACAGCCTTGATTTTACGATCTGTGTCAGATTTGAGCACAGCCTCAATGCGCCCCGGATCCATGGGCGTTTCCAGCCCGAAATCCAACACATCCACCTCAATGCCCATCGCCTCAGCCATGCGCCCCCAGCCGTGGCCGAAAAGCCCTGTGGCCGGCACCAAAACACGCTCCCCCGGAGCCACGAGATTGGCCAAAGCGGCCTCCCACGTGCCGTGGCCATTGCAGATGTAGATCGCCACATCGCCATCGGTACACGCCACGCGTTTGAGATCAGGAATGAGCCCTTCGGTCAGCGCCAACACCTCATCAGAATAGATATTGGGCGCGGCGCGGTGCATGGCTTGCAGCACTTCATCGGGGACAACGGTCGGGCCGGGAATAGCGCAATAGGCGCGGCCACCAGAATGGGTCATCTCAGGGTTCCTTCGGAAGATTGCGCCAGACCATAGGCCTCCGCCCGGCGGCGTCAATCACAACTGCGCGCTTGCACGCTGGGGTGCATGCCCTTATCTGGCCGGGTTGAACGGCGGAGAGACGGCATGGGCCTCATCAAACGGATCGGGGATTGGGAACGCAATTTGCGCGCCTATTACAACACCG
>ERZ1740070.1906-NODE-1906-length-12498-cov-8.910793_pt1 | contig 12498 bp, 12 predicted proteins | sample MGYA00581734_ERZ1740070 | MGnify/ENA primary metagenome ERZ1740070 (study PRJEB43018, sample SAMN04849744) | marine metagenome | isolation source: floating plastic debris | place: Pacific Ocean | collected 2008-09-01 | study: EMG produced TPA metagenomics... | reverse complement strand
TACTAGTCGTGCCATGAGGACAGTCAACAGTACAAATTTGTACACTGTAGATGTGAGATAACTCAATGAATGGTTTCTAATAATGCTTATCAATGATGTATTCATCTATCAAATGTGCAGCGGTTGGATAGCTGTCAATTTAGCGTTTGGTGTCATGCTACTCTGGCCTCATAATTGCTTTATCATAATTGAACAGGAGACAGGAACCCCCAAGGTATATAGCTGTACTCAACATTATTTGTTTCCTACCGACTACACTTCATTGTGTACATATTATAATTTACCACCTTCTCTTTGATTTCTGGTGTAACATTTGCAATGAACAAAATTCCTTATTTTGCCCTTTTGACAATGTACATGGTCACCACTTGTACAAATAACGTGGTTGAGATGATTTGTTGTGATGATATTTTATTTTTATCCCCACAATGCTTCCAGATGTATCCTAGCTTTCAGCTCCTATGGTCTGATTATTATGTCTTTTGTATTTTTTTATTCACCATAAACTTAAATTTATTAAAGTTTTTGCCATTGTTAGTGTTCAGGACAGAGCTGTGATCAGGTATTCCACCACAACTTGGTGGTCATGACTACCATCAATTCCACCTTCTGTGTTCAAATCCATGGTATTATTGATGGTTTTATCACTATTTAAAAACACAATTATATGAGTCACAATAATTTATCATTACTATCTATATAGTTTTTCCTAAAACTGTCAACAAAACTATAGCAGATTGTAAGATGCTTGTGGCTATCTCGAGTTATCCCTTCATTTTTTATCAGCCCGATAAGGAGGAGGAGAGAGAGCCGACTCCTGAACCTGAGCCTGAGTTAGACGAGGACGATTTACCTAGGATACAATCAGAACTGAGAGCTCTACAGGCTGAATATGACAAGTCTGTTGTGGAGAAACACAAACTCAGTACTGAACTGAAGAGTATGAACGAGAGAATGAGGGCTGCTAATGATGTTCTAGAGAGGTGTGTACATGCCATTGAAGACTTAAATCTCGTGTTAGTTTGTGTTTTACCATTATTAGCAGAAAAATCATTAGTTTATTAGTTTTGAAGCATTATTTTGATCACAAAGAATATTGGTTATTGTGGTACTGTAGCCGAGCATTGTTTTTTTTTTGTAGTCTGAAGAAACAGGAAGCAGGTTGGAGAGATTATGTGGCCGAGAATAATTCACAGGCTCTGCTATTTTCTAACTGTGTAGTGGCTGCAGCTTATCTGGTGTATGCTGGAGCGTTCAACCTTGATACAAGGTACGGTATAAATATAACCTGAGACCCGATTTACACCTCAATAAACCCATAGCGACAGTGTGAAATTTGGTTTGTGCACTATGCTTTACATGTAAATGCATGTGCTCGAATTTTATCACTGTGCATGTGATATTTCAGGAAGCGACTTGGAGAATTCTTTGTACACATATGTCAGCATCATGGCTTACCGCTGCCTAAGAAGGTTGTTTTGAAGAACCAGGAGCTGTTTGACTTCCTGTACACAAAGATAGAGAAGCAGAGACTTGAATTACTGCGGCTGCCGATGACTCCGCTTATGCTTGAGAACGCTGCCCTTATCATGCAGGAGGATAACTACCGTGCCTGGCCTCTTATTTGTGACCCCACCAGTCGCAGCATTGCATGGATGAAGTTCTATATACCCAACATAACAAGCGTCAAGTATCATGTAAGGTTAAGATAAATGGCACTAGATGCACTAGCTCCATTGCTATTAACCTGGGCATCATTGTTAATGATTTCCTCATTTCTGGTCATGTTTTAGACAATAGTGCTTCCACCTATTAGGTCAATGGATGGATCAAAATGTAAAATATGTGAAATATTTTACCATGAACTTGTGTTATTTTGTCAGGAGTTGAAGAGTCAGTTGGATACCTGCCTATCTGATGGTACACCTCTATTAGTGACAGACTGTAACATGGATATCATCATGACTGATAAGAGATTCCTGGCTGTGCTAGCCAGCAGATCCAGATTCATATCATCTAACATGCCCTTCAAGCTTATGGTATGTCATACACTGGTCAAGCCAATTTTGTTACTCAAATTGTATGAAGTTATTTGATAGTCAGTTGATAGTCAGTGTCTTTGTCCCACCCACCCCGTCAGAGTTAGATGCAAGCTTGTTTGATAGCACTAATTACTGTCGATTAGAGATTTCATCCATCCCTTGCCGTCTGTAATTGCGTTAACAATCTTCTTTTTTATTTCTTTCAGCAAAGCAGATCGATACAGGTAATGCTTTTAGCATGCCGACATGTCTGCCTTGAGACTTTGCAATGATTTCAATATTCAACATATGAACACTCATAGCAGTTCTACTGAAAATTAATGCTAAATATGATTTCATGAAACATTCATTTAGGATACCTTTATCTACCACATGGCTCAGTAATGGTTATGAGGTTTTTGTCTTTTTGTTTGCAGGTTGGAGAGCATGAGGTGGAGTGTGATCCGAAGTTTAGACTTTACCTTCACACGACCTCTGAGTCACATGAGATACCGGCAGCAGTAGCTACTTATGTACTGATGATCTACTTCCACATGACGAGGAGTGATATTGAGGAAGAACTACTGGACAGATTCATGGCTAAAGAGAAATCCAGAGTAGACGAAGAAAAGATGACTCTACTACAGGTATGAGAGGTTAACTCACAGTACTGACAAAGCATGCGGTGTTTGTAAAAATATCTCATCCCATAATTCATTGCTCAATGTTGATTGTTGGCTATGACAAAGTTGAATTAAGTGAACAAAGTATTGTGGTGCGCAGAAGATCACAGAATGTGTAAATATTTTTGCAATATTGCATCCACCGCTATAAAATGTTCATAGTTGTAGGTTCATTTAAATTAGAAAAATGTTGATTTCTGCAGGAATATATGGACAATGCACAGCAGCTATTAGATATGGAAAATCGTATGAAGACGTGTCTGAGTAGTGACGTCAGACTAATGCAAGACTTACCAGCTATCAAAAAACTAGCTGAGCTGAAGAAGCAGTATGAAGAGACTCTGGAGAGGTAAAGCCTGGGGTTGTTTTTAATCATGGTGCTGATTGAAATCCTTTCAATCTTCAAGCTTTAGCATTGTAAAAATTGACCTGATGTTGTGAAAAAGATTTTTCGCTTGGCAGTTCATTAGCCTGTTTTAGGCAGTTCAAGGGCTTCAGGGGGCAGCGTAACCTAATATCACTATTATTTTGTATTATAGTCAGCAGAGAGTGGAGTATAACCTGGACTCTATACAGCGAGCCAGAGAAGGATTCCGAGCTATCGCTCTCAGAGGTGCTATTATATTTGATGTGAATCAATACATGACTGAGGTCAGCCCTCTCTATGTTACATCTATGCAGCAGTTCCTCGAGGTGTACGATGCTGCTATACTTCACTCTGAGAGGTGAGACCTTGATATGTTTTCATTTTGCTTTGTGACTCATCATTGGCAGTTCGGGTGCTGTTGAACAGATATTGTAGCAGAAATAGTGTAGACCTTCTTTGTTTAAAACACTTTCAATGCATTTGTTCATTTTTCACAATGCTAAAACTATCGATGTCACTTTTGAAAGTTTAGCACTGCTGGTAGTTTAGCAATATCTCTACTCATAAACATATATACCATCACGTCACTTTTGTTTTAGAGCATCTGTGAAAGCAGTTGTTGAGAGGCTGACATATTCTGCCTATATGACAATGGCTAGAACTTTGATGGAGAAAGATCGCATGGTCTACACACTTGTTGCCGCAATCGAGGTATGAAAATTTGAGTTGTTATTTAAAAAGCTCTGTACTTCATTGGTGTCGGTGCGTGCATAATACACGTAATTCCTACTATTTTTACAGTTGGACACTTTTTGTGAGTCTCACGAATTCATTGTTGGCCTACAAGATCCTGATTCTTGTTTTACAGATTGAAGATGCAGCAGGACATATCAATCTAGGAGAGCGAGAGTATGTGGTTAGTCCTCAGTTTGGAGCACTCACAATGTCTGCTCATCATCCTAACAAAGGAGTGGATAGGCGTGTCTCTGAGGCTAAGAAACCTTTTGATTGGATGACAGATGACCAGTTCCATTGCTTACAGCTTCTCGCTCAGAACTATGATTGGTTTCTCGATATGTTTGAAAGGTTGGTGGTATAGGTGTTAAGCTTTTTCGTGGGCTTTTTAGGGCAACATGTGCATCATATTACCTACTGTCCAATGAGCAACCAGTTGAAAGTTTTCTATCCAAGTTCAATTACTCTATGATGTACCCAAGAGATTTGATTTTTTTCTGCGAGAGTGTCATCTCCCTGATTTGGCTGAGAGTATATTTTTGCCAGAATTGAATTTTGCTACTTGCATATTTCATAAATGCTCCATGGGCTAAAATTTGATCATCTCGATTGTGCTTCATAAATACTTTGCCACTTGGTCCATTTCACAAATTTGGATGGCGCTATAATGCAAAACCGGGTCCCTCTAATCTGTTACTTCAAGGTAATGGTCCTTACGAGTTTTATATATACCCGGTCACAATATGTGGTACAACACAACATCAATCCAAACTCAGCGTAAGTCACCAATTTCATAGGATGTAAAGCTATTCAAATTTTAACATTATCATCAAATGAACGTGAAAACCATTACTACCACTCTCTCACATTTTGGAAACCTAACAGTTTACATTTACACGTATATCCATTGTCACTAACATTGATATTGTGAATAACCACATGTATAATACTGATGATAGGTTGATAGAGATTAATCCTGTTAATGAGAGGTTTGTATTTGTCTCCCCTGTAAACTATCAATATTACAGCAACACAAACTCTGTGATGGATCTATGCCAATAAATCTAGCTTTGAACATTTATCAGCCTTCGACCCCAATCAATTGTTATTTTACTTATCTATCATTTCCATATTTCCATCAACATGTAATTCTGAACAACTATATATTTATTTTCCCTGTTACCTCGCAATGTGGAATAAGTTTCTGCATGTTGTTGGTCATTGTTGTAGTCTTATTAGTTTATATCAACGTCCACCTCGTGTGGAGCGGGGTCAGAAACTCCGCAAACCTGGTAACAGTGCCATTCATCCTACAACTATATCATCAGCTGCTTCAAACCAAATCTCTACTCTAAGCATAACTGAGAAAGAGAAGGCCCACCATAAGCTTGTCAAAAAAACGTAATCACTTTAATGTGCTTGCTCCAAGATGCCACCAAACAACCATAACCTCTGCTACATTGGTCTACTGAGGCTTGCTGAATATTGTTTGGTCTACTAATTGTTATGATTTTGGTTCAGAGCAATCGTTTCAATATCCAAACCTTGTATATTTATTTAGTCCATCATAAACCCTCTGCAACCTCCCAAGAATTCGCTGCTATCTCAGCCCTGCTTTGCCAGTTCCAGGCTGCTCACTGATTGCTAATTTTTTCTTATAACAGGATGTCTAAGGATGGACGTGAAATGGCGTGGAGGAATCTGTGTGAGGGAGACTTAGGAGAGGCAGCACCACTGCCTGATAAGATGGATGAAGTGCTGACGCCTTTGCAGAGGCTGTGTATCATCAGAGCTGTCAGATCAGACAGAATCATGCAGGCAGCAAGTCTCTTCATACAAGCTGTCCTCGGCAAAAAGTAATTGATTAAATTCTCATATCTCATACCCAACATAAGATGTGTTTATTTTTTGCGTTGGTACTTTTGTTCTATTTTTCAATAATATTTCAATGATTGCAGGAACAAGAAGTTCAGGTATGAGTTTGGCAGCAGTTTGTTACTAAATAGTTCTATTTCTAGGCTGAGTTAAATTTATCAATAGTGAAAACTTTTCTCTGTTCTCAAAGCAGCTAATTATAAACGTTTATGCTACTTATAGGTAGGCAAACGCTTTTTATTGATATGATAGGCAGCATTATGCCTGCATAGCCTTCTTCCATTGCCAGGGACAGACTCTCTGAGAGCCTGATCCAGTATACACTTCTTGCAGTGATATTTTGAATGAATGGGAATGCATCCTGGTAACACCAAGATTTGCTAGTTTCTTTTTTGGAATCATCATTATTTTTCTCTGTGCACTTAGGTTTGTCAATGATGGCACGATTGATTGGCCATTGACGATGAGTCAATCTAAGAATAAGACACCGATCCTGCTGCTATACACACATGAATGTGAAGTAGTGGAGAGAATATTCACTAATCACGCCAACAAGAAAGGCATTACTACTCAGATAGTCAACATCACATCACCGGAGGATGAGCCTAAAATCAGATCAATCCTACAGAAAGCAATATCCTCTGTGAGTTAATGTAAATTGTTCTTTTGAAATACATGTAGTAGCAAAATGGTGTTGAAATTCATTAATGCTAATGATGACAACTGTCATTCAAGTGGGATTGGAACTGTGGCCCTTTTTTTACAGCTTTTCAGCGTATAGCAAATGCTCTATTTTTTGGTTTATATTGTTTCAGGGTAAATGGCTATTGCTACAATTTGGACACAATGCACCGAGCTTCCTGGCGAGCCTTGAATCTTTGTTGCTTGAGCTGGAGCCGATGCACCCAGATTTCAGATGCTGGGTATCTGCTCTCTCAGATCCCAAGTGTGTGCCAATCAGACTCCTACAGATATCAAACCGGATACAAGTCGATACACCAAAGGTGGGTGTCCTTACATGCAATGCAACTGTGTGGCCCTGTGTGTGTTTAGGCATCTAGTCAGACTTTTCTTCATCCTTAACTTTGTCAAAATCATACCGAGTGTTAAACGGTGTGGCCAAATTTGCAAATTTTGTGGGATTATCCGTTGATGTCTGCTCTCATAATTCGATGTGATTATATCACAATTATGCACTACCAACCACTAAGATATCGCTACCCATTGTCAAACTTAGTTACTAAAGGGCAATTTAGAAGCTTTTTATACCAGAAGGTTATGATGTCATGTTATTATGTCATTTACTCTTCTACTGTAGGGTATGAAGGAGAGTTTGGTACGATCGTTCAGTATGATCGATACTGAGATGCTGAAGAGTAGCGGTAGAAGCGAATGGCCTGCTATGTTACACAATCTGTGTTATATACACAGCGCTGTCAGACTCAGATCCCGATACCACACGGCCGGCTTCAACCAACCGCATAACCTATTCCCTGTCGGATCACAGGAACTACTGGTGAGATTTACTTATCCTATTAATGGGCACTGATGAGTCTTGTCTTAGACAAGACTCTGATGAATAAAAAGGGGGGGGTTGTTTGTTACCCATTATTTTCTTTTGCTTATCCTGCCAAATCATTGTACAATTGCGTTCTAACTACTCAGAAACCAGAATACAAATGCAAAAAAAGCATGTATTGCAGTAATGTTCACTTTCAATACAATTCATTGACAATGTCTCCTCATTTGCGGTTTACAGGAGGCATTGAATCTCGGTGTGAATGAATTCAAGGATGGCATGACTCTGAAGGGTTATGATGGTAAACCTGTAGCTAAGAACACATCATGGACTGGTCTAAGATTCCTTCTCTCTGAGGTGAGTGATTATACTGTGGCTAGCTAGTGCTAAGTAAAGTGACATCCTTGTTCTCTTATCAATGTTTCTATTGAAATATCATCCATTTGACTAAAATACTCATTGGGATAGAGCTGAATAATTACCATGCATGCATGATAGCTCTCACATATGACTTCGGAATTTATTGCGCAGTTATGTAGATAAGTGTCTCTAGCGTTCTAATTGTGTGACAAAATTGTAAAAATTGATGTCTGCTATTCTCTATGTTCACAGCTGATATATGGTGGATATGTATCTGATTCATATGATCAGCAAGCTCTCAATGCAATGGTAGATTACTGGGTCTCACCACTCGCTGTCAAGAAAGACTTTGAGCTCAGCCGAGGTAAGAAAGTTGGTCATGGTTGTTATGTAAGATATTTAGTCATGGTTGTTATGCTTAGTTGTCTAAATCCAAAACCAACTGTGAAAATTCGAATTTCATCAGTAGTCAACAAATCTTTGTGCATAATTGTACTAAACTGTGGCAAGCGATATAGCCAATTCTAGGAGAGTTTGGCAAAGCGATTTCCACACTGCTACACACCTGCACATGTACTGCATTGTTGCTGTTCAAGTGTTCATCATAGATTTGTGGGAGTTGTGCTGTCTCAGGACACTGAGTAACAATTCCAAACACATCACTTATTCAAAAATTGAAAGATGGTTTTTATTTCTTGTTCTGTTTGCATGTTAGATAATGGTAGTTAGCTACCATTTCATTTCTATATGAGATGATATTAACACTGTTACGGATTGTTTACAGCCAGCAAAAATGAACCAGTCACTCCAATAAAGCGTTCAAAGAGACATCACTACCTCATTAGCACCTGTAAATCAACACTTTGTTACATTTTGTTTCTGTTGAACTCTGACGTTATTGCTGTTCAACTTACGAAATTGATTATCTAAACCGGCTCAAAACATTCTTAAATATTCTTTTTATTTCCCTGCTCATGTCATCATAAATATAATTTATTCAGTTCGCTTTTTTTACAAGTTCCTTAATTTGTACAGATTTGTTGTTACTTTAGTCATACATAATACATATACATAATACATAATACATAACTCTTTTTGTGTGTTTTAGTCAAGTATAAGCAGCCAGTACCATTCTTTAGCTCTCACCCCCGACTATCACTGCTGAATCAGGCGATGGAATCTCTACCTAACCACTTCCTTGACTGTCCAGAGGGCTGTCATCTCCACCCCAGTACTGAGGTATGTCTCTCAATAATCCCTACTGCGTCCCATCGTAACAGCCTATATCATGAAAGCTATTTTGTTTTCACTGAACGATAACCTGAATAGCTGAAACCACACCTACATGTAATTTTGTCTGTCCAGCACATTTTTGTTGGTTTATAGTTTCTTGCTCCCTTACTTCCAAGCTCTTTCCCATTAATAACCGATCTTCCCGTAAAGCAACGCTGTGCACATATTTTACACTTTAACTATGCTTGCTGTCTTTGGTGATAATCATTCAGTCCCAGTATGTTGTTGTGTATGTTTAAGTTTGTTTATGTATTAACATGCTCTTTTTGTCAGAACATCGAACCACACATGAAGGTATAGTGCTCACTGGTTGTGCTGTGATCAATACTGGTTGGCCCTTGCTATCGTTGATGCTTAATGATTGATTTCACGGCTTACCATCAATTGAATAAATCTGGCTTATGCAGCCACACTTCTGCATGGCTCGAGAATTGCACCAAGCTTTGTCACATTAGCTCATGACTGTAGCAAAATCTCAGTGGTTTAATAAAACAGCAGTGATCTTATTCAGTTTACTAATCAATTTCAATTATCAAAGCTTGCCTATTCATTACGCCGTTGCTCAACTCTACGATACATTGCTTTGAGTGGAGTAGTATAGCTAATCCAAAGTTAGCTCTGAAAATAATGATGATGAAGATATGCATACCCTTTCAGACAATATTGGGAGATGACATGTATGTGTTCACTCGACTGAATAAAGTCTATGATGCTATGCCAGCCACAAGGAGTCACAGTAACAAACTTTTCCCCAGACCACCCACCCCATTTGATGGTAAGCACCAGATCTGCTGCACCTGTGCATTTTAGCGAGGATGAAAATTTGCTTGACAGGTGTATCAGGATGTTGACATTACTATAGTATTAAGTGTTATATAGCCACTACAATATCACCAATGCTTTTATGTGTTTTGGTCATGGTTATGTTCCGAACAGTTAAATGGAACTGAGACAACATAATTACGCTCATTTTGACATTCCCATTTTCCTTGTGTATCCATATCTAAAGCAAAAACAGCTAAATATAGTTAGGTATAGCGTTTACATGTATATATAGCGTTGTACCACTTTATCTTACAGGACCTGCAATGGCTACCACTGCTCCTGCCCTGACACCTCCTCATGTATTAGATCTGGGAATGTTTGCCACTGCCAGCTATGCCAATTTAAGAATGAGGAAAGAGGTAGAACTGGCTGAAGTGATTTACTATACACTACCTAAAATACCTAAAGCATACAGCAGAGAATATATCAATGAAAGGTAGATTCTTCAAAATAGTATGAATTTTCAGTGATTGTTGCATACTGTCATAATATTCTCCAAGGTATGATATGACAGTAATTCCTAAGTGATGATTTTTGCTATTGCGGTATTATGAAAATCATTTTATAAGTTGTCTTGCTTCACAAAGCAGCAAGGGAAACTGCTCAGTGATCTTGTTACGGCTTACTGACTGAATAGTAGTGCATGAGACTGAGCAATTTCCTTGTGTTTCAATTCTCAGCCTGTTGCCTAGATGTCTCTGTTACATTAACAATTGTTTTACTTACAATTTAGTGATATATTTACAGGTTAAAGAAAATAGGAGGAATGACACCATTCAATCTATGGCTTGTGAAAGAGCTGGATGCTTTCTTCTCTCTTATCAACATCATCAAGTCTTCACTGCAGGTAAACTGCAGCAAGCATTATAATCACTAATGAATATCGTTAGCATTCAATACGTGTATAAAATGCTCTTTTTTCTAACTCATTGAGATAAGAACAGTGAGCAGTGAGCATATGCCCAATCTGTGTTTCCATAATTATATTGTGGAAAATTTATAATTGTAGTCAATAAAACAAGCTATAGATGTGAACGCTCTGGGCGACGCCCTCACACCTGATCAGCTTTCTATAGCTGATGATCTGTACTATCAGAGAATACCTGAGACATGGAGACGGGCAGCAGGGGCGGCCGCACCCCCACCCCTACAAGCTCTCAACACATTCATCAATGATATCGTGGCTAGAAGCACTCATTTTGAAAGAATACTTGTGTTGGTAAGTAATGAGTTGATGCAAATAAATTCTCAGAGTAATATCTGTGGCTTACCAAGTCGTTTACCCGCATCTAGATCATACCTTGAGTTAAATTTTATTTGCCTTTTTCCAACTTCTTACCAATGTGATCTTCTATTCTGCAGGGACGAGAAAAGAACCCAGCTTACTGGTTAGGTTGCTTTACAAACCCACAAGGTTTACTGACACTACTGAAGCAAGAGTATATAAGACACAATATCGCTAATGACCGGTCTGGCTGTCTGGAGAACTTTGTCTATCAAACAGAGATAACCAATCGGGACAAAGACCATGTAAGTTTAAAGAGCTGATTGAGTTTATTACAAGCTGTGAAACAAGCGTTTGTGCTTTATACCCACCCTGCGTAATATGAGTGTGCTTTAACCCCACAGGGGAGCAGGCAACAAAACAAAAGAAAACAACGAAAAAGAAAAGCCAACCCCACCCCCTCCCCCCTCCATCCCCCTATCCTAGACTGTAGCCAAAGTTTCATCGAATACATTGTTGTTTCGTAACTATTATACAACAGTTAAGCGTAATCACAAACCATTTATCTCGAAACTTTTTGTTGATAAATTTATTATAAATTATGTATGATTGTTGGGTTGTATTGAGTCTACTCCCTCTGTGTTGTTGGTCTGATGATAAAAATGTCAAGTTTGATATTATTTTACTCCCAATTTCCTCAGGTCCAGCATGTAAGTCACCATATATGTCTGCCACAGCAACCCTGCATGTGCAATGTAACTGTGTACTTTGTTAGTTTGGGTGTGGTATATGTACGAGATGTGATAGTTTGTATGTCTATTCGAATACCGTGTAATTGTTGCATACATATCATTGCTTTTCTTTTTCTGTGTGTTTTAATTGTTCTTGGGTATAAGCAGGAGAATGTTGATAAAATCTCTGATCTGATTTTCTCAATTGATGTGTACTAGGTGGAATATAAATGTATCCCGGATGGCTTCACATTGAATGAACTTGATGAATTGACTGCACTGGGTTCAATCAAAGAAAATGTAAAGAGCTGCCTGTCTATGAAGTTTTATCTGTTCCGTTATGCTTGAAACTAACTACATTAAGTTCTTGCTCACTTGTTAAGTCTTTTTTTACTACCATCATTGCATTTTTTTTGCTATAAAATTGTCTCGTGGCGCTCATTCAATATGCCTGATTCTTTTGCATGCTCTGATTTTCTTGCATTTGTATAGCAGTAGATTGCTGGCATCTTAGGCTAAATTGTGGTGTTTATTTATTGCTTAGAAGTCTCAAAAATTGGTCAATACGATGAACAATGCCTTGTTTTGAGCTAAATGTTTGAACACTGGTACTCAACACCTACCAACCTCTAACATGACATAGAATGGCATGACAGCTCATCACTTATCATATTACAGTTGAGAGATCCTCCCGCTGAGGGAATGTTTGTACACGGGATATACATCTGGGGAGCCTCATGGGAGAAGACAACTGGTGAACTTATTGATGCTCCTCCCAGACACGGCTGTACAGCACTGCCTGTTATACATGTCACTTGCTGGCCTGCCTCTGAGAAACCTGCCATACAGGTAAATTCTGCTGTA
>ERZ1740070.1905-NODE-1905-length-12507-cov-4.824847_pt1 | contig 12507 bp, 12 predicted proteins | sample MGYA00581734_ERZ1740070 | MGnify/ENA primary metagenome ERZ1740070 (study PRJEB43018, sample SAMN04849744) | marine metagenome | isolation source: floating plastic debris | place: Pacific Ocean | collected 2008-09-01 | study: EMG produced TPA metagenomics... | reverse complement strand
GCTCGTCCTTTTCCTGGCGCAGCTTCATCTCTTCCAGCTTGCGCAAAGAGCGCAGACGCATGTTGAGGATCGCCTCGGTCTGCGTGTCGGTGAGACCGAACTCGGCCATCATCACGGGCTTGGGCTCATCCTCGGTGCGGATGATCTCGATCACCCGGTCAAGGTTGAGGAAGGCTATGATGTAACCTTCAACCAACTCCAGCCGCCGCGCGATCTGATCCAGCCGGTAGCGTGTGCGGCGCTGCAGGATCTCGATCTGCGCCGCCGTCCAATGCTGGAGCAGCTCGTTCAGACCCATCACCATCGGCGTGCGGGTGGCGTCCAGCACGTTCATGTTGAGCCCGAAGCGGGTCTCCATGTCCGTCAGCTTGAAGATGGATTCCTTCAACAGCTCAGGGTCAACATTGCGGCTGCGCGGGACCAGCACGATGCGGATCTGCTCGTCGCTTTCATCGCGCACGTCTTCAAGGATCGGCAGCTTCTTGTCCGAAATGGCCTGCGCGATCTGTTCGATCAGCTTGCCCTTTGGCACTTGATAGGGGATTTCCGAAATGACGAGCTGCCACTGCCCGCCGCCCAGCCTCTCGATCCCGGCGGCTTTGTCTTCTGCCTTGTCGGCTTCCGGCGCTTCGAAAACGCCGCGCAGGCGAAAGCTTCCGCGTCCCGTCTCGTAGGCTTTTGATATGACCTCTGGGCTATCGATGATCTGGCCGCCGGTCGCGAAGTCCGGGCCTTTCATCAACTCCATCAACCGACTGTGCCCCACGTGTGGGTTGTCGATCAGCTCAAGCGTCGCATCGATCACTTCGGCGACGTTATGGCTGGGAATGTTGGTCGCCATGCCGACCGCAATCCCGCTTGCACCGTTCGCGAGCAGATTGGGGAACAGGCCCGGCATCAGCTCGGGCTCTTCTTCCTCGCCGTTATAGGTCGGGATGAAATCGACCGTGCCAGCGTCCAGCCCTTCCATCAGCTGGATCGCGGTCTTGGTCAGGCGCGCTTCGGTGTAGCGATAGGCGGCGGCGTTATCGCCATCGATATTGCCGAAATTCCCCTGCCCCTCGACCAGCGGGTATCTGAGCGAGAAGTCCTGCGCCAAACGCACCATCGCATCATAGGCGGCGGTATCGCCATGAGGGTGATACTTACCGATCACTTCGCCCACGACCCGCGCGGATTTCTTGAACGTGCTGGCCGGGTCCAGCTTCAACTGTCGCATGGTCCACAGCAGTCGGCGGTGAACCGGCTTCAGTCCATCGCGCAGATCCGGCAAAGAGCGCGCGGTGATCGTCGAAAGCGCGTAGACCAGATAGCGTTCAGACAACGCCGCATCGAAAGGCGCGTCGGTGATCAGATCAAATTCGTCTTCCGGAGGTCCGGAATCAGTCGTGTCGGTGGGGTCAGCCATCCCATCCGCTTAGCAACGCGGGAGCGTCACCGGGAGGGGAGTTTCCACAAGGAAGTCGCGCAAGCGAGGCTATGGCGGGTTGGGAAGTGGGGGTGCTCCGCCGCCGTCTTGAGGGCATGGGGGATTGACGGCGGCGGAGGAGCCGGAGGCTCAGGGCTATAGAGGCCGGGGGACCTCACAAGCCGGAGACCTTGAAGTAAAGGGGCGCTTCAAGGTTGGAAGCCCTTGGATCGGGGGACCTGGGGCCGGGGACTACCGAATGAGATAGTCGCACAACGTTAGGCAAACAGGGTCGGGTCGGCCGGGATTAATGCGTAGGCGAACAGACCGGAGGAAAAGGCAAAAGCAAGCGCGGCGGCGGCGAGATCTTTGGCGGCGAACATGGCGGGGGCGTCCTTGTGGCGAGAGAGGAGGAGGTGGTGAGTTTAGGCTAGCAGAGTCTGGCTGGCAGGGATGATCGCGTAGGCGTAGAGGCCGGCTGAGATCACAACTGAGAAAGCGGCGGCGAAAAGGTTGTTGGTGGTGGCGGTCATTTTGAAATTCCTTTGATTGAGTGGTGTGGCAGCGATTAGGCGAAGCTGGGGGTGGCGGGAATGATCGCGTAAGCGAAGAGGCCAGCCGAGAGGATGATCGAGAAAGCGGCGGCTGCGAAGTTGTTGGCGGTGTTGGTCATTTTGTATCTCCGTTTGGTGAGTTTCGTTTGATACCAACACCATTGCATCAGCCGTGCCAAACTTGAAAAACGGCGGAATTCCGGGGTTTTTGAAGCGCGCCCTCAGGCTTAAGATCAGGCTAATTCTCAAGAGTTAGGAAATTTTCCTAACCATTGGGATTCTGTTTATCTGGGGTTCAGGTTTAGTCTGCTCGCGCAAGCCGACGGCATGCGGTTCTGAAAGGGCTGGTATCTATTGGGAGCTTCCCAAGAGGTTAGTCCGAGACGGATTATGCGCACAGCGCAAGGTAAGCGGCTCACCCAATCCGATCACCTCAATCGTGAGGCTGAGAGGATTAAATCCCGCGCGCGTCCGTGCTTTCGACGGGGACGCTGACGGTCAGGCCGTCCATTTCTTCGGTCAGTTCGATCTGGCACGATAGGCGCGAGGTGCGCCGCACCCCGGCGGCGAAGTCGAGCATATCCTCTTCCTCTTCAGAAGATTGCGGCAGCCTGTCAAACCATTCCGGCGCGGCAACCACATGGCATGTGGAGCACGCCATCTGCCCTTCGCACGTCCCTTCGAGCGCCAGACCCGCCGCTTGTCCGACGCGCAGCAAGTTGTCGCCCACCTCAGCGGTGGCGACGACGCTTTTTCCCTGCGGATCGATGAAGGTGACGGTTATCGGCATATCGAGGGAGAGAGAGCCTCATATTTGTTGCGATGCAGCATTATTGATCAGTTCCGCCGCTTCTTCAAGCTCTTCGATGGTTGTATAGCGGCCAAAGCCCAGCCGGATCGAGGATTTGGCTTGCTTGTCGCTGAGTCCGATGGCCTTAAGAACATGGCTAGGCCGCCCGGATCCGCTGGCGCAGGCGCTGCCCGCCGAGAACATCACTTGGCGCGCCTCCGACATCAGGCGCCCCACATCCAGACCGTCCTTCCGGATGTTTAGATTGCCGCGCCAGCGCACTTCTTCGCTGCCGTTGAGCGTCCAATCAGCGAACAAGGTGCACGCGCGCTCCCACAAAGCGTCTATGTGGGCGGCGTCTTGCTCCATCCGCTCCTTTGCCAAGGCCGCGGCCGCGCCGAAACCGGCGATCAGCGCAGGCGAAAGCGTGCCAGAGCGCAGCCCGTGTTCTTGACCACCGCCAGTTTGCTGTTCGTGGAGGGTCACGCCATCGCGCACCCACAGCGCGCCGACGCCCTTTGGTCCGTGGATTTTGTGCGCGCTAACCGCGATCATGTCGGCGCCGGTGACGGCGATGCGGCCGTAAGCCTGCACCGCGTCGATCAGGAACAGAGCGCCTGCCTCCTTGGCTTTACGATGCCAATCGATGGTGGGCTGAATGACGCCGATTTCGTTGTTGACCGCCATGACCGCGATCAACCGCGTATCGCTGGGCATGTCCTGCTTGGTGTTGCACTGGCCGTCAGGCGCGACGTTGAGAATATGCGCCTTGCCCGCATCCCGTACGGTGTCGAGCACAGCGGCGTGTTCGATGGCGGAGACCGAGACATGGCCGACCTTGCCGCTTCCGCGAATGGCGAGGTTAAGCGCCTCGGTCGCGCCGCTGGTGAAGATGACCCGTCCGCCCGGCGGAAACAGCGCCGCGACATGATCGCGCGCGGCTTCGATAGCAGCGGCGGCTTGGCGGCCCATACGGTGAGGGGAATGCGGGTTGCCGAACCCCACGCCACCGGGCCCGTCGAGCCAACGCAGCATCGCGTCCTTGGCTTCCGGCGCAAGCGGGGTTGTGGCTTGGTAGTCGAGGTAGATCATGGGGCTGGCTCTATAACTCCGTGATGCTGAACTTGTTTCAGCATCCATCGCCCTAACGGAACCCTCAAGTCGGGCGATGGACCCTGAAACAAGTCCAGGGTGACGCGGAAGGTTAGATGAGGGATTTCCAAGCCTCCACGAAATTATGCAGTTCCTCCGGCGTCGTAGACCAACCAAGACTCACGCGGATTGTGCGCGCGGCGACATCGTCGGGCACGCCAAAGGCGTCGAGCACCCGGCTCTTCTTAAGCGTACCCGAAGAGCACGCGCTGCCGGCAGAGACGGCAAAGCCCATTGCGTCGAGGCGGATCAGCAGCGCTTGGGCCGACATCGTCGGATGCGTAAGCGCGAAGATGTAGTTGACTGGCTCGCCAATGGTCAGCCGGTCCGAGGCGAACTCGGATGCGAATTCAGCGCGCAACTGCGCTGTTGTGGCCCAGTCGCCCGCCTCCAGCGCAGCTGCCATACCGATGGCTCCGGGCAGGTTCTCGGTGCCCTGGCGATAGCCGCGTTCATGCCCGCCAATCGGGTTCAAGAGATTGAAGTCGCGCACCAGCAGCGCGCCAACGCCGATCGGTCCACCGAACTTGTGCGCGGAGATCACCAGCATATCGGCTTTGGGCAGCGTCAGCTTGCCGGCGCTTTGCGCGCAATCGGACAGCACGCTCATACCCGTTTCGCGCACTCTGTCAGCCATCGGCTCAACCGGGTTGATGGTGCCGGTTTCCGAATTCACATGCTGGATCGTCAGCAAAGCGTCCGCGTCGAACACGGTCTCATCAGCGACAGTCTCCGCATCGGGAGCCGCGCGAAACACAGCGTCGTGCTCCACAGCGCTAACAATGCGCCGTTTCGCTTTGCTGCGGTTAAGCGCGATCCACAGCGCCTCGCTCGCGCCTGAAGTAAAGATCACCTCGCCTTCCCAGCCGATCGCGCGGTTGATCCTCTCGCGCGCCTCTTCGAGCGCCTGCTTGGCTCTGCGCCCCTCGGCGTGCGGGCTCGACGGGTTCGCCCACAGGCGAAAGCCCTCTTCCATCGCCGCGCGAGCTTCAGGGCGCAGCGGTGAGGTGGCGGCGTGGTCGAGGTAAATTCGGTTGGTCAATGTGGCCGGTCGATCCGCTTATTGCGAAGGATTCTCAATAATTTGCGCTATTTGTCGGAGCCTGTATATAGGCGCCACAGCGACGCGCGCCAGCCGGTGCAACGCGCCTCCCAAGTCAAAAAGAAGGTTTTGCATGCCATCCGTGATCTTTCCCGGCCCCGAGGGCCGTCTCGAAGGCCGTTTTTCTCCGCCCCCGCGCCCGCGCGCGCCGGTCGCCATGATCCTTCACCCCCACCCCGAAGGCGGCGGCACGATGAACGATCGGATCGTCCAACGGCTTTACAAGACTTTTGTGGATCGCGGTTTTGCGGTTTTGCGCTTCAACTTTCGCGGCGTGGGCCGCAGCCAGGGCAGTTTTGACAACGGCATCGGTGAATTATCGGACGCCGCCAGCGCGCTTGACTGGGTGCAGTCGATCCACCCCGAAGCGCAAACCACCTGGGTCGCGGGCTATTCCTTCGGCGCGCTGATCGGGATGCAACTGCTAATGCGTCGCCCCGAAGTGCGCGGCTGCATCTCGGTCGCGCCGCCCGCCAACATGTACGATTTTTCATTCCTCGCGCCCTGCCCTGCCAGCGGAATCTTTGTGCAAGGCGCCGCGGACACCGTGGTACAGCCCAGCGCGGTGCAAAAGCTGGTCGACAAGCTGCGCACGCAAAAGCACATCACGATCCACCACGACGAGATTCCACGCGCCAACCATTTCTTTGAAAACGAAATGGAAGACATGATGGCAAGCGTCGACAACTACCTCGACTTCCGCCTGTCGCCGGATTGTCCGATCAAATAGCCCTAAGGGCTTTTTGATCGTTTCTTGTTGACGAAGGCGCATCCGCGCCTTCGTCCTTGGTGCTATTTCCTCCGCCGAATCTTCGGCTTCGGGGCACCTGCGGGCGGCCGGTCGGCCTTGCGAAATCGCAGATTTCGTTATCGCGACCACCTTTTAGCGTTGCTCCAAGAGGGCTGGCACTTCCTCGCCGCCGTGACGCCAACAACGATTTGCGACAGCAAACCGGAAGGCCGAGGGCCGTCCGCAGCGGGTCCGCAGGGGAAGATCCCCCGGAGGACGTCTAGCGAGGCCGCAGCCCCGGATGGGACTGCGCAAGCATTTCCATTTCAAATCGCACACCCGTTGCGATCCGCGACGGGTCGCAAAGTGCAACTCGAAATGTCTTTGAAACAACGACTTATTTCACTAGCCTCCTCATCGAACGCTCATTTCAGCGAGGCCCCTAACCTCGGTGAGCGCTCACGTGACGAAACGCAAATCGAGGAGATTCCCTCATGAATTACGTGTCGCAATCGCGAAGACCGAACGCCGGAGCGCTGCTTGGCGCGCTGGCCATACCTGCCGGTTTTGGCGCGGCTTTGATCATTGGTCTGGCTTTCACAGTGGTGGTGGTCGATCCGCCAACTGCGCTCAAAGGCTATGAGGTAACGCCGGTCGATATTCCGCCACTACCGCCAGAGCCACAGCCTGAGAGGGACCCAAGCCCGGCTCAAACCACGCAAGCGCCCAAGCCTGTAGTGCTGGATACGCCGATTATCATCGCAACCCGTCCAGTGGTCGATGTCTCGCCGATAGGAGAGCTTAGCGATGATCTCATCACCCTGCCCTTCCCCAGTGGCTTAGACGGCAATGACAGCCCCTTGGTAAGCCCAGCTTTACCCGATCCCGTAGTGGCCACACCGCAAGGCAATCCCGGCGCATGGATACAGGAACGCGACTATCGCTCAAACTGGATACGCCAAGGGCTAAGCGGTGTTGCCGGTTTCACCTTACAGATTGATGCGCGCGGACGGGTCAGCGATTGCACGATCACCCGGTCCACTGGGCATGAGGCGCTCGATGGCGCAACTTGTCGCCTTTTGAAACGCCGCGCGCGGTTCGACCCGGCCCGCGATCCGGCGGGCAACCGTGTAGCGGGGTCCTATTCCAGCTCCGTCGCTTGGGAGATCCCTTAAGGCCCGGATACGAAGCCGGAGGGTCTAATCCCCTTCGGCTTCAACCGCTTTATCGATAGGCGCCGTCCCGTCGGCGTTTGGGACTGTCCAGATCAGCACATTCATCACCGCAATTACAGCCAGCAGCACCATCAGCGCAGGCTGCTTGGCTTCGCCTGTGCGCTTCCAAAGAGCGTAAGCGCCAAGACACAGCGCAAAAGCCGCCAGCATCACCATTCCCAGGACTAAATCGGTCATCGCTGCGTCCACGCCCTCCGCTTGGCGCTCCAAAAACATCTCTTTGCGGCTGAAGCGCCCAAGTTTGCCATAGACACGTCGCATCTATCGGCTAGCGTCTATCGCGTTGAGGGGATCGCCCCTCGGGGACTAATTAGACACATATCGGGAGGAAACCATGGGAATTTTCAGTTCAATCAAGAGCGCAATCTGGGGCGAAGACGAAGAAACCGAAACAGCCGCGCCCGCTGCACCGGCCACACCCGCCGCTCCAGCCGAGCCTGAGCGCGCCGCTATCAGCGAAGTCGATGTGGTTGCTCGCGTGGGCAACATACCGGGCGCGGACAAGCTGAACTGGAAGACCTCGATCGTCGACTTGATGAAGCTGCTCAACCTCGACTCCAGCTATGGCAACCGCAAGGAACTGGCCGCTGAAGTTGGCATTGAGGGCTATTCGGGCTCTGCCGAAGACAACATCGCGCTGCACAAGGCGGTGATGACAAAGCTGGCCGAAGCAGGTGGGATCGTCCCCGACGACCTGAAGGACTAACGTTGCGAGGTGATGGGTGGGCCGTTAGGCACGCCGTTATGACCAAGGCATCAAACGATTTCACACGCCGCCAAGCCCTCGCTGGTATTGGCGGCGTTTCTGTTCTTGCTGTGGGCGCAGGTTCACTGGGCGGTTGCCAATTCCTCAGCTCGCCAGAAGGAGCCGCGAACGCGGACGCCAAACTGGACGATATCGCCTACCGCATGCTTGCTCATGAGCCAGGGCGCGCGACGGGTTTGGGCGTCGATAGGGGCGACTACGCCGCGTGGCGCGGAACGTTCGGGACACCGGGTGAGGAAGGCCGCCAAGCCTACAAACAAACCCTTGGCGAGCTGGTCGATGAGGCCAAGGCCTACCCCAAAGAGGAACTGACAGCGGACCAGCAAATCGGTTTCGAGGTGGTCGAAACCTCGTTTTCCTCCGCATTTGAAGGAATGGCCTTGCCCTATGGCGATGTCGCGGTCGGCTCGTGGCGCAACGCGCCTTACATCGTCATTCAGAATGTCGGCGGCTATCTCGACTACCCACGCGCGCTTGGGTCGAACCAACCGGTCAAGACACCCGAGGATGTCGAATATTACCTTAGCCGTCTGAGCGAAATCCCGGCGCTTCTCGATGGCGAGCTGGAGCGGGTGAAAGAAGCGCGCGCCTTTGGTGTCGTGCCGCCTGATTTCCTGCTGGCCAAGACATCAACGCAGCTTGATCTGACAGCGAAGGCGGCGGGGCGCGGTGACCTGTTCATCCGCGATCTGGAAAACCTGCTCAAGGAAGCCGATCTGCCGCAAGACGCTGTGGCCAAGGCACAACCGATTGTCACGGGCCCGATCCGCGAGGCTCTGGAACGCCAGTTGGCCGAAATTGAAGATCAGCGAAAAGTGGCCAAGCCGGACGCGGGGATGTGGGCGCAACCGGAAGGCGAAGCGTGGTATTCGTGGGCGACCAAGGCTTCGACCACCACGCAAAAGACGCCCGATGAGATCCATGAACAGGGCCTTGAAGAGCTCGCCGAGCTGCACGGCCGCATGGACCCGATCCTCAAAGAGCTTGGATACACCAAAGGCACCGTTGGCGAGCGTATGCAGGCGCTGGGCAATGACAAGCGTTACCAGTTCTCAGAGGGTGACGAGGGCCGCGAAGAGATCTTCGCCTTCATCAACGAACAGGTCGATTACATCCGCGCGCAACTGCCGCGTGCCTTTGATCAGCTGGTCGACCCGCCCTTCGAAGTGCGCCGTATCCCGATCGCCGAAGAACTGGGAGCGCCCGGCGCCTATGGCGGCGCAGGCAGCAAGGACGGGACGGTCCCGGGCCGTTTCTGGATCACCCTGCGCACCACCGATCTGCACCGCAAATACGATTTGCCCGATTTGACTTTCCACGAATCCTTCCCCGGCCATGTCTGGGAGGGCGCTTATTCGAACCGCCTCCCGCTGATCCGGTCTATCCTCGCTTTCAACGCGTTCAGCGAGGGCTGGGCGCTGTACGCCGAACAGCTCGCCGACGAACTGGGCGCCTATGACGATTTTAAGGTCGGGCGGCTTGGCTATCTACAATCGCTGGCGTTTCGGGCCTGCCGTCTGGTCGTGGACACCGGCTTGCATCACAAACGATGGACGCGCGAAGAAGGCAACCGCTTCTTTGTCGAGCGCAACGGCTCAAAGCCCGAAGAGGTCGCAAGCGAGGTCGATCGCTATTGCAGCTGGCCGGGGCAGGCCTGCGGGTACAAGATCGGGCAATCCGAAATTGTCGGCCAACGCGAGCGCGCCCAGCGCGAGTTGGGCGAAGCCTATGACTTCAAGGCTTTCAACACCTCTGTTATCATGGGCGGCAACGCTCCGCTCAACGTGGTTGGCAATACGGTGACGCGGTATATTGAACAGGCGCGCGCCTAGCCCCATCTAGCGCCTGACATTTGCGAATGGAGGCGCGACGTATGGAACAGCTTGGCGAAGATCTGGAAACCATGCGGCGCGTTCCGCTGGCCGACGCGCATGTCGATGCGATTTGCGAGATTGGGGCAGAGCGGGTCTATAAAGCGGGCGAAGTCGTCGCCGAGATCGGCGATCCGATGGACACCTTCGTCTACGTGCTCGATGGCGAGCTGGAAGTGGTCAATCCCTACACCGACGAACGCCTGCTGGAATCGGGACTTGGCCCGACGCAATTCATGGGCGAGATCAACTTTCTCAACCGTGGAACCAACTATCTTAGGATGCGTGCCGCGGTGGACACCCGCGTGATCGAAGCGCCGCGTGAAGGCATGCTGGATCTGATGAGCCGGGTGCCAGAGCTTTCTGATCACCTCATTCACGTTTTCGCCGCGCGCCGCCGCAAGCAGTTCGAACTGTCGAACGGCGCGGTCAAATGCGTTGGAGCGGACCGCGACCCTTCGGTTCAGGCGGTCGAACGGTTCCTGTCGCGCAATCGCATTCCGTTTCAAAGCTATGATCTGGACAGCAACGACACCGAAACGCTGCGGGTGTGTGACCTCGTTGACCACAAGCCTGGCGTTTATGTTGGCACGCATGAGCGGCTGGAAGACCCCACCCCGCGCAAGGTGGCGCAATATCTCAACCTCGACCTCGATATCTGCTCGAAAGCCGATTACGATTTGCTGATCGTGGGCGGCGGCCCGGCGGGCGTCGCCGCAGCGGTCTATGCCGGCTCTGAAGGGCTCAACGCGTTAGTGGTCGAAGACACCGCGATTGGCGGCCAGGCGGGCACGTCGAGCCGGATCGAAAACTACATGGGATTTTACACCGGTAACAGCGGCGCTGCCCTTACCTATCGCGGGCAGATTCAGGCCATGAAATTCGGCACACGCTTTGCTATGCCGCGCCGCGTCGATGGCATGACCAAGCGCGAGGACGGCTCGTTCTGCGCAACCCTAGAAGACGGGCAGGAAGTCTGCGCCAAATCCGTACTGGTTTCCACCGGCGTTCAATATCGCCGGCTGCCACTGGAAAACCTGCGAGAGCTTGAGGGAGCGGGCGTCTTTTATTCCGCAACCGAAATGGAAGCGCGTTTCTGCGGCAACACCGAGGTCGTGGTAATTGGTGGCGGCAACTCTGCGGGCCAAGCCGCGATGTTCCTTTCACGCTCGGCCAAGCATGTGCATCTGGTGGTGCGGTCGGACTCGTTGGCGGCTTCGATGTCGAGCTATCTTTCCAGCCGCCTCGAAGCCGACCCCAAGATCACGATCCACTACCACACCACCGTTACCCAGCTTCATGGCGAAGATTGGCTCACCGGCGTTACCTTTACCAAGCCCGACGGCGACACCGTCATCGACACATCAGCGTTGTTCATCATGATCGGCGCCGCGCCCAACACAGATTGGCTGTCCGGACTGGTCGATACGGACGAAAAGGGCTTTGTGCTCACAGGCCAAGCCGTCGGACGCTCCAGTCCCTTCGAGACGGGCACAGACGGTATCTTTGCCGTGGGGGATGTACGCTCAGGCTCGGTCAAACGCGTAGCCAGCGCAGTTGGCGAAGGCTCCGTCGTCGTCAGCCAGATCTGGACCTATCTCGACGATCTCAAGCACCGCGAGGCAGCAGAGTAGAGCCCAGCGCGCTCCTCTGGCCAATACTTTGGTTTTCAATATAATTCGGTTTTATTGTCGCATCGGGCGGCAAGGCAGAGGGCAACTCCAATGATGGCAATTGTCGCGCGCGCTGTGGCGGTGTGGCTCGTCAGCCTTGGCCTTATGGCCAGCGAAGCGCAGGCGGCGTGGTACGAAGCCTCGACCGACCACTTCATTCTCTACGCCGATGACAAAGAGGCCGAGATCCGCCTCTACGCCGAAAACCTAGAGCGCTTTCACAGCGCGATGGAGATCGTCACTGGCAATATTCTCGATGCGTCCAGTCCCTCAGGGCGCGTGCAAGTCTATGTTGTGGGCAGCCTCAAACAGGTTGAGAAGCTTGCGGGCCAACGGGGGATAGCCGGGTTCTATCTCGCGCGGGCGGGCAACAGCGCCGCTTTTGTGCAGACTATCCGCAATCAGGAGGGCTCGCCGCATTTCTCGACCGTTGTGATGCAGCATGAGTACGCGCATCACTTTCTGTTCTCGACAACGCGCTTTCCCATGCCTTTGTGGATGAGCGAGGGCGCCGCAGAGTTCTTCGGCGCCACTGGCTATCGCGCGGATGGCAGCGTCGCTGTGGGTTTGCACGCGAGCCATCGCTGGCGCGATCTGTACTTTGCGAAAAACACCAAGATCGCGGTCACGCCCCTGCTGGATTACGATCCGGACAAGCCCTTTGGCACGATGGACCGCGACTCGTTTTATTCGCGCGCCTGGCTGCTTTACCACTTCCTTTCGACAAAGCCCGAGCGCGAAGGCCAATTGCGCGCCTATTGGCTCAATGTGCTACGCGGGACGCCATCTATCGACGCAGCCCAAAACGCCTTTGGCAGTGTCAGCCAATTGGAGCGCGAGCTCGCCAGTTACTATCGAAGCCGCCAAGGTAAGCACATCGAAGTCCCCGCCGATAAGATCGAGGTAGGCGATGTCACATTACGGGCACTTTCAGAGGGAGAGGCGGCGATGATGCCGGTGCGCATCCGTTCGCAGCGAGGCGTTGCGGGCAAGGACGCGATCAAGCTGGTGCAGGAAGCCCGCGCCATCGCGAAGAAGCACAAAGACGATGCGCGGGTGCTGAATGTACTCGCAAAAGCCGAGTTCGACGCCGGGAATGTCGATGCAGCCATTGCTGCTGCCGGACGCGCCGCAAAAATCGCCCCGAACCTGCCAGAAGCGCTTGTGCACAAAGGAAGAGCGCTTTTCCGCAAGACTTCCAAATTGCCAGCGCGCGCTGGTCAGGA
>ERZ1740070.1904-NODE-1904-length-12508-cov-4.517064_pt1 | contig 12508 bp, 10 predicted proteins | sample MGYA00581734_ERZ1740070 | MGnify/ENA primary metagenome ERZ1740070 (study PRJEB43018, sample SAMN04849744) | marine metagenome | isolation source: floating plastic debris | place: Pacific Ocean | collected 2008-09-01 | study: EMG produced TPA metagenomics... | reverse complement strand
ACGCCCTTGGCAGCGTCGAGCAATAAGGTCGCTAAAGCGATCCCCTTATTGCCCGTGCGAAGCACGTTGGTCGCGCCGATGCTGCCACTGCCGATATCGCGCACATCGCCCAGCCCAGCCGCGCGCGTCAGGACGAGGCCGAACGGCACAGAGCCTAAAGCAAAGCCCAGCAGCGCTGCGTAAACCAGTTCCAAGTCCGCCTCTCCCGAAAAGACCTCATCTTGTATGACGACAACACTCTAATGGTCTAATTCTGTGATGAAAAGAACCGGAAGCCACCATTATCGCGAACTCCCAACGAGATTCTTTGGGTAGCCGCGGATAGCTGTAGACTCAAATCGCACAATTACGGTCTGACCGCCGTTTTCGAACCCACCTGACCTGGGCTATCTGTTCCCTGATGAAGCACCCCGCCCCCGATCCATCGCGCTTTGAATGTCTGACTGCGCGGGAACGCGAATGCCTGCGCATGGTGCTGGACCATCGGACAGCAAAGGAAATGGCTCTGGAGGTCGGCGTCTCGCATCATGCGGTTGAAAAACGCCTGAAACGAGCGCGGGAAAAGCTGGGCGCGGCGACATCTCTTGAAGCCGCGCGCTGGTATGCCGGGCACTACGGACAGGCCGTATCCGGTTCGTCGGACCTCGCTTTACGGGCCGCTGCGGGCCCACACTCCAACCTGCCATCACGATGGATGGCATCGAATTGGAGATACCTACTCATGTTTGCTGTTCCCGCCACACTCGCCGTCCTGCTTGTTGCGTCGCAAGGCGTGCAAGACACCGATCCCGATCAGGTCGCTCGCTCGCTTGAGCGCACGCTCGGCGAAGAAATGGCTCTTGCCGACGCGATGTTCGACAGAATGGATCGCGACGCCTCGTCCACCCTAGATGAAGCCGAATTTGTCTCGCCATTCGGCAAGGACATCGCCGATGTCAGCCAGCTTGAGGGCGTGGTCGTTGCCGTCAGCCGCGAGGATGGAAAAGCCGTCAGGCTTTCACCTAAAGAGGCGCAGAAAATCACGTTGAAGGCGGCGGATTCTTCCTTCGCCGACCGTCGCCGCGCCCTGTTCGCCCTGCTCGATCAGGACAAGGATGACGTGATTGGTCGTGAAGAATTCACCAGAGGCCAGCTTGAAGGCATTGGCCCCAAGTCCTTTTCCATCGAGCTTGAGAACGAAGACGGATGAAGCATTCAATTAGTGCAATGCGCGCGTGAGCTTGTCGAAAGGCAGCGCTTGTCCCTAAAGGGGCGCGATCTTTCGACTGGGACCGGCTGAGGCTGCTCCCTTCTCACGCGCGCAGGAGCCCCCTTGCCTCAATCCCCACTTGCCCCGGTTCTTTTGTTCGACACCGGCGTGGGCGGGTTGACCGTGTACGACGCGTTGCGCGCGCTCTTGCCGAACGTTCCCGTAATCTACGCCGCTGATTACACCGGCATTCCCTATGGAGAGAAATCGGAGGCCGAAGTCGCGGCGCGAGTGGCGGGCTTGCTGGGCCGGATGGCCGAACGCTGGCAGCCCCGCCTTGCCTGCATTGCGTGCAACACCGCCAGCACGATTGCGCTTGGCATGGTTCGCGATGTGCTGGAAATCCCTATTGTGGGCACGGTTCCCGCGATCAAACCCGCCGCCGCTCTGACCCAGACAGGCGCGATCGCTCTGGTCGGCACCAAAGCCACAATCCGGCAAGCCTACGTCGACGACCTCGAAGCGCGCTTTGCTGTCAATAAGCGCCTTATCCGCATCGCGGCGCCGGACCTTGTCGATCTCGCCGAAGCGAAGCTGCGCGGGGCCCCGCTTACCCTTGCCCCAATCGAAGCCGTCGCCAAGGCTGTGGAACGCGATGCGCAGGGGCAAAGGGTCGACACCATCGTTCTGGCCTGCACCCACTTTCCGTTGTTGCGCGATGAATTCGCCCAAGTGTTCGGGAGCGAAGTGCAACTAATCGATGGCGCGCAAGGGATAGCGCGGCGTATAACGCACTTGCTTGTCGACCAGGGACAGCCGGGCGAGACGGCCAACCAATTTGTTGTGACCGGTCCCGTTGATAGGGCTCGAGGCCTCGAGAACGCCTTAGCCAATCGAGGTTTTGGCGCCGCGCAGAGTTTCCATTCGCCAACCTAGGACAGTTGCGTGCCACGTGCGAAGGGCTTGCAAAGATCGCGGTGGCAAAACCGATCACCTTGACCTACTTTCCCAATGAAACATTCTGGCTGGCAAGCGTTATTGTGTCAGCCCCTCAGGATTTATTGAGCAGCAAGACGTGAACTACGATCAGATTTTCGACCAGGCGATCGACCGCCTTCATGAAGAAGGGCGATACCGCGTCTTCATCGACATCATGCGCAACAAGGGCGCCTATCCCAACGCGCGGTGTTTTCATGGGCATAACGGCCCAAAGCCGATTACGGTCTGGTGCTCGAACGATTACCTCGCGATGGGCCAGCACGATGTTGTCATCAAGGCGATGGAGGACGCGCTGCACGATGTTGGTGCGGGCTCTGGTGGAACACGCAATATCGGCGGCAACACGCACCTTCATGTTGAGCTTGAGAACGAACTTGCTGATCTGCATGGCAAGGAAGGCGCGCTGCTGTTCACCAGCGGCTATGTCTCGAACGACGCGACGCTTTCCACGTTAGGCAAGCTACTTCCGGGGTGCGTAATCTTTTCTGATGAATTGAACCATGCCAGCATGATTGCTGGCATCCGCAATTCCGGCTGCGAAAAGCGCATCTATCGCCACAACGACATGGCGCATCTTGAAGAATTGCTGGCCACCGAGGACCCTGAACTGCCCAAGCTGATCGCGTTTGAAAGCGTCTATTCGATGGAAGGCGACACCGCGCCGATCCACACGATCTGCGACCTCGCCGAGAAGTACAACGCGCTCACCTATATCGACGAAGTCCACGCGGTCGGCATGTATGGCGCGCGCGGCGGCGGCATTTCCGAGCGCGACAACGCCGCGTACCGGATCGACATTATCGAAGGCACGCTCGGCAAGGCGTTTGGCGTGATGGGCGGTTACATCACCGCGGAAAAGCGCGTGATCGACTGCATCCGCTCTTACGCGCCCGGCTTCATTTTCACGACCTCGCTCAGCCCCGTTCTGGTTGCGGGCGTGCTCGCCTCGGTCAAGCATCTCAAGGGCTCCAGCGTTGAGCGCAACGCGCAGCATCGAGCCGCTGCCATGCTGAAACTCAAATTCGCCGAAGCCGGTCTGCCGGTGATGGATTCCACCACCCATATCGTCCCCCTGATGGTGGGCGATCCGGTGCGCGCCAAGAAAATCAGCGACATCCTGCTCGCCGAATACGGCGTCTATGTGCAGCCCATCAACTTTCCGACCGTGCCCCGCGGAACCGAACGGCTGCGCTTCACCCCCGGCCCGCACCACACCGAAGATATGATGAATGAGCTGACCGAAGCTTTGGTTGAGATTTGGGACCGGCTTGAACTCAACTTGCGCGAGGCGGCGTAAGGCGGCACACTCTCTCGCAAGAGGGAGAGGGAACATGGCCACCACATTCGATAAGGCCGCGCTGGACACTGGCGCGCTTGCCATCAAGCCAATGACACCGGCGATTGGCGCGGAAATCCAAGGGATTGATCTGCGCGCGCCCGATATCGCAGACAGCGTGCCCGCGATCCGCGCGGCGCTGCTCAAACATGGGGTGATCTTCTTCCGCGATCAGGACCTCACCCAAGAACAGCACATCGCCTTTGCGCGCTATTTCGGCTACCTTGAAATACACCCGGCCACGCCCAGGGATCAGCCGAACCCGGAAGTGCTGCGCATAGCGCATGGCCCCGACAGCCGGGGCCAGGAAAACTACTGGCATTCTGATGTCACGTGGCGCGAACGCCCTTCGCTTGGTTCCATCCTGCTGGCGCGCGAAGTGCCCGAATGCGGCGGCGACACTCTGTTTGCCAACATGCATCAGGCCTATGAGCGTCTGTCTGAACCAATGAAGCGGCACTGCGAAAGCCTCACCGCTGTTCACGATATCACGCGCGTTTTTGCCAAGCGTCTGGGCAAGGCGCCCGAAGACCTGCACAACAAATACCCGCCAATGCGCCACCCGGTGATCCGCACGCATCCCGAAACGGGCGAGCGCGCGGTTTACGTCAACACCGCCTTCACCAGCCACATCGAAGGGATGAGCGCCAAGGAAAGCGCGTGGCTGCTCGACCATCTTTACGCGACTGCAAAAGACGCCGAGATCCAATGCCGCTTCCGCTGGGAGACGGGTTCCATCGCGTTCTGGGATAACCGTGTGTGCCAGCATCTGGCGGTCTCGGACTATTTCCCCGCCCGCCGTATCATGGAGCGGGTGACCGTGGCTGGCGACAAGCCCTATTTCACGCCCTAGGCCGCGCGTGCCGTAGCGGACTTTGCGCTCGGGCGTGGCTGCGCTAGCTCTCGACCAAATTACAGATTCGGGAGAGACTGACGTGACAGCCCAATACGGTTCGCCGGACCAGACTTTCGCAGAGGTCGTCCACGGACGCCGCTCTATTCGAGGCTACCTCGATAAGCCCGTTCCCAAGGAGTTGCTGGAAGAAGTTCTGGCGATGGCGATGCGTTCGCCCTCCTCGATGAACACGCAGCCTTATCACTTCCACGTCATCACCGGCGAGCCTCTGGACCGCATTCGCAAGGGCAACACAGAGCGTATTCTGGCGGGCGAGCCCGACAGCCGCGAGTTTCGCAAAGGGCACCCGTTCGAAGGCAAGCACCGCGACCGCCAAGTGGGCTGCGCGATCCAGCTGTTCGAGGCGATGGGCATTGGCCGCGACGACTAGGAAAAGCGCCAGGACTGGGTGCTGCGTGGCTTTCGCCTGTTCGACGCGCCGGGCTGCGTCATCATCACCTATGATAAAGAGCTATCCGACGCCGACGACACGGTGTTCGATTGCGGCGCGGCCACCACGGCTCTGGTCAACGCGGCATGGTCGAAGGGGCTTGGCTGCGTGATCAACTCGCAAGGCATCATGCAAAGCCCGGTCGTGCGCGAACACGCCAGCATTCCCGACGATCAGGTCATCATGAAAGCCATCGCGCTCGGCTGGCCAGATCCGGATTTTCCAGCCAACCCGGTCAAGATCACACGGCGCGAAGTGAGCGAAGCGGCGCGCTTTGTCGGGTTTGATTGAGGGCAGAATTTAGATTGACTTCAATTCAATTGCAGTCATTTTAGATAAATATTACTTTTGGTCCATTTGCTAATTAGGCTCGACGTTTACGATGTCTTTGTCTCTTCGCGCGCCAAAGCATAGTTTGGCGCCAATATTGCTTCTTTCATTAGTTGGTTGCGGAGGAGGCGGATCTGGGAATCCGCCACCATCTCAGGCCCCAACACTTCCGCCCTCGAATTCAGCGCCACAATTTACATCGGCATCCACGGCGGAGTTTGCCGAAAACACCGATGGCGTAGCCTACACGGCCTCAGCAAGCGATGCTGATGGCGACTCTTTGGAGTTTTCAATTGTAGGTGGGAATGACGCGGCTCAGTTCACACTCGCGGGTGGTGATCTTTCGTTCGCTCAAACACCTGATTTTGAGATGCCGTCGGATGCGGATCGCGACAACGTATACGAAGTGACACTCAGTGTTCGAGATCCAAGCGGCGCATCGACAACCCTTGATCTCACTCTGAACGTCTCAAACGATCGTGAGGGAATACAAGTAACACGGATGGCAACATTGCCAGGCACCGTTCGCGCTTTAGGTTCTGGGCTCGACGGTGAGATCATAGCTTTTCGCGCTAACGGCGACATCATGATTTTGGATGGTGCAGATGGGTCGCTCACGACGCAAACCCAGTTTGGCTTCCAGATTGTTGGCACTGATGTAGTTACAGCCATAAGGAGCCGGGAAGGAACGAATGGATTCCTCGCTGGCTTTTACGCCTTGGGCCGGCGACCAAGCGGCGAGCTCGTGCTTCGTTTCCTGCGTGATGACGGATTCACTAGCGCGGAGAGATTGATCACAAGTGCGGCATCAGGAAAGCCTATGGCTTCCTTGACGCAGATTGGATCAAGCAACGAGTTACACATCGCGGTCGGTGTAGTCGAAGACAGCGATGCTCAAGACCCAAACTCGGACTTTGGAAAACTATATCAAGCCATTGGCGATCCATTTTCAGGGGCAAGCGTTTTCTCGGTCTCGTTCAGCATGAATGTGATTGGCGATGGAGTAAGGCAACCCGGTGGCGCAGGTCAGATAGGAGACCAGACCCTCCTTGCGGATCAGGGTGGCAGTGTTGAGCACGAAATCACGTTTTATCCCGCTAACGCTCGCCCGATTGATTTCGGTTGGCCTGACCGCGAAGGCACTCAGGCAATCACGCCAAACGCCCCGGACGCGCTTAACTCCCCAACCCTTGTCTACCCTGTGGGTGAGAATTCGTTCGAAGGCCAAGGGGTTGTTGCGGGAGATGTCTATTCTGGTTCAATCTCGGAATTGGCAGGTCGTTACATTTTTGGTGACGTCGATGGCTCTCTCTACTCCATCCCCCTTGATGTCCTCACAAGTGGAGGCTTGCGCAACGCTGCCGATCTAGAGTTGCGAAGCAGTGATTTTGAACCTGATGTAGGGGCAATCGACTCCCCCGTCAGTTTCGCAACGGACGGCAACGGTGGCTTCTTTATCCTCGATAGCGACGGCGATTTGTTTCGGATCGATGAAGCCTAGTGTTGACCACCAGAAACAAAACCAACCGCAAAAGGAACGCGGAATGATGAAGACTTGGCCGTTTGAATTGATGATGAAGCCCTGCGAACGACAAAGCGGCAAAGGGGAACAACGATACAACGCATTCAACCTCCCGCTCCCTTGGTGTTGATCACCAGGATATCCGCGTCGAGGAAGCGTAGCATGTCGCTGGTGTTGCTGCCGAGGGTGGCTTGACGAAAGCCTGTCGCGCCGTGGCTTCCCAAAGCGACGAGCGCGTCGGGGAAGCGTTTCAAGCCATCTTTCACCGCATCGAACGCGCCGCCGCGCACCAAGCCTGTGGTAGCTTGCGCTAGGCGCGGCTCTCGTTCGGCTAGCATGGCAACAAAGCGATCAAGCTTTTTGGCTTCGTCGCCTTCGGTTTCGGTCGCAACATAGCCGTCGCGTTGAAACCCTTCGAAGGGCACGTGCCAAGCGTGGGCGATGTGCATCTTCGCATCAGGAAACATGCGCGCCGATTCGATGATCGCATGGGCTGAACCGAGCGAAAAGTCGGTGCCCGCGACGATATGGTCATACGCCCCGCGGGTCCGTTTTTTGACGATCAGCACCGGCTTTTGCGTGCGGCGCAGGACATAGTCGACCGCGGTGCCCATGAAGAAATCGCCAAACGAGTTGTAGCGCGCTGGCCCGATAAGCAGCATCGCTGCGTCGGAATTCTCGCACGCTTCTGCGATAACCACAGGCGGTGAACCTTCAGGGTAGATGTACTCCATTGGCCCGCCGCCCTGGTCGGTACCTTGAGGGTAGCCGACGCATTGCTCCATGCGCCGATCCAGGTCTTCGTGCGCCATCTTACTGCCCTTGCCGGGCTCGCACGCGTAGATGAAGCGCACCGGGCTTTTGGTGTCGCGGCCCAGTTGCAGCGCGCGATCAATCGCGCGGTCCGCGCGCGATGAGAAATCCGTAGCGACGAGAATATAGGGGTTCGTCATGATGTCTCCTCCAATCATGGAAGAGACAATAGCATCCCGGCGTCCAAGTAAATTGACAATTGTCAAAAAATTGGACGGCTGGTTCGCTAATCACGATTTCAGCGCAACGAGACGACGTTATCGACCTCTGGCCGAGCGCGTGAGCCGTCGAAGAGGCTCATCATCGGTTCGTCCGTTACTATGACGCTTTGCGCGTCACCATAGCCATTAAAGCCCGTTTTCATCGCCGCGCCGTATGCGCCCAGCATGCCGATTTCAATGAAATCGCCCGCCTGAATATCCCCGGGCAATGGGAATGGACCGGCCATATAGTCCGCGTCATCGCAGGTCGGGCCATAGAAGGCGAAGTCCTCATAAGGATCACGCAGATCGTCTTCGAGCGCCGCGACGGGAAAACGCCAATCGACATGCGCGGCATCATAAAGCGCTCCATAGGCGCCATCGTTGATATAAAGCTCGTTTCCGCGACGCTTGGTCACTTGCACGATCATCGATGAGTATTCGGCGCAAAGCGCGCGGCCCGGCTCACACCACAACTCAGCGTTGTAGGCGATCGGCAGCGCGTAGAAGTGCTGGTGGATGATCGAGAAATAGTCTTCGAGCGGGGGCGGCTCCATACCCGGATAGACGCTGGGGAAACCTCCGCCTACATCGACCATGTCGATTACAACACTAGCCTCTGCAATCGCCGCGCGGGTGCGGTCGAGCGCTTGGACGAAGGCAAAGGGCGTCATCGCTTGGCTGCCCACGTGAAAGCACACGCCCAGCCAATCGCAATGCTGGCGGGTTTTCTGAAGCAGCGCGGGCGCATCGGTGAGGTCGCAGCCGAACTTGGCCGCAAGGCTTAGCGCGGCGTGCTCACTAGAGACGCGAAGCCGCACGCACAGGCGAAGATCCTTCGCCGGTTCACCCGTCTCGGGATCGCGGCACGCGTCAACGATCTTTTCGAGCTCTTCTTGCGTGTCGAGGCTGAAGGTCTTCACACCATGGGTGTGGTACGCTTCGCGGATCGCCGCCTTCGTCTTGATCGGGTGCATAAAGCACAGCTTGGCGTCGGGCAGCAGGCCGCGAACCAACCGCACCTCGGCAATCGAAGCAACGTCGTAGTGTTCGACGCCCGCTTCCCACAGAACCTGAATAAGGTCCGGCGCAGGATTGGCTTTCACCGCGTAGAGCACCTTGCCCGGAAACTTCTCAACGAAGAAACGAGCGGCGCGCCGGGCGGCGTGCGGGCGATTGAGGATGACCGGCTCTTCCGGCGCCAGAACGCGGATTACAGAACGAGCGTTAGGGTAAGTGTGCAATTCAAGGGACCCCCAGAAGGTTTAGCTGCTGAACCAAACGGTTTTGAGGCTGCCTTGCGGTTAGTGTCCCTTGGGGCAGCGGAGGCGCGAAATAGGTTTTACCGTTTCGCGATGCAAGCAAAATCAACCGCGGTGGCGATGGTTCCTGAGCTTTTTTGGAAAGCACCGTTTCCCATCAGCTCAACCGGTCGCGAAAGTCTTCGTATTCGAACCGTTTAACGCATTCGAGCGCATCGGTTTCACTGTCCCAAAGCCAGATTGAGGGCAGTTGTACACCGTTGAACGTGTTGGTCTTCACCATTGAATAATGCGCTTGGTCCAGAAACGCGAAGCGCGCGCCCGCTTCCGCCGGAACCGGCAGACGGTATTCGCCAATCACGTCGCCCGCCAAGCAAGATGGACCGCCCAGGCGGATCGGCACTTGCTCCTCATCGGTTAGCTCGCCCAGCATGGCGGGACGATAGGGCGCTTCGAGCACGTCAGGCATATGACAGGTTGCGCTGATATCGGTGATGCCGACGGGGCCATCGTTGAACATCGTATCGAGCAGCGTGCCCACGAGAATCCCTGCGTCGAGGGCAACCGCCTCGCCAGGCTCAAGGATGATCTCGGCGCCTGTGTCTTCGACGGCGTCCTTGAGGAATTCAACCAGTTCCTCGCGTTCGTAATCGGCGCGCGTGATGTGGTGGCCGCCGCCCATATTGATCCATTTCAACTGCCCGACCCACGGCTCGATCGCATCGAACACGCGATCCCAGGTCTGGCGCAGCGGCTCGAACGTCTGCTCGCACAGATTGTGAAAGTGGATGCCCTCGACGCCCTCCATGTGCTCTTCCGTCAGCTGGTCGAGCGGGAAGCCGAGGCGCGAGCCGGGCGCGGAGGGATCGTATTTGGGCACTTCGCCGGTCGCGATCATCGGATTGATGCGCAGACCCACTGAGACATCGCCGCCCGTGGTCGCGGCATGATCAAGGATGAGCCGCGCACGCCCCATCTGCGTGGGCGAATTGAAGATCACGTGATCCGACAGCCGGCACACCTCTTCAAGGTCCTCGGGTTTGTAGGCGGCGGAATAGGTCGCAATCTCGCCGTCGTAGAACTCGGACGCCAGCCGCGCTTCCCACAGGCCGCTGGTGGAAACTCCGTCGAGATACTCTCCAAGAATCGGCGCAACCGACCACATGGAAAAGGCCTTGAGAGCCGCAAACACCTTGCACCCGGCCTCATCGCGGATTTCGGAGAGGATCTGGCAATTGGCGCGTATCTTGGCCGCGTCCACCACGAAAGCGGGCGTGTCCACGCGATTGAGATCAAATTGGGCGAACGCGCCCGGATCACCGGCTTGGGTTTGCATCGTCGAACTCTTTCATCAACTCCATGGCTATCATCAGCGCCGGATCGCTTCCATCGCGCGCCGTGCTGGCGGGCATTAACGGATGGTCAGCTACAAAGTCTTCGCGCGGTGTCCCATCGACGTGGAACAGCGCTTCGCCGCCAAGGTCAACGCGCGCGTCGCTGAGACGCAAATCGCGATTCCACAAGCCGCCAAGAAGATCACCCATATCCGAACCGATGGAAACAGCCTGCGTGGCGGCGTCCATGCCAATCACGATCCCCTCGCCCATGCTGCCGGTCCATTTGCCGTGAAGCAAGAAAACGGGTCCGGTGTATTGAGGCGCGCGCGGGTAGACATATTCGACGAACTGGCGCGGAACCGTGAATTCGCGCTCATAAACGGGCACGATGTGCATCTGATAGGGGGCCACTTCTGGCGCGAAGTGACCAATGATCGAGCGCGCCACCTCGGTGTTACCACCGCTGGGCGTCTCGCGCATATCGAGGATCACAGCGCGCGCATCAGCGGCCTTCTCCATGACCGCGTCAAAGGCTGTAATTGTATCGTTGTTGCCAAGCGAGTTGAGCACGGTGATGTGCGCGATGTCGTTGTCCTCGCCCACAAACTCCAGCGTCACGAGATCGCGGTCCGAAAGCGAACGAGCGTATTGTAGCGTCGAAGCCAGCTCAATCGAACGCGCATCGCCATCCTCGCCCCTCACCCTAAGCGTCCGTGCCGAGCCGCGCTTGCCGTTGACCGCCAAGGTAAGTCCATAGTCGCGTTGGGCTGAGGTTGGCGTGGACAAGGTCTCGCCAAAGGGCAGAACGGCTGCCTCGGCTGGGGTCACGCCGTCAATCGCCAGCACCGTATCGCCCGGCCTCAGGCCTGCCTCGAAGGCGGGTGAATCACGCCGCACGTCTTCTATGACAGCTTCATCCTCTAAAAACCGCGCCGACATGTCCGCCGCCGTCATCACAATCGCGTAATCGCTATCATCAAAAGGCCCGATAATCAGATGCGGGTCCATAAAGGTCAGCGCGGTCTGGTGAATGATCTTGCGAAACGCCGCTTTATCAGGCGCTTTCACGGCAAGCGCTTTGGAACGCGCCAGTTGCGCGTCTACGTCGATATCACTGCGCTCGATATAGGCGTAGACCCCGCGAAGAAGGCTTTCAAACTCGTCCCAAGCTGCGCCTGCATCCCATTGATCGAGAGCTGTTTCTTCGGGTTGGCTTGCAACAGCAGCCGGCTGCAATGACACGCAAAGCAAAGCGGCGGCGAGCGTAAGAGCGCGCATCAAAAGCTTACTGGCCGATCCAGCTCCTCAACCTGCCAAGGCAGGCCGTGCTCGTTGAGCATCTCCATAAACGGATCGGGGTCCATTTCTTCCATGTTGAAGACGCCTTCACCTGACCAGATACCCTTCACCATCATCGCCGCGCCGATCATGGCAGGGACGCCGGTGGTGTAGCTCACCGCCTGATTGCCGGTTTCCTCATACGCGGCTTCGTGGCTGCAAGTGTTGTTGATGTAGAAGGTCTTCTCGCCCGAACCATCCAGCGCTTCGCCGGTCGCGATGCAGCCGATATTGGTGTTGCCCTTCGTCGTCTCGCCCAAAGTCTCGGGCTTGGGCAGCACGGCGGCGAGGAATTGCAGCGGGATGATCTCCTTGCCCTGATAGCGCACCGGATCGATCGAGGTCATACCGACATTCTGCAGAACGGTGAGGTGCTTGATGTACTCATCGCCAAAAGTCATCCAGAATCGCGCGCGCTCCATTTCGGGATTGAACTTGGCGAGGCTTTCCAACTCCTCGTGATACATCAGATAGGCGTTCTTTGGCCCCACCGCTTCGAAGTCGAATTCGGTCTTGACCTGCATCGCGGGCGTCTCGACCCAGTCGCCGTTTTCCCAGTGGCGCGCTGGTGCGGTCACTTCGCGAATGTTGATTTCCGGGTTGAAGTTGGTGGCAAAGGCCTGACCGTGATCGCCGCCGTTGCAATCAAGGATGTCGAGTGTGCGGATTGTCTTCAGCTTATGCTTCTTGAGCCACATGGTGAAGACGCTGGTGACGCCGGGATCAAACCCGCTGCCCAGCAGGGCCATCAGCTGCGCGTCTTTGAAGCGGTCGTGATAGGCCCACTGCCACTTGTATTCGAACTTAGCCTCGTCCTTGGGTTCGTAATTCGCGGT
>ERZ1740070.1902-NODE-1902-length-12514-cov-7.254274_pt1 | contig 12514 bp, 16 predicted proteins | sample MGYA00581734_ERZ1740070 | MGnify/ENA primary metagenome ERZ1740070 (study PRJEB43018, sample SAMN04849744) | marine metagenome | isolation source: floating plastic debris | place: Pacific Ocean | collected 2008-09-01 | study: EMG produced TPA metagenomics... | reverse complement strand
ATGTGCGAGAAGTTGAAGGACTTGATCCCCCGCCACATGTTCAAAATCCCGATCCAGGCCGCGATTGGCGGCAAGGTCATCGCGCGAGAAACATTGGCCGCATTGCGCAAAGACGTGACGGCCAAGTGCTACGGCGGCGACGCGACCCGGAAGAAGAAGCTGCTGGAGAAGCAGAAGGCCGGTAAGAAAAAGATGCGCCAGTTCGGTCGGGTCGATATCCCGCAAGAGGCGTTTATCTCGGCGTTGAAGATGGATAATTGATATTCATTGACATGCAATGACAAAGCCTCTCTTCTAGAGCTTGGCTCCGTAGAACGAATTGCACTAAATGAAAATCAAACAAGTATCAGCACGCAACTTTCGTACACTCGTCGAATTTGACCACCATTTCTTGACTGGTTTTTGCCCAATTTCTGGAAAAAACAACGCTGGCAAATCTTGCGTAATTCGGATTTTCCAACATTTTCTGCAAGATAGTGACGAATACTATTACCACTATTCCTCTCCGAGAATTTCTTTTCTGCGAGATCGCACTCAATGGACCGATGACCAATACATGTCGGTTGGCATCTGTCTGGCAATCGATCGCCGTGACGATAGTGAAACGTTTTTCTTCTTAGACAAATTTAGCTCAAAGTCACTCGAAAAAGACAGCGCCACGCTCAAAATCCAAACTGAATTTGATGGCCCAAACTCACAAAAGACAACTTGCTGGCTCGATGGAGACGAGCTCGACGGAAAAACTAGCGTTGAAGTGGCACGAAAGCTAACCAGCTCTTCGAACTTAGTAGTCGACAATTCCACCAGCATCTCTCGTAGAAGTAGTATTTTCAGCGGTGGCTTCACAGAACTAGTAGATGCACAAATAGATGAAAAGGATCGCCAAGGCCTAAAAGATGCTGAAACCAGATTAAGAAACAAAGTCGGTCAAATCGCACGGAAACAGAAAGCACAACTCACTGAGTTAATCGGCCGACTGAAAGAAGATTATGAAGTCAATTTAACAACCGTGGATCGCTTTAGGCAAAGCACTGTACCAATTGCAATAACACTTTTAGATAAACAAGTTGAGGTACCACTCAATGAATGGGGATCAGGCACTAGGAACAGGACTGAAGTTTTGATGAGCCTAATGGAGGCAGCTCGAATAAAGGAGGCTGCAACCATGGAGAACAGAACGACACCAATAGTCGTATTGGAGGAGCCAGAAAGCTTTCTTCATCCTCACGCCCAAGCGGAGTTCGGCAAGCTTTTGGCTGCATTGTCTAGTGAATTAGAAATCCAGATAATCGCAACTACTCATAGCCCTTATTTGTTAAACCATGCGGAACCTCGGGCAAACACGCTACTTGCTCGAAAGATTTCAAGATCCAAACTACAGCAGACCGAAGTGGTGGACACGTCTGGTGACAACTGGATGCAGCCATTCTCTGAAATCCTTGGGATAATTCCGGCTGAATTCGCTAGTTGGAAGAGTATAATTGGCGCATCTACAGATTCTGCAATCCTTGTTGAGGGAATAATTGATAAAGAGTATTTTGAGTTCTTCAAAGAGAACTATCCTGCCATTTACAATATCTCAGACGAAGTACTAGTCGAAGAGTATGGCGGCAAAGATGCTCTCCGAAATACAGCGATGCTTAGATTCGTTAACCGCAGATTCAAAAGAATGTTCGTTACCTTTGACCTTGACGCCGAGTCAGACGTTAGGCGTTCATTAGATTCAATTGGCTTTGCAAAATCTGTAGACTACTTGCCAATTGGGTTGTCTCGCCCTGGCGCACAATGCATCGAGGGAATTGTCCCCTCATCCATAAAGAGCAAAGTTTATAGTGACAATGTTGACTTGGTCGATAAACTCAACTCAGCTGACAGGAGCGAAAGAAAATCGGCAAAAAACTCTATTAAGCGAAAGATATTGGAAGAGCTTCGCAATCAGAAACCTGATGAAGAAGAACTTGTTGAATTCAAAAAGCTTTTTACGCGAATAGGGAAAGCTCTTAAGCGAACAAAGTGACTATGCCTTCTCGTGTGGCGCGAAAATTTGTACGACCAGTGCGCGAAGACGTCTTTCGCAGGCAAAAAACCAGCAGGTGTCGCGGCGCTGCGGCATCCCTCTTAACCCGTTCATAAACCGCACAAATCCTGGGCAGCGCACAGAAATTCCTGAGACTTATCAACCGTTTCCTCCACAAGAAATGTCACGAAACTGTAAGAAATCTGTTGCGCGACTCAGGGCCGCCGGGGAACCATCAACCCAACGCAAGGGGTCGCGAGACCCGGCGCGGGACGCGGTGGTCTTCCGGGGCAGGAGCGGGACGAGGACGGTGCAAGCTGAACGAACCCCGTGTTGAGAGTGTCGGGACGTAAACCGAAACGGTCAGTCTCATTGAGGCGAAGCCGGGAAGGTGGCGCATAAAGCCAATGCGTGGCCGGGGATGGTGCAAACCAGAACCGGAGGGGGGATGAGCCGCAAGGTTTGATCCCGCGATGCTCAAAGCCTTTCGGGGCGGCGGCATATGGACAGGACGGCTTTCGGGTCGGAGCGTCTTTGAAGGCGTCAGGAATGTGGCTGCGGCCACGCTGCAAGGACCGCGTCTGAGCACCTGACGTCTTCTTTCTTTTTCGAGGATCATCTGACGGTGGGTGCAGAGCAGTTGGGGCCGCATGCGATCAAACGCACACGGCCCCAAGCGTCAGTTCTGCATACCGCGTCTATGCACCTAATGCAGGTGAAGTAGCGCGTCTATCGCGGCACCTCAAGCCGCACCCTCCGATTCTGACTATATCTTGCGGTGCGTGGCGGATGCGCAACCATGTCTGGCCGCTCTCCACCGCATCTGCACTTGACCCAAATCAACGCAAGGCCGCGCATCACATGCCATAATCAGGCCAATCGGAGGAGATGTGCGATGAACCCACAGGTACAAAAACTCACCCTTCAGGCCCGCCGCGCAGCAATTGCCGGGGACCTTTTGGAGATTGAACACAGCCTATCGCAAGCGGCCCCGAAAGATTGGGAAGACCGCGCGTCCGAGCGTCAGGGCGACGAAGTCCTCGAACGGCTCGGGGTTGTGGAATACGACGATTTACGCCGGATTGATGCCGCGCTTCAACGACTTGAAGACGGATCATACGGTGTTTGTCCGAAATGTGGGGAGACGATTTCGGACGAACGGTTGGTTGCAGTACCCGAAGCGGCCTTGTGCCGTGGGTGCGCGCGGGGAGCGTAGCAAACTGGCAACCACCACTCACGGGGCAGGTGCCGGTCCTCCAGCGCCTGCCCTCACATTCCACCAAAAAAGTCTCCCATAGCAGTGATCCGACCACCGCATGCCTGCGTACACAATGTGTAAACCTGGATTTACACTCACGGAGGGAGAAGGTGTCAGGACTATTAGACCAAATGCGGCTGACGTTCGAAACACGCATGGCCGCGCATGACGCCATGCTTGCGCATCTTGGGTTGGCCCCGACCGAAGATGATGCACCACTTGTCTATGATGCTTTGCGCGCAACTTTGCTGGCCTGCGGGTCGTGCCAATGCCCCAAAGCCTGCATGGAATGGCAGAACAGCGGCATCGACGGCCCACCACCCTGGTGCCACAAGCGCGGAACATTTCTTGAGCTGCAAGAGGCCTGTGCTGCGTTGGAGCGTTCGTCCGCCGACACGGTTTGATCCGCGTCAAAGCCTTGATCGGTCAAGGCGTTACGGTTGCGTTACCCTCATCGCGTTGGACCCAACCATGTTTCGCCTTGCCCGAATGATCTATTCCGTTCTTGTTGTAACACTTGCCGGTGTTGGTGTGGTGATCATGCTGGTTCTGGGGTTCGGGAATCTTGTGCCACTGCTCAGCGGCGCTGTCGTCGGGGCGATCGTGGCCGCCCCTTTAAGCTGGTTGATAGCGCAGGCGATATACGACGCCTGACTGACAACACTACAGCGTCGACAAGAGCCCGTCTGCGCAGTCTTCGATCAACGCCAGTGCGCCATCAAAATCGCGCGTGTAATAGGGGTCTGGCACATACGTCACCCCTGAGTTGAGTGCGTAATCCGTAAACAGGCGCGCAGGCAGGCCCATCGCCTTCAGATCGCGCAGGTTCTCGTCATCCATCGCAATGATCAGATCAAACGCATGTGCGTCCGCCGGCGTCACCTGCCGCGCGCGCAGGTTTGACATGTCATAGCCCTTTGCTGCTGCAGCGTCTTGCATGGGGTCATAAGGCGGTTTGCCTATATGCCAGCCAGCCGTGCCCGCACTGTCGATCTGCACATCACATCTAAGGACCTGCGCTTTTGCACGTGTGACCGCTTCGGCAGTGGGAGAGCGACAGATGTTGCCGAGGCAGACAAAGAGGATACGGTGGGGCATGGCTCACCTAACCTTGGCAGGGCCGCGGGTGAAAGGGCAAAGATGTGCAAGATCGACAAGATTGTGATCCTCACCGGGGCGGGGGTGTCTGCCGAAAGCGGTCTGGGCACGTTTCGAGACGAAGGCGGATTGTGGGCGCAGCACCGGATTGAGGATGTGGCCACACCCGAAGCGTTTCAGCGTGATCCCGTCTTGGTGCATCAATTCTATAACGCGCGGCGCGTACAAGCGGCGGACGCTGTTCCAAACGCCGCGCATGACGCTTTGGCCCGATTGCAATCAGCGCTCGGCGACAGGCTGCTGCTTGTCACACAAAACGTGGATGGGCTGCATGAAAAGGCAGGGTCGTCTGCTGTGCACATGCATGGAGAGTTGTCACGCGCGTTATGTGCCAATTGCGGGCATCGGTGGGATGCACCCGACTATATGGCGCTAGACACGCCCTGCCCGTCCTGTGGCGCGCAGGCTGCGCGTCCAGACGTCGTCTGGTTTGGTGAAATGCCCTATCACATGGAGCGCATTCTGGAGGCGCTGCAGACCTGCGATCTGTTTGCGGCGATTGGCACGTCGGGCCAGGTTTATCCCGCTGCGGGTTTTGTCGAAGAGGCCCACCTTGCCGGCGCGCAAACTGTTGAGCTGAATTTGCGCGACAGCGATATGAGCTACGCGTTCGATACACATATTGTCGGACCGGCGTCCGAAACCGTCCCCAAATGGGTCAATGACCTTCTCGCCGAATAAGAGTGCGGCGGGGGTCATCCCCGCCCCGACACTCGGTTAGCTGTCTGATCCATGGCTATGGTTCATATGACCGTGTCCGCCGTGGTCTTGACGCTCTAAGTCGACCGGCACATCAATGACCACATCTCCGGCGGTTTCGAAGGTGAGTGTGACGGACACTGTCTCGCCATGTTCGAGCGCGTCTGTGAGGCCCATGAGCATCACATGCTTGCCGCCACGCTCCATCAGGATCTCACCGTCTGTCGGCAATTCAAAGCCTTCTTCGACATGGATCATGCGCATCACGCCATTGGCGTCTTCTTCATGCGTGTGCAATTCGACGCGGGCCGCTGCGTCACTGCTGGCAGCGATCAAGCGGTCTGGAGCACCGCCGTGGTTGTGGATCACCATAAAAGCGGCGCCAGTCTTGGACATGGCAGAAGCCGCACGTGCGTAAGGATCGTGCACCTCTATCTCTGCAAATGCAGGTGCCGTCATCAGAAGCGTTGCCGCCCCGGCGAGTAGAGTTTTGTAGAACATGTGTGTGTCTTTCAGTTTGAGTGTTTGGGATGGTCCAATCAGTCAAAGAAAGACAGGTGGTCCGCGAGGTTGGGACAAGGGCGCGGTATTTTCCGCAGCAAGTGCTTCCGTATCGGACCGCCAGAGTGAATGCCAAACATCGACCCGCAGACTATGCGGTGTCTTCGCATCGAAACCACCGTAAAACGCGAGCGCGTAATCGGGGCAGATCGTGACACCGCCCGTAGGATTGCCATCTTCGTCAACGAGGATGTGAACAGGTCCGGTGCCGGTGCAAATCTCGATCATGCCCGCAGCAGGTGCTTGCCCGCGCGCAGCGGCCAGTTGAACACTGGTCACCGCCACCAACACAAGCAGGCACAGATTTACTGTGTGTCGCAACACGATACGCATGATTGCGATGTACTTTCACAGCCGTGCGTCACAACGCGACAAAAGGAAACAGCCCCGCACGGATCACCGGACGAGGCTGTCACATTCATCGATCAAAAGCTTATGCCTGTGCGGCTTGGGCCTTTGCGATCTCTTTTTTAACCTTCAGCGCGTTCGCCGACAGCTCGGTGTCTTTGGCTTTGGCCAGAAACTTGTCGAGACCGCCGCGATGGTCGACGCTGCGCAGCGCGTGCGCCGAGATGCGCATCTTGATGCCACGGCCCAGTGTTTCGGACTGCAGGGTCACATCGTTCAGGTTCGGCAGAAAACGCCGTTTGGTCTTGTTGTTGGCGTGGCTGACATTGTTGCCAGTCATCGGGCCTTTACCGGTCAGTTCGCACACACGCGACATGGGGTCATCCTCGTCTCTGTCAAAGGTGCAGGCGCACGCCTTTCACCAATATGAAAGGGCGCCGTCTGGCAGCGCCCGGAATCTCGTTGGGTGTCCTTAGAAGGATGCGCCAAAGCCGTCAAGTGTCGCGCCGTGTGAAAAGCGCTTGATGCGGGTTTTGCCAATGTTTAGCGGAGCGACGTGGTCACCGCCTCCATGAATCCGGCGCGGTTGTCTAGCATCATGGCATGACCGGCGTCGGGTACTGTCAAAGGCCTGATTCCATGTGCCTTCAAACGGTCCGGGTCCGGCACATCCGGTGTGAACGCACCGGTCAGGTTGTGAGCACCGTACACAAAAGTTCGTGGCATCGGCAGCGCCGCAAACCTAGAAAACGTGTCTTCCGGCAAATCAACCAGCGCTTTTGCATTTCCGTAAATCCCGCGCGCGTCCGCATGTTGCCAACCGGCAAAGAGACGATCCGCGCCGCCTGCCCCTTGCCGCGCTTTTGCTTGCAGAGCGTTCAGCAGGGCTGCATAGCCACCGGCCAAAAAAGCGTCTTGGCCATCTTGGGACACTCGCAAAGACATCACGCCTCCGCCCGGATCCACATTGCCTTCACCCACCAACAAGCTTCGCACCCGATCGGGCTGGTCCAAAGCAAGGAAGATGCCAACCGTGCCGCCCATGCTGTGGCCAACAAGATCGACGCTTGGAATGTTAAGGTGATCGAGCACGCGCAAGACCGTTTTCACATGGCTTTCCAGCGCGTAGTCAAAGCCAGTTGGATGATCCGATTGCCCAGAGCCAAGATAATCCAGCAGAATCTTGCGACGCCCTTGTAATGCGGGGTCAGCGGCGACAGCGGCAAACCCAGCAGCGACGGGCATGCTGAGCCCTGGAAGAAATAGAATTGGTGCACCTGATCCGATGTCGACCCATCGAATGGTTGCATCGAACTCTTCGAGGTAAAGAAAGCTCACGCAACCGGCCCTCGACCCTCCAGTTGCGCCAGAACGGTCTCAGCAGCCTGGCTCGGTGTTTGTGAGCCAGCTTCAACTGTATGGCCTGCGGCGGCGACGATACCTTTCATCGGCTCGCGTTCCAGCCGCGCCAACAGCGCCTGTCGCAATTCCGCTTCGAACCAGTACCGCGCCTGCGCTGCGCGGCGGGATGCGAAATGCCCCTCGACACGGCGCCAATCGGCCAATTTCTGCATATCCTGCCAGGCATCTACCAAACCGGATTCCTCGAGCGCGGACACAGTCATGGCTTTGGGAAATCCGTCTGGGTCCTGCGGGCGTTTGCGCAAAAGACGCAAAGCACCGGCATAGTCAGCGCAAGTCCGCGTGGCGGTTGCTTTCAGATCGCCATCTGCTTTGTTCACTAGGATGATGTCCGCCATCTCCATGATGCCACGTTTCACGCCCTGCAACTCGTCCCCACCAGCGGGCGCGAGGAGCAGTAGGAACAGATCCGACATCTCGGCAACAACGGTTTCCGACTGACCGACACCCACGGTTTCAATCAGGACGACGTCAAATCCAGCCGCTTCGCACAGGTCAATCGCCTCGCGCGTGCGGCGGGCCACGCCCCCGAGATGCGATTGCGAGGGGCTTGGGCGGATAAACGCGTTGGGATCCCGTGACAGGCGCTCCATCCGGGTCTTGTCCCCCAGTATTGAGCCGCCAGATCGGGTGGAGCTTGGATCGACAGCCAACACCGCCACTTTCAGACCAAGCCCGGTGAGCATGAGACCGAAGGTTTCGATAAACGTCGACTTCCCGACACCCGGTGTACCCGAAAGACCAATGCGCAACGCTTCGCGTTTGTGGTCCTTAAGTGCCGCGAAGAGGCGCAGCGTATCCGCCCGATGGTCCGCACGGCCGCTTTCAACAAGTGTGATGGCGCGCGCCAAGGCACGGCGTTCGCCGTTGAGGATACGGCTGGCCAGATCGTCGATGTCCATGCAAGGCTCCATCTGAGACGTGTCGCAGATGTGGCATGGGCCGGACAGCCAAGTAAAGGCGTCACCGCACTATGAACATTTGCGGAGACGACTGGCGCGTTGTCCCCTTCAGCGCAACACGTGCACGGCGCATTGCGCATGCCGCACAACATGGGTGGCTGTAGACCCGAGCAATAGGGTTTGCATCCCAGGCCTGTGCGATGCGATGACGATTAGGTCCGGACCATGCTCTTCGGCGTAGTCCAGGATCGTGCGACCGGAATGGCCGTCTATCACCTTAGCCTCGGCGCCTGTGTCGGCAGCAAGACGCTCCATCTCGGCCTCAATGCCCTTACGCGTTTCGGCCAGCACATCCGACGCGATGTAGCTGATGGCATAGCTGGGCACGGATTCGATCACATGCAGCAGCGTGATGCGCGCACCGTCGTCGCCAAGCTTCTTGGCAACGTCGATGGCTTTTGTGGCGCGATCGTCTTCGTTGTCCAGCGCAATTGGAACCAGAATATTCTTGTACATGAGACCCCTCCTCTTCGGTGATGGAGGCAAACTACGCCAAGAGCAAGCCAGCCACTTTGATCAGGGTCAGTTGAGCCGCTGAAAGTACGCCGAAGTGTATTCAGCCGCCGCAACGGCTGTGCGACCGGTTACGACACGTTTGGTTCGCCTTGCAAACCCAACAACTTGCGATACCCTGTCCAGTATCTAGTCAAGCGCGGGTGTTCCTGTAGCTGCGGCAACGCCTCATCCGCCCAGCGCGACATCCGGCGAGACGTGAAGTCACGCCCCCACGCCAAATACGCCTGCGCGTCATCGGGGCGCAATCGGCAGGCTGATCCCACCAGACCCACAAGCGTCTCTGGTGCAGAATACCATTCGTCCTGAATGCCGGTGACCTTCTTTTGAAGCAAAGGCCCAACCCAGCGCATCAGCGCCTTGTCAGAGAAAAGAAGCAGCATCCTGCCCATCTCTTCGCGATTGTAGTGGATCAGCGGCGGAAACGTGTCGAAAAACAATGCCTTGCCATCAAGATACGCAAAATTACGGATCGAAGGGTGGAACCCGATGCGTGTGTCGAATTGGTCTGCATTGTTCCAGAACGTGGCAATCACATCGCCCGCCGCCTCCATCATCGCAAGCGTTTCTTCCAAAGTAGCGGACTGCATTTGCGGGCGCATCATGCTGTCAGATGGCAAGGCGTCCTGCACGATCACCGGAATGCGCGCGCCTTCCATGTCGAGAAGGTGAAACTCAGTCTCTGGCAACGCCACGCCTGCCGTGTTCAGCGCCGCAACATAGTCGTCATGGCACCGCGCCAAACGGTCCAGCGCTGCGGGATTACGCAAACCGCGATAGACCTTGATCACTTTGTCAGAGAATGGGCCCGAAGCGGGGCGAAATGGCGCGCAGAAATACCCCAGCTTGGACACTGTTTCACCGCGTGAGGCGCTATCTGCGCGGATCACGTCTTTCAAGGCTGCAAGGTCGGTCATGGACTGGCTCCGGGTCTGCTGCGCAGGCTTTACCCGTTTGAAAGCGCCTCCGCCACCTCGGACGTCAACGCATCCACTTCGGCTTGTGCGGGCGTTTTGCGCCCTTCGGCCGCGCCGCGCCCTTGCCCTAGGGATTCGGCATAGACCACGCGATTGGCCAATTGCGCATGGGCAATACGCGCCTCGAGCTTTTCGGCGGCTTCAGCAACTTCGCCGCCCAGTCGGGTGTTCTTGCGGGCGCGATTAAGTACGACCATAGCCTCCTTCCCTTCGCGACGCGCAAGATCGAGCACGCCTTCGGTGGCCCAAAGATCGACGTGGCTCACACTCACAGGGACGACGACAAGGTCTGCCACGCGCAGCGCCGGGCGCAGGTCACTGTCGGCTTTCGGCGGGGTGTCGATGATCACCACATCATGACTGTCAGACAGTTTTCGCACCTCATAGGTGATGCCCCAAGCGGACGAGGTTGCAAATTCAAGGGCGTCGACTGGACCACTTTCATCCTCAATGCGGGTCATAAACCAACGGCCCAGACTGCCTTGCGGATCAATATCAACCAGAGCCACGCTTTTGCCCTGTCGCAAAAACCCTGTTGCCAAATTTGCGGAAACTGTGGTCTTGCCAGACCCGCCTTTTTGTTGCGCTACTGTGATGACATGTCCGGTCATTGCGTCGTCCCCCGATTCGACTAAAGCGTACGGGGGTTATTGTGCAGGTGCAGCATAAAAATTGACACACCCGGAATTGCAAAGAGGTTTGATGCCATGACATCACCCATTCGACCCGTGGATGACCAGGCCCGCGCCATGGTGCGCGACATCATGCAAAAGGCGCGTTTCGCAGCGCTTTCCTATATTGACCCAGACACAGGCGCCCCGATGGTCAGCCGGATTGCGCTTGTACAGGGACCCGATCAAACACCGCTTAGTCTGATTTCGGATTTAAGCCACCACAGCGCCGCACTGCAGAAACTTCCTGTATGCTCTGTGTTGATCGGAGAGCCTGAACCAAAGGGCGATCCGCTCACACATCCGCGGCTCAGCTTACAGGCAGAAGCCACATTCGTGCGGCATGGTGAGCAAGAACACGCCCAACTGGCACAGGCCTTTTTGGCAAAACAACCCAAAGCGAAACTCTACATTGGTTTTGGAGATTTCGCATTGGTGCGGTTCACGCCTTTGGGCGCGCATCTGAACGGTGGGTTCGGCAAAGCCTATGTTTTCGATGCGTCGGACGTCACCGCATCGATGCAATGACCGCACAGCGCCTTAGGCCGACACATCAGGCGCTTGAATGAACTGCACCCCAGATATGCGCCACGCGCCGTCGATCATATCCATCCGATAGGCAAGGTAATGCAGCGTGCCCGCGGCATCTTTCAGGATGACGGTTTGATACAAGCCTCCGCCCAATTCACGCAGCTCGCCAAAGGTCACGCCTTCGGGCCGCCATACCATAGGGTAACCCTGCTGGACCATGCGCCCGAAATTCTCGGGCGTGCGGAACATGTTACGGATGTTCGGACTGGCGAAGGTGAACGCCGTTTCGAAATCGTCCTTCAAGAACGCATCAATCTGGCTTTGGATCGTGCTTTCTATGGCCGGATCAGGTGAAACAACGTCCTGCGCCCAAAGGCTTCCAGCCATCGAGGCTGCAAGCGCCAATCCAAGTGTCAATTTCCGCATGGTGTCCCTCCAATCGTCCGTGATCAGAAGGTAGACCGAAAGCGCGTCTCGGCAAAAATGCGCCCTTAGGACAGCGCTCCCGCCAAGCCTTTGCGGATCAGAGCGACCGTCTCGGGCACACCATAGAGAGCGATGAAACCACCAAAGCGCGGGCCTTGGGATTGGCCGAGCAACACCTCGTACAGAGCTTTGAACCAATCGCGCAGCGGCTCGAACTCATGCTCTTTCCCGACGGCAAAGACTAGCGTTTGCAACGTCTCATCATCCGTCGCACCGTCATGCGCCTCAAGCCGGGATGCCAAATCTTCCATCGCCGCGCGCTCTTTCTCGTCGGGCGCGCGGTACGTCTTCGTGGGTTTGACGAAGTCGTTGTAATACCGCACGGCAAAGCCCGCCGCCTGATCCATGTCCGGGTTCGTCTCTGGCGACGCATCAGGTGCATAGCGCTGGATGAAACCCCACATCGCGTCTTTGTCTTCGGCCCCTGCGGCAGAAGCGAGGTTCAACAGCATGGAAAATGGAACGACCATCTTCGATTCCGGCACGTCGCCCGAATGGATATGCCAAACTGGATTGTTGGCTTGGCCCTTGGCATCTTGTGTCGGGTAGGCGCGCAATTGCTGGTGGTATTCGTCGACCGCTTTCGGGATCACGTCGAAATGCATCCGTTTCGCTGTCTTGGGCTTCTGGTACATGAAATACGACAGCGACTCAGTGCTGGCATAGGTCAGCCATTCATCGATGCTGACACCGTTGCCCGTGGTCTTAGATATCTTGTGGCCATCCGCGTCCAGGAACAGTTCATATGTGAAGTGTTCAGGCTTCTTGCCGCCAAGGATTTCACAAATGCGGTCGTAGATCGGCGTGTTGGTGCTGTGATCTTTGCCGTACATCTCAAAATCCACATCCAAAGCCGCCCAACGCGCGCCGAAATCGGGCTTCCACTGGAGTTTGACGTTGCCGCCGGTGAC
>ERZ1740070.1900-NODE-1900-length-12528-cov-5.841979_pt1 | contig 12528 bp, 6 predicted proteins | sample MGYA00581734_ERZ1740070 | MGnify/ENA primary metagenome ERZ1740070 (study PRJEB43018, sample SAMN04849744) | marine metagenome | isolation source: floating plastic debris | place: Pacific Ocean | collected 2008-09-01 | study: EMG produced TPA metagenomics... | reverse complement strand
TGTTTATGCCTACTAGCTAATTATTAGATAATTTTGATATGTATCAATACGGAAGATTTTCTGCTTAGTTAGGAATCATAGAAACGCCACATATTAAGAGTTAAGAGAACAGATAATGACAGAAGAAATCAATTCAAATCCCAACTTATACGCTTTACTAATTGGTATTGACTGCTATTTACCCAATCGCTTGTCAGATGGTACATCTTACAGAAGCTTAGGAGGTAGCGTCCGCGATATTAACCATGTAGAAGAATTTCTTTCACGTCAACCCCAAAAACCCACAAAGATTTTTAAGTTAACGGCTTCAAATCCAGACCCGGATACCTTGGAAATTGGTGAAGTACCCAAGCCAAAGGAACCAGAATCACAATTACCCACCTACAAGAATATCGTTGCACAGTTCGGGTATCTTACAGAAACAGCAGCACCAGGAGACTTAGTATATATCCAATATTCAGGTCATGGAGGACGAACCACTACAAATTATCCCCAAATCAAAGGAAAAAATGGTATTGATGAAGCATTAGTCCCTACTGATATTGGTACTGAAGAAGGACAATATCTGCGTGATTTGGAATTAGCAACACTTCTCAAAAAAATGGCAGATAAGGGGTTATTGGTCACGGTTGTCCTGGATTGCTGTCACTCTGGTGGTGCGGTGCGGGGAGAAGATGCAGATATTCGCGGTTTGGATACGATTGATAAAACTCCCAGACCAATATCAAACCTAGTTGCTTCTGCGGATGAATTAGCTGAAAATTGGTTGTTTTTAACACCCGAAGAAGCAGAAGAATCAGGAGTAACTCGTAAAGCAACTGCTGTTGCTAGTATGTTACCATCCGTCAAAGGTTATGTATTATTAGCTGCTTGCCGTCCTTCTGAATTAGCTTATGAATATGCTTTTGATGGTAAAAAACGCAATGGTGCGCTTACTTATTGGTTGCTAGATACTTTAAATCAACCAATGCCGGGAATGACCTACAAAATGCTGCATGACCGCATCAATGCCAAAATCAAAACTTTGTTTCCCCAACAAACACCGATGTTAATGGGTGAAGATAAACGTTTAGTATTTGGTAGTAAATACGTTCAAACGGAGTATGCAGTTAATGTAATGCAGGTAAAAGTGGAGGGAAACACCACTAGAGTTAAATTTGATGCTGGTCAAGCACAGGGTTTGCGTAAGGGAGCAACATTTGCTATTTATCCTCGTGGTTTAACTAGTTTTAGCGAAGTAGAACAAAGAGTAGCAGTAGCAGAAATTACGGAGTTAGAAGCATCATATTCTTGGGCAGAAGCCACAAAAATACTGAATCCAGAATCGGTTATCGAACAAGGAGCGCAAGCAGTATTGACCTCTGCACCCGTCAAGTTAGTACGAAAGGTACGGTTGCTTAAAGATAATAATTCATCCCAGAAAAAAAATGCAGCCTTGCAAGCTGTGGAAGTAGCATTAACTGGTAACGGCTGGGTGGAATTAGTCGGAAAAGATGAAGCTGCTGATTATCAAGTAGATATCAAAAAAATCTCTTCTAAAGCTGAAGCAGAAACGTACCAGGTAGCGGTTAACGAGATAATTTATGAGATATATGACCGCACTGGTGCGTCAATTGTTCTTCGACCAGCTTTTAAGATAAGCGAAAATAATTCTGCTGAAACAGTAGTGAAGCGTTTGGTGCATTTAGCAAAGTATCAGGCGATACAAGAACTCGATAACCATGATGCAAGTTCACCTTTGAGAGGAAAAGTTGTAGTGGAATTGCTGGGTAAGCAGGAGGATTATGACCCAGTAGACGAATTGAAACCCGAACCATTTGCTGACCTCAATCATCCAGAAGTAAAGGCTGGGGAATATGTATTCTTAAAAATTCGCAACAATTATTCCAGTGTAGTTAATGTTGCAGTGTTGGATTTACAGAGTGATTGGGCGATTGACCAGATGTATCCCAAAACTAGCCAGTTCGTTTCCCTTGACCCCGAACAAGAGGAATTAATTCCGGTAAACATGAGTCTTCCAGAAGGCGAAGAGGAAGGTAAAGATATTTTTAAAGTGTTTGCCACCATTGGTACGGCTAACTTTCGTTGGTTGGAATTACCATCTCTTGATAAACCGATTCTGTCACCACAAGCGAAGGGAATATCAAGAAGCGGCGACCCTTTAGGTGAATTTTTGATGACGTTTGCAGCCGAACAGCCAATAACTCGCAAAGCGAATCCAGTTGCTTTTCCTAGCCATGATTGGACAACGGTGCAAGTTGAAGTAGCCGTGAAAACCTAATAGTTATAATTAACTATGTATTATATAATGCATTGCAATTTATCTTCAATTATTGTAAATACACAGTTGCTTTTGGAAGCAATACGAAAAAGTTAAAACTGCTTTTTAGGTAACTTTAAACACTTTACTGTTTGGATATTATTATGTAATATCCGTGAATATTAGCTCATTTTGGTCTAATAAGAATGAGAATTTACTCCATTAATTGACAAGAAAATTGGAACTCACTTTCCGGAGCGTTGTACCTCAAGTTCCGTAAGTACTCCTGTGTATTAAGCTATGGTTAAGAAAATCCTGATTTTGGCAGCAAACCCCAGAGGGGATCTCAAGCTAGAGCAAGAAATACGTGATATAGAAGAAGGTCTGAAGCGTTCAGCTTGCCGCGAGCAGTTTGACCTAAAAATTAGATTAGCTGTACGTGTCAAAGATTTGCAAGCTGCCCTATTGGAGGTGAAACCTTGGATTGTTCACTTTTGCGGACACGGTAGCGGAAGTGAGGGACTAGTTTTAGAAAACGATGCGGGAAGACAACAGTTAGTGGGAACGGAAGTCCTAACAGACTTATTTCGGATTGTTGCCAAGTGGAAAGTAGTAGAATGTGTGCTACTCAATGCTTGCTATTCTCAGGAGCAAGCCTCAGAAATTGTCAAACACATTAATTATGTTATTGGTATGCGGCAGGAGATTCAAGATGATGCTGCAATTGCCTTTACGGTAGGCTTTTACGAAGCATTAGGTTCTGGCGAGACAATTGAATCTGCTTATGAATTCGGTTGCAATCGTATTCAATTAGAAGTTAACCGCTCAACAGAAACTCGCAAAGGGACAGTGGTGGGTGAAACTGAAGCAATTAAGGTGCCCGAACACCTAATTCCTGTGCTGCAAAAAAAAGAGCATCTTATTCCTATTAAATCAGAAGAAAATATGCCATCACAGCAGGAGAAAAAAACTGCTCCCGAACAGCCCAGTGGTGGTATCCACTTTGGAGACAGTACAAACGTTCATGGAGACGTGTTCAATGGAAATAAATATGTAGGAGGTGATGATGAAGAATAATGAAACTGATGGTCATAGCGATGGAATCCATTTTGGAGACGAAACAATTGTCACAGGAGATGTTATCGGCGGGAGTAAATACGAGATTAAGTTTTATGCTCTAGCTTCCATCGCTCTCGATGACAAAATCAATTGGGGACAATATAGAGCAAAAGATAAGATTCAGATTGAAGAACCCTACCAATTTCTGAGTTATTACGACACCACAGATGCAGATATTTTCTTTGGTCGAGAAGCGGTTTCTCAGTTACTAGCTTCTAAAGTCTCCAGTCATAAATTAATTTTGATTAATGGTAAGTCTGGCAGTGGGAAAACTTCTTTAATTAATGCAGGAATTATTCCAGCATTGGTAAAAAAAGGCTATTTTACAATGGTTTTCCGGGACTATGGCTATCCCACTCAACTAATAAAGGCTGGTATAAAAAACCTCGACAATGTAAATGTTGACCTTAGTAATAGTGATACACTTTTGGAGTGTTTACAACAAATTTCTCGCCAAACTCAGCGTCCTATTGCAATTTTTCTTGACCAATTTGAAAGATTCTTTTTAAATCTTCCTTTAACTAAAAGAGGGCATTTTATTCAGGAATTTTGTGAATGTCTACAGGTAATGAATGCCCAGAATTTGAATATTATAATTTCTGTGCGCCAAGATTTCTATGGAAATTTGGGAGAATTTTGGCATTCAATACCTGAGTTTAATACTGAGAGCTATCAATATTATTTAGAACCATTGAATATAGCAGAAGCTATTGATGCTATCAAGAAGCCATTACAAATTCTTAAAGATAATATAGTTTACGACCCAGATTTTTTAGAAAATACTCTTGTACCTAATCTTCTGATAAAAAGTGAACAAGAGGAAGTAAAACAAATTGAGCCAATTCATTTACAAATTGTCTGTAATCGTTTATTCGATGAGGTAAAAACTAGAAAATTACAGCAAATTAAAGCAGGGGAAACCATCATCATCAAAGAAGATTTGTATCAAGAATTGGGTGGTGTCGAGGGGATTTTACAGGAATATATCAATATAATTTTGACTGAGAATTATTCGCCAAATGAGCGGGACGAGGTGAAGTCTATTCTCAAACAAATGACAACTTCTCAAGGGACTCGCATCTTTAAATCTATTGAAGAAATTGCTCAAAAATTGCACTATTCAGAAACACAAGTTGAAAAGATTATTGAGAAACTAGATAGGAGTCGTCTAATTGAAACTATACCCCAAGCCAAAAAATACTCAATTACCCATGAATATCTTGCTAAACAAATTAATCAATGGAATAGTTTACAAGAATTAGAAATTAAAAGAGCGATTGAATTATTTGAAAGATGCCTAACTAACTGGCAACTTTATCGTTCTATTATTCCTCGCAATCAATTTCAGGAACTGAGAAAATACAAAAAGTATCTCAATTTGGATGAAAATGGTAAACAACTATTTAGGGTAAGTTCAAGGCGATATCATGCAGTTAATGTTTTAATTCTGTCAATTTTGACTGTTTTATTGGGTCTGACTACAGCTGTTTTTATTAGTCGGAGAAATGCAATCATTGATGAAGTTAAAACATCTGGGAAAGCCTCAGATGCTTATTTCTCTTCTAATCAACAGCTAGAAGCGCTGCAAGAAGCTATTAAAGCTTGGGGACAGATGCAACAACTGTATTGGCACAGTGCAGAAACTGAGCGTGAGGTTAACAGGATATTAAGGCGTGCAGTTTACGGGGTTAAAGAATATAACCGTTTGGAAGGGCACAAAAGTGTAGTTAGTTCAGTAGTTTTCAGTCCAGATGGTCAGATAATTGCTTCAGCAAGTGGTGATAAAACAGTAAAACTCTGGAAACCAGATGGAACTCCAGTAAGAACTCTGAACAAACATCGCAAGTGGATCAACAGTGTTAGTTTCAGCCCTGATGGTCAGATGATTGCTTCAGCTAGCAATGATAACACAGTCAAGCTTTGGAATCTAGATGGTGCAAATGTATTGACACAAGATCATGAATAACAAGGAATTAGAGGTAGTACTCTTGATCATGTAAATCTTTTCTTGTGTGTTTGTTTTAGTCCTGATGGTCAGATGATTGCCTCAGCAAGTCAAGACAAAACCGTCAAAATTTGGAATGTAAATGGAACCTTGTTGAAAACCTTGGAAGGTCACAGTGGAGGTGTTTGGGATGTCAGTTTCAGCCCTGATAGTCAGATGATTGCTTCAGCTAGCAATGATAAAACAGTAAAACTTTGGAATGTAGATGATGGAACTTTATTGAATACCTTTGAAGGTTCCGAAGGTCATAAAGATAATGTTAGAACTGTTACCTTTAGTCCTGATGGAGAGAAAATTATCTCAGGAAGTAATGATAGAACAATCAAAATTTGGAATATAGATGGTAGTCTACAAAAAACTCTAACAGATCATACTGGTAAAGTTATTGATGTAAGTTTCAGCCCTGATTGTAAGAAAATTGTTTCAGCGAGTGGAGACAGAACTGTCAAAATCTGGAATTCAAACGGTAATTTACTTGGAACTTTAAAGAGACATGATGCTCCAGTTTATTCTGTAGATTTTAGCCCCAATTGTGAGTTAATTGCGGCGGCGAGTGGTAACAACATAGTTAAACTGTGGAAACCTCAAAACATTTTACTGAAAAATTTAGAAGGACATATTAAATCAGTTTCCTCAGTAAGTTTCAGTCCTAATGGTAAATTAATTGCTTCCGGAAGTCATGACAAAACAGTAAAACTCTGGAACTTGGATGGTACTTTAGTTAAAGAACTCAAAGGTCATAAAGATGTAGTTTTTGCTGTAGCCTTTAGTCCTGACAGCAGAAAGATTGCTTCAGCAAGTCGTGATAGTAGCCTGAGAATATGGAATTCAAATGGTACTTTACTTCAAGAAATAGAAGGTCATAAAGGCAGAGTTTATACCGTAGCTTTTAGTCCTAATGGTAAATTAATTGCTTCAGGGGGTGACGATACAATACTCAAACTCTGGAACTTGGATGGTACTTTGCATCAAGAGCTGAAAGGTCACAAGGATCGGATTTCAACAGTTGCTTTTAACAAGAATGGTAATTTAATTGCTTCTGGAAGTCGTGACGGTAAGATTAACCTCTGGAAAGGAGATGGTTCCTTACTCAAAATTCTGGAAGGTCATGGAAGTCGTGTTACTACAGTAGCTTTTAGTCCTGACGGACAAATGATTGCTTCGGGTGGTGCAGATAAAACAATCAAACTCTGGAAGTCAGACGGTACTTTGCTTAAAACTTTAAAGGGACATAAGAATTGGGTTAAAAGCATCAGTTTTAGTCATGATGGTAAGATGATTGCTTCGGGAAGTGATGACAACACAATAAAACTTTGGAATTTAAATGATAGCTCTTTATTAATGACCTTGGAAGGACATAGTAATTGGGTAAATAGTGTTAGTTTTAGCCCTGATAGTCAAATGATTGTTTCCGGTAGTGAAGACAATGAAGTGATTTTATGGAATTTAAAACTAGATTTAGATGAGCTACTTTCACACAGTTGTAATTTGATATCGGATTTCCTGAAAAATAACCCTAATGTTGAAAAGGAAGACCGCGAAAAAGTCGAAGAAGTGTGTGATGACATTATAAGAAAATAAACCATTAACAACACAAACTTTTTCGTCGGGTCTTTCTGCGTAGTTAATCGCAGATACGTTTTATATATTTTACTCATGTAAATGTTGTTAATGCTACGATTTTAACTCACTTCAATTTTGGGTGATAAGTATAACTAATACTTTTTGTAATGCCGTGACGTTGCAGTAATGATATCCCTGATGGGACAAGTTAGGCAGTATGTATTTTGCAAAATTTACAGCGAGAGCAATTTTGATTTGCAATGCTTAATAATTGGTATTACATTTAACATTTATGACTATTAGTACACCTTGGTGGATACAAACAATTATTGGTGAGTTATCTGAAACCCAAAACCAAGAATTAACTGCTGAATTTTTACACCAGGAGGATATCCTTGACAAAATTTGTAGTGAAATTCAAAATCAATTTGGTTTTGATTTTGTCGCTATTCAAATAATTAATCCTGAAGATAACTTTATCGAAACAGTTTATGGAACTGGTATTGCAGCTTCTTGGTATGGAAGAGCTAAATGTTATTCAGAACCAGATTCCGATTTAGTTGATATTCATACTGATATTGCTCAAACTGGTTGTACTGAAATTATTTATGGATGGGACGAGCGATTTAATAAATGGATGTATAAGGGAGAATACAAGGATGAAAATAGACTTAGAGTATTTATACCAATTGTTATTGTTAAAGATGAAGATGAAAAAAATAATGATAATTGGTTTGAATCTGTTAATGAGCAAGTTGAATTAGACATAGAAAATCAAAATGGACGCAGAACGGTCATAAAAATTAATCCCAACTTATCTAATCCAAAACTCAATATAATTGGTACATTGGAAGCCGGATACCAGAATAAAGATGCAAAAATTGAAATTAAACAGGTAGTTGTTTTATACCAATTACTGTCTAAATTTGCTTTAAAAATTAATAAATTATTGTTATCATATGGACTAGAGATTATAGCAGAAGAAGTTAGAAAAAGCTTAAAAGCGAACTCAATATCGTTGTATTTTTTACAGGATAAATTGCAAGAAAACTATGTTTACGAAGTTTATTCTGGTCAACTAGGTCAGCGTCTTTTGGAAATATGTCCACCTGGTAAAAATAAATTAGGACAAGATGCAATTCGTGAAAAAAAAGCAAAATATATTCCTAATAAGAATGAAAGCCATATAAGTTTCAAAGATTCTTATCCAAAGGCTTATCAAGAAGGTATAAGAGCGATGGCTGCATTTCCATTGCTGATTAAAAATTTCAAAAATGATTCAAAAGCTAAGTATTTAACAGGGGTTTTCCATCTCTTTTTTACTCACGAACATCAGTTCACTTATGAAGAAATTTATCAAGGACAATACTTTGCAAATCGCTTAGCTTATGCCCTTTTGAACTTAATGACTTATAAACATATGCAAGACCAAACTCGGCAACTAAAGACTCTTCACTCAGTTTCCGAGTCTCTTGCACAAACTCCTGAAGATGGAAGTCTACTAAATTATATTGCTTGGAATATATTAAAAATTCTAGGCGCGGATATCGTTACAATTTTTGAATATATTGAATCTGAGAAAACATTTGTGACACCCCCAGCGATTGCAGGTCGGCTTAAAGTTCACAAAAAGCGTGGTAAAATCACCGAAGAAAGTGTTGTCTTCCAATTGGTGAAATCGAATAAAAATATTTATGCCGAGAGAATAGTTGAAGAATCATTTTTTAATTCATCTAAACAATTAAATTTTGCTAAAGATGAAAAAGTAGAATCTGTAGCTGGGATTTTACTACGAGTAGGTCAGGAAGTAATTGGCGTTTTGTTTATTAACTATCGACACCATCATGTCTTTTCTGATAGCAAAAAGCAAATCATTGATATACTCGCTTCTTCTGCGGCGATCGCTATCAAAAATCAACGATGGCTAGAAGTTCTTAAGGAAGTTGACCGAGAAATTATCGCAACCCTAGACCAAACAGAATTATTGAAGCGAATTGCTCGAAAAGTTGCTCAGGTAACAGCTGCTGAGTTGGGAGAAATTCGTTTGCTTGATTTAAGTACCCAAGAACTTGTAATTGAAGGAATATATCCTGAAGATGCATTCACTAATAACGAATGGTATCGCCTTAGTCTCAAAGGAGGAGGTGAGGGAATTACTGGATGGGTTGCTAATAATCGCCAGTCAAAATTAGTACCAGATGTTGAACTTGAACCTCGTCATAAACCCTTTTTTAAGAATACTAGGTCTGAATTGTGTGTACCGCTTTTGGATAAAGACAGTGGTTTACTGGGTGTATTGAATGTAGAAAGTACTCGTGTCAATGCTTTTGATCAAAGAGATCAACTGAGATTAGAAGCCCTTGCAAACCAAATTGTAATTGCTCTTAAGAATACCAAAAATAATGAACAACAAATTGCCCTCAATCTCGTGACTCGATCAACTCTTCACCAAATAAACAATCATTTGGGAGCAATTCAAGTATGGGCAAAGAAGATTATTGATGGGGGAGAAAAATATAGCCAGGATTATGCTCAAAAAATTCGTTCTGAAGTAACTAAATCTCTAGAAGTTAGAAATCGTATCAAAGGCTGGATATCGGATGAATTAACGCCTATTGATATATATAAAATAATTGATATAGCACGCAGTCTACCAAGCATACCGCGAAACATCAAGCAAGAATTAAATATACCATCAAATTTACCCAAAGTAATGGGAACTGAAATACAGTTAGTGGATGTCTTCTACAACCTTATCCAAAATGCAATTGATGCAATGCCCAATGGAGGTAAATTATCCATCAATGCAACAACGTTGGAACACGAAAAACAAACATGGATTGTGGTGCAAGTAATTGATACCGGAGTTGGTGTTGCCTTAGAAGACCAAAATAAAATATTTGAAATTAATTACACAACTAAGCCAGGACATGATGGAGAAGGTCTATGGTTAACACGAATTTATGTAGAGAGAATAGGTGGACAGCTAAGTGTAAATAGTGTTCCTAATCAGGAAACAAAATTTACTGTGCTACTTCCAGCTTGTCTTGAACTTGAATTGTAATATCAAATTGGCTTACTAACAGTACTTTAACTAATAAGCATAATAATTTATGGCACCCTTTAAAATATTGCTCGTTGAGGATGAAACAAGCTGGCAAGATATTCTAAAAGATTTTCTGAAAACAGCCCTAAAGAATACTGAACATCCAGAAAATCCAATTCAAATTGTAGCAACTTATGATGAAGCTAAAAAAGCTCTTGAAAGTGATGGTTCGTGGGATTTATTAGTTGCAGATATTAGCCTAGGTAAACCGGACAACAATTTTGGTAAATTTCTGATAAGACGTGCTTACGAACTAAAAATACCAACAATTGTGGTAAGTGGAACGATAACAGTCTCGGATGTTCGTACTTTTCTGAAGGAATATGAGGTCAATGATTTCTTTTCTAAGGAAGACTTTGCTTCCCAAGAGAAAGATTTTATTGAAAGCGTAGAGAAAATTTTAAATAGCTTACAAAAAAATTTAAATACTGAACAGCATGAAAAAGTTCGTAGAGCTAATGTAGTTGAACCGACACAAAATGATACGGTATCAGTTTTTAAGAATAGCTACGCATTATTGATTGGAATTGCAAACTACTCGTATATTAATCATTTAAATAAAACAACCATTGATGCCAAGGATTTACACGATACCTTAGCAAAGAATGGGTATCAAAGCACGAATATGCGCTTGCTGACAGATGAACAAGCAAATAAAGCCGCAATCAACAATGAACTAAATTGGTTAGCCCGCTCTGCCGGAGTCGATGATACAGTAGTTATCTTCTTCTCAGGTCACGGAATGCAACAAGCTGGTGGATTCAAGCCAGGCGAGTACTTATGTCCTGTTGAAGCAGATTTGAACAACTTAGAAAGCAGCTGTATTTCTAGCGAAGAATTCACAAACGCTCTACGCTCTATTCGTTCCAACCGTGTAGTTGTTTTTCTAGATGCTTGTCATTCTGGCGGAGTAGGGGAAACAAAAGAGGCAGAATCTGGCGTAAAAGCAGGTTTATCAGAACAGGTGTTCGCTCGTTTAGCAAAAGAACAAGGACGAGTAATTATTGGTTCATGTAAAGCAGACGAAGTTTCTTGGGAATTGTCACATATGCGTAATGGTTTATTTACTCACTACTTACTAGAAGGATTACGTGGAAGTGCAGCCCGAGAAGATGGTAGTGTCCCAATTATGAGACTTATTGACTACGTATCTGAGAAAGTACCCCAGCACCGTTCTCAACATCCATTCATCAAGTCTGCTGCTGAAAACTTTATTGTTGCAGTATCTAGAAAGCAGGAGTGATTCCAAACAATATAATGCTCAAATAAATTTGATTTAAGTAATATTATCTACATCCTTTGATATCTTTTCAAAGTAAGAAATAAAGTCACAATTTTTTCTTACTTTTTTACAAAAGCTTTGTATGCCAAGACATCCAGCCGGTGTTGCTGGACAAGTCGGCTGTTCGGTAATGGTTCTCGGATTTTTATTCGCTCGCTATCTCACTCATTGTGAGAACTAAATCATACTTAGAATACTTTTTACATTCAAGTTTACGTAGTGACGAAAGTGTTCTAGGGCATTATTGCCTTCCATAGATTTGCAATACCGCGACCGCATATATCCCCACTGCCACGCCGGGTCTTCCCAAAACGTATAAAGCGATTTTTTCTCTTGAGATGGCAGGATTTTCATACTGCATGAAGACATCCACCAATCAAAAATTATTGATGTATTAGTGAAGATTTTGAATTCACAAAAATATCACAATTGCAACTATAAATGTGACACTTTCATTATGTAATAATGTAGTACGTTTAAAAGTAAGTTAATTTTAAGAACATTTACCGTCACAGTATGTCACATATCCTTTAACCACAATAGTTTCAGGAACCTCAGCCGAGCAGGGTACCTGCGCGAAGTTGGTGAAATGAAGGCTGAGAATATTGCTGTATCTGTATTTGTGACGATTGTAGCACAGTAACGTGAAAATTGCTTGGTATCGGTTGAAGAGAAAATTCCGCCGGTTAATAATCAGTATATTAACTATCTATATACAAATATTATTTGTATATATTTTTAGTAGTTGATTCTTTTGTAGGTGTCTTAGTTTGAAAAATCATGAGACTAATAATTAAGTCACTAACATTTAGCGCATAAATTATTCAGATATCAATTTTCTAGATTCGTTTATATTTTGCTCAACTAGTGCCTCGCAGAAGTCACAACCAGCACCGCACGGAAAATATACTACATCTATTAACTACATCGTAATTTTCTTCTCCAAATAAGCACTTACAATTAGTCCATATTATTACGAAGTTCTTCAAGATTATTTCGTATAGTAATAGTATTCGGATGCTCTGCTCCTAGTTTTTGCTCAACAATAGCCAAAGCATTTTGGTAGAGAGGTTCAGCTTCTGTGTACCTTTCTTGATCCGAGTAGAGTTGTGCCAGATTGTTGTGACTCAATGCCACATAGGTGTAGCGAACTGCAAACATAAACGCCTCAAACCGCAAACAAGGCATTTTTG
>ERZ1740070.1898-NODE-1898-length-12534-cov-10.721372_pt1 | contig 12534 bp, 10 predicted proteins | sample MGYA00581734_ERZ1740070 | MGnify/ENA primary metagenome ERZ1740070 (study PRJEB43018, sample SAMN04849744) | marine metagenome | isolation source: floating plastic debris | place: Pacific Ocean | collected 2008-09-01 | study: EMG produced TPA metagenomics... | reverse complement strand
GCATTAATATGTCCTAAATTTGCCGACGCATAGCTGGTAAGCAGGGTTACACAGCCAAGTAGGGCTTTATTTGGGGGCTTATACACGGTTTTGTTTTTAGCAGATTCTTAAATCATGGAAGTAGAGACCCGGTATCAGGGTGATTACCCTTGACTTTTCCAGTCAATCTTTCGGAAGGTCGGGACTAAATACAACAATCTTTTGAAAAGATAGCTTTGCGCTCGTATTTCACAGCAGTGATGATCGCTGAAAGCTTTAGATAGCAGAAGCCATGGCCGGTACAAACGGCTAAATGCGTCAAAAGCAAACAGTTTAAAAATAACGGCGCGGGAGAGATTTAATCTCTTCCGCGCCGTGGGTGGCAAACGTTCCGCATTCGCCTATGGCTCTAAAATCCTGGATTACAGCGTTTCAGAACACTCTCTTCGATGGAGTTCTCCTAATTAATATTAGAAGTTGAAACTCAGATACAAAGAAGCTACATTGCCAGATATAGAATTGTCACTATACCTTTTTAAGCCAGCTAAACATAGCCCGCAAGTCCTTACCAACTTCTTCAATGGGATGTTCAGCTTCGCGACGACGAATCGCATTAAAGCCCGCATTGCCAGACTGACTTTCAAGAACAAACTCACGGGCAAACTGTCCGGTTTGGATCTCTTTGAGAATTTGCCGCATCTCCTTACGGGTCTCGTCGGTAATGATGCGCGGCCCCCGGGTATAGTCACCATACTCAGCCGTATTGGAAATACTATGGCGCATGTTAGCTAAACCACCCTCTACCACCAGATCCACAATCAGTTTCACCTCGTGGAGACACTCAAAGTAGGCTAGCTCCGGCTGATATCCAGCACCGATCAGGGTTTCAAACCCGGCCTTAATCAGCTCACTCAGACCGCCGCATAGCACCACCTGTTCACCAAACAGATCGGTTTCAGTCTCTTCGCGGAAGGTCGTTTCAAGGATGCCCGCACGGGTACCGCCGATGCCCTTGGCATAGGCCATGGCCATGTCGCGAGCCTTACTAGAGGCATCTTGAAAAACGGCGAATAGAGCAGGCACCCCCTGGCCTTGCTCATAGGTGCGCCGTACCAGATGTCCCGGTCCCTTCGGCGCAATCATAACCACGTCCACATCTTCTGGGGGCACAATCTGAGCAAAATTAATGTTAAACCCGTGGGCAAACGCCAGCACATTGCCCGCCGATAGATTAGGAGCAATGCTTTCTTTGTAGATACTCTTTTGTACTTCGTCCGGCAGCAGGATCATAATCATGTCCGCTACGGCAGCGGCCTCAGCCACCGGTTTTACCGTCAGCCCTTCCGCCTCGGCTTTGGCTATGGAACGACTGCCTTCGTAAAGACCCACAACGACGTTGACGCCGCTGTCCTTGAGGTTGAGGGCGTGGGCATGCCCCTGGGAACCGTAGCCGATAATAGCCACGGTTTTACCGTTGAGTAAGTCTAGATTTGCGTCACTGTCGTAATACATCTGGGCCATTATTCAGAGCTCTCCTTGATTTGCGGCTATGGGTAGCTAAACTAGTCGTCCGTACAGTATTCGATATGGGATACATCGAGCACGGTTGTGCAGCCTTTGATCCTACCAAACCATCCGCCGATGTAAGCATGTATACACACGACTCTTTAGGGAGGCCCTTGGCAAAGACTTTGAGCAAAAACGTTTCGGCCCAGAAAGTCCCAGAAGGTTTTAGATCTCAGGTGTTTTCTGATGCCAGGGGGTGGCCTGCTCGTAGGCGGAGGCCACCTCAAACAGGGTGTCTTCCCGTAGTGCATTGCCAATCAGCTGCATACCAATGGGTAAACCTGCTTGATCAAACCCACAGGGCACGCTGATACCTGGCAAACCAGCCAGGTTAACCGTGATCGTCATCAGGTCGGACAGATACATGCTGAGGGGGTCGTCTACTTTTGACCCTGCCTTAAAGGCCGTGCTGGGTACCGTGGGCGTCATCAGCACATCCACAGCTTTGAAGGCTGCTTCAAAATCTTGCTTGATCAGGGTGCGTACTTTTTGCGCCTGTAGATAGTAGGCGTCGTAATAACCGGCGGAAAGGGCATAGGTACCAATCATGATCCGCCGCTTGACTTCGGGGCCAAAGCCTTCGGCGCGGGTCTGCTTGTACATGGAGAGCAGATTGTCGGTATCAGACCGCATGCCGTAGCGCACACCGTCATAGCGGGCCAGGTTCGACGAGGCTTCAGAAGGGGCAATGATGTAATAGGTGGGCAGCCCGTAGCGGAAATTGGGACAGGAAATCTCGACAATCTCAGCCCCTAGTTCCTTGAGCTGCTCGATGGCCACATCCATCGCTTTGGCCACATCCCCCTCTAAACCTGCTCCAAAGGTTTCTTTGACCAGGCCAATACGCTTGCCCTTGAGGTCGGTTTTCAGGTGCTGGGTATAGTCGGGGATTTTGACCTTGAGACTGGTGGCATCTTTGGCATCGTAGCCCGCGATCGCACCCAGCAAAATCGCCGCATCCTCCACGGTGCGACCAAAGGGGCCAATTTGATCGAGCGATGAGGCAAAGGCCACCAAACCATAGCGTGACACCAGACCGTAGGTGGGCTTCATCCCAACCACGCCGCAGTAGGAAGCGGGCTGACGAATCGACCCGCCCGTATCTGAGCCCAGGGCAATGGGGGCTTGGTCAGCGGCAACGGCGGCGGCCGAGCCACCGGAGGAACCACCGGGCACACAGCTTGGATCCCAGGGGTTGGCCGTGAGCTGATAGGCGGAGTTTTCGGTGGAGCTGCCCATGGCAAACTCGTCCATGTTGGTCTTGCCCAGAAACACGGCTCCGGCAGTGGCTAGGCGCTGGGTCACGGTGGACTCATAGGGGGGAATAAATCCCTCTAAAATTTTAGAGGCGCAGGTGGTGCGGATGCCCTTGGTGCAGAGGTTATCCTTAAGGGCAATGGGAATGCCCGCCAGGGGGCCAAGGGGAGTACCGGCTGCGATCGCAGCATCTACCTGCCGCGCCTGCGCCAGGGCTTTGTCAGCCGTCACCGCCAAAAAACTATGGAGTTTAGGCTCTAGCGCCTGCAACCGGTCTAAATATGCTTGGGTAATTTCAACCGCGGTCCGCTCTTTTTGGGTGAGCTGGTGCTGCAGATTGCGGATGACTGACATTCGGGCTCCCTCAGTACGCCTGACACAAGGCTACCAGTATAGGGGGGAATGGCAACGGCGATGGGGGCTGCTAGACCGGCAAAATGCCACAGCTTTGATGTCAGGGATACAAAACCTGCCGAGTTAGGCAAATGTTTTCTAGGAAATGTGTAGATAGGTACAATTTTCCCTATTATTTTTCTATTAAATCTTTAACTAACACCTAGTGTAATTAGTAACCAAAGCCTGTGAGGGGTCTTTGATAGTGATACCCCGACGGAGTTACCTGGCCTTGATAGTCGTTCTTGACCGCTGTAGTTGTCTTGGCTCATCAGATATATGACCCTCTTTCATTCCCGTTCCGCTCCGCTCTGGCGTCAGACCTGGTTTCGCTTGTTACTGCTGTCTGGCAGCACCGTTGGGATTGTGCTGGTGACCATCTCTCGACTGCCGTTGAAATGGGCCATGCCTGAGCAGGCGGTCGCTGGGCCAGTGGTAACCACCGAGACGGGTGCGATCGCAGCCCAACCCGCGATCGAGCTGCGCCAGGTTGATACCAACGGCATTGTCAGGCCCTATATTGCCCTGACCCAGCTCAGCTATGGCCTCACCCAGCGCGTCCTCGAAAAAGAACAAGCAGCGGTCAGCTACAGCCAGGCCATTAGCCTCGCCCAGCAGGCCCTAGCCCTACGCCAGCAGGGCAGCACCCTAGAACTCAGCCAGCAAGAAGAAAATTTGTGGCAGGGGGCCATCCGCCAGCTTAAGACGATTACCAGTGACTCAGCGCCATATGCCCAAGCTCAAAAAAAGATAGCGGAGTACGGTGATATAGCAACGGCTGTGAGGCATCGCATCGAGCAGCAGCAATCGGGATTTCTAGCCACCATTGCCGCTGAGAGAGGAAATCCAAAAGCTGTGCGGATCTCCCTGTGCCAGCTAGGTACCAACGAATGTCGGGCATTTCAGGGTAATGTCCCCCCGGCGAGTCTGGCGAGTTTGGTCAAGCTGCCGATCGCTGTCGCCCTGATGCACCAGGTTACCCAGGGCAAAGCCAACCTGGATGAGCAAGTCTACATTGACCCCAGCAATTTTACCGAAAATGCCCAGGGGGCCAAAATTTTTGTGGATAAAACCTACACCCTGCGAGAGGTAATGGTCCGCATGATTACGGAAAGCAATAACATTGCCACCAACCAGCTGGTGGACTACATGGGGTACGACACCATCAACCAGGCCCTCAAGGCCGAAGGCTTTACCGGTACAACCATAGGCCATAAGCTGGTGGGTGATAGAACTTATCCCAAACGCATGGGCTCGGGCAGAAATCGCAGCACCGCCGACGAGCTGACCCAGATGATGATGCGCATCTACAGCTTTACCAAAGCCAGTGATGAAGAGATCCTCAATGCCCTAGTGGGCCAATATGACCTTGACTTTGGCTATCGTGCCTTGATCAAAGAGAAACCCGAAATCTTTTGGATCGGAGAGAAAACCGGACAAAATTCTTCAGTGATTGGCAGCACAGTCGCTTTCAAAGCGGACGAGGAACGCTATGTCATGACTGTTTCCATCGACAAAAGCGCTAACCAAGGCAGACTGCGTCAGATTATTCGAGACGTGGCTCGCCATGTTATCGATCACGGCCCCCTGGAGCAACCATCAGCCCCCACGGTTGCAAGCCAGCCCTGAGGAAATCGTAATTAAGCACCCCCTGTAACGTTTTACCCGTTCTCCCTTCCCCAACTGGTATTCTTTGCCCCCGTTCCTAACGTCATCCTGGGCTAAGCACCATAGCAACTCTTGAGGCCAACCTTTAGGGGTAAAAAGCAGCTCTTTTGAAGATTTTTTGACATTACTGGAGCTTAATGCAGCAGGTTTAGAATGCTCCCACCTACCGCGTATATCAGAACACAAAGGGGAAATTAATTTGTTCTAGCCTCTTGTCAAGGGTTAGATACACCCTCAAACTAAGTAGTGAGTTAATCAACTGCGCTAGTGAGACGAGCCTGTGAAAAGAGTTCTTTCGATTATTCTCGGCGGCGGTGCTGGCACTCGCCTCTACCCTTTAACAAAGTTTCGTGCAAAGCCCGCAGTTCCTCTGGCCGGTAAATATCGACTGATTGATATCCCCGTTAGTAACTGTATCAATTCAGGAATACTAAAAATTTACGTCCTCACGCAGTTTAATTCCGCTTCGCTCAACCGCCACATTACCCGCGCCTACAACTTTTCCCAGTTTAGCGATGGCTTTGTGGAAGTGTTAGCGGCCCAGCAGACCCCCGAGAGCCCGAGCTGGTTTCAGGGTACCGCCGATGCTGTCCGCAAGTACCTGTGGCTGTTTGAAAGCTGGGATGTGGATGACATCATCATTCTGTCAGGCGATCACCTTTACCGGATGGACTATCGCCTATTTGTAGAGCGTCACCGCAACACAGGCGCTGATGTTACCCTGTCTGTCGTTCCGGTGGGTAGCAAAGTGGCCTCTAGCTTCGGGCTAATGAAGATCAATAGCTCAGGTCGCATTGTTGACTTTTGCGAAAAGCCAAAGGGCGATGCCCTTGAAGATATGAAGGTGGACACAACCACCCTGGGGCTCAACGCCGAAGATGCAAAAGACAATCCTTTTATTGCCTCCATGGGCATTTATGTCTTTAAGAAACAGGCGCTAATTGATTTGCTGCGGCGTTCCCCTGAGCAAACTGATTTTGGTAAGGAGATCATTCCAGACTCCGCCAATGAGTACAACGTTCAAGCCTATTTGTTTGACGGGTACTGGGAAGATATCGGTACCATTGAGGCCTTTTTTCACTCCAATCTGGCCCTTACCCAGCAGCCCAACCCACCCTTTAGTTTTTACGATGAAGACGCGCCCATCTACACGCGGGCTCGCTATCTTCCCCCCAGCAAGGTGCTCGACTGTAAAATTACCGAGTCGATTGTGGGGGATGGCTGTATCCTCAAACAGTGCAACATCACCCGCACCGTCATCGGGCTGCGTCAGCGGATCGGGGCTAACTGCGAAATTGAGAATGCCCTACTGATGGGGGCAGACTATTACGAGTCAATTTCTGAGAGCAGCCAGCATCTTACCCGGGGGAAAGTGCCGGTCGGGATTGGCGAAGGCACCACTATTAAGCAGACCATCGTGGACAAAAACGCTCGTATTGGCCGCAACGTAAAAATTGTCAATAAAGAGAACATTCAAGAAGCTGAGCGCGAAGATCTGGGATTTTATATCCGCAGCGGCATCGTCGTTATTCTCAAAAATGCGGTCATTCCTGACGGGATGATTATTTAGGAAGCTGTTTCGCAATATCCGGGCAAATTCTTTCTGGATGTCGTTATGGGAGCTTGGGTTTATTCTGGTGGTGTGGCCCGCTGCGGTGGGTCACCTGCTTAGGTTATTCTCTCCACTGCTTACCTCTCCATGGATCTTCGCGAAAGTCTCAAAATGGCGGTCAAAACCCTGACGGCCAGCAAGCTTCGCAGCAGCCTGACCATGTTGGGCATTATCATTGGCAACGCATCGGTTATCTCTATGGTGGGTCTAGGAGACGGTGGCCGCCGCTATATTAATGAACAGCTCCAGAGCCTGGGGCCAAACATTTTATTTATTGTGCCAGGAAGTCGAGAAACCCGTGAGCTGGGCGCACTTGAGGTTCCCCGCAATCTGGTATTGGCGGATGCCGATGCCATTGCTGAGCAGGTGCCGTCAGTCGTTGCCGTTGCCGCTGAAAATACTACTCCAGGGCTGATTACGTTTCTCAATCGCAACGCCAACGTCAGCGTGATCGGCACTAATCCAGCGTTTGTCACCGTGCGCAGCTTTACCCTAGACCAGGGGCGATTTATTTCGGATTTAGATATGCAGCGTACCAGTGCCGTGGCTGTGCTGGGCAACTCCCTGGCCGAGCGTCTGTTTGATGGCCAGGTGCCCCTGGGGCAGTCGCTACGCATTAATGATGTTGCCTTTGAGGTGGTGGGGGTGCTAGCGGTCCAGGGTTCAAACTTGGGGGTAAATTACGACGATGCGGCGATTATTCCAATCACGACCCAGGCAAGTCGGATTGTAGGGCGGACCTCTACCTTTGGCACTGAGGTGAGCTTTATTACAGCAACGGCTCGCGATTCTGAGAGTATGCAAACAGCGGAATTTCAAATTACCAACCTGCTGCGACTGCGCCACGGCATCGTTGATCCGAACGAGGATGATTTCTTTATCCAAAACCAGGATACGCTGCTTGCCATTGCCGATACGATTACCGGAGCGCTGACGCTGATGCTGGCTGCGATCGCAAGTATTTCCCTAGTCGTTGGGGGTATCGGCATTATGAATATCATGCTGGTGTCGGTGCGCGAACGTACCCAAGAAATTGGTCTTCGCAAAGCCATTGGCGCGTCCCGGCAGGATATCCTGATTCAGTTTTTGATTGAGGCCATTATTCTCTCCGCCGCTGGCGGTGCCATCGGTACCCTGGTTGGCGTCAGCGGGCTGAGTCTGCTCAGCCTGCTCACTCCCTTTGAAGCGGCCGCCCCGGTCAGCGCCATCGTCTTTACCGTTGGTGTCTCCGGCAGTATTGGCTTGTTTTTTGGTGTCATTCCCGCTCGCCAGGCCGCCAAGCTAGACCCGATTGTGGCCCTTAGAAGCATTTAGCCCATGGCTCCTGTTATTGACCTGCACCACATCTCCAAAGTTTACGGCAGCGGCAACACCGAAGTTAAAGCGCTGTGGGATATTAGCCTAGCCATCAACCAGGGAGACTACTGCGCCATTATGGGTCCCTCCGGCTCCGGCAAGTCCACGGCCATGAATGTGATTGGCTGTTTGGATCGACCGACCCAGGGCCAGTATTTTTTTGACGGTCAGGATGTGGCCCAGCTAGATGATGACACCCTAGCCACCATTCGCAACCGCAAAATTGGATTTGTGTTTCAACAGTTTCACCTGCTACCCCAGCTCAGCGCCCTAGATAACGTGGCACTGCCCATGGTTTATAGCGGTGTGCCTGCGGCTGAGCGCCACCAGCGAGCCAGCCAGGCGCTACAGCGGGTGGGTCTCGCCAACAGACTGACCAACAAACCCAATCAGCTATCCGGGGGCCAGCAGCAGCGGGTGGCCATTGCCCGGGCCATCGTCAATCGCCCCCTGCTGCTGCTGGCCGACGAGCCGACGGGAGCCCTGGATACTACCACCACTGAAGAGGTGATGAAGATCTTTGCCGAACTCAATCACGGCGGTATCACCGTCGTGATGGTCACCCACGAACCGGCTGTGGCCAGACTAACCGACCGAGTGGTGTGGTTTCGAGACGGCCAGGTGTTGAGGACCCACATGAGCCCCAACGATGTCAGCTACGGAGCCTTGGTGGAGTAGCCGGGGCCTGCTCTGGTGTACGGATGGCTTAGCAGGGCGCGTTTGTGCACCACCATCATGTAACATCCTTAAAAAGGTTCGACTTTAGACCTATTGACAAACTCACAAATAGATCGGATCACGGCTCTATGGATCTGTTGACGGTAAAGCAATAGACGATGTCAACGTCACTTACCAGGCCATCAGCTACTTCAAGGGGAAATGCGGCATGAACCTAGGCCATCGCTATGGGCTACCACTACTGATCGCGCTGATTATCAGTGCGACGGCTCCTCCTAGCCTAGCTCAGGATTTTCGCAACGCTGAGGCGGCCGTGGAACAGGGCGTTATCTATGTGCAGCAGGGGCAGCTAGAGGATGCGATCGCAGCCTTCAAAAGTGCCATTGCCCTCGATCCTAATTTAGCTGTCGCCCATTACAATCTGGGGCTGGCCTACCGTGAACAGAGCCAAATGCAGGCCGCTGCCGATGCTTTTTGGCAAGCCATCCAGGCCGATCCCAACTTTACGATGGCCTACGTTAATTTGGGGGCGGCGCTGCTCGATAGTGGCAACCTGGAGCAGGCTGAAAGCTATTTGCAGCGCGCCGTTGTCCTAGAACCTGAGTTAGGCATCAGCCATTACAACCTGGGGCTGGTCCAACGCCGCCAGGGCAATCTTGCCGCCGCCCTAGAATCTTTTTTAACCGCCGTGGGCCATAGCCCCCAGGCTCCAGAAGTTCACTATCAAATTGGTCTGATCTACCTGCAGCAAAACCAGCTCGACGGGGCTATACAAGCCCTTGAAACGGCCATTGCCATCGATAGTAACTATCCCGAAGCCCACTACAATCTCGGCATTACCTACTTTGGCCGGGGCGAGGCGAACAGCGCCCTTGAGCATTTTGATCGAGCCATTCAGCTGTATCCCACCTTTGGCCACGCCTACTATTCCAAGGGGCTGGCCCTAGCAGAGTTGGGCCGGACTGAAGAGGCTGAGCAGATACTCCAGCAGGCCCTTACCCTTTACATTAACCAGGGTCGCAACCAGTGGGTGACCAACACCCAGGCCCAGCTCAACCGCATTCGCCAGTAGGGCGATGGTCTCGGGTAGCCAGGAGCACCCAGGGCAGCTTCCTAACTAAAAAAATCGAGTTCAAAAGCACGGGGCTGACCGCTTTCCAAAAGGGCCAGATTGCTCTTTAGCTGTCGCCAGACCAAACCAGCGCTCAAAAAGGTCAGCGGTGCGGCCACCGTATAGGCTAGCCAGGTGGGGGTGCCAAAACAGCCCAGACCCGATGCTAGGAAAATAGCCGTACCGGTGCAGATGCCCAAAAACGGTAGCTGGATATTAATGCCGCCAAGTTTCGCGACTACTTTAGTGGAGCGGGTTTTACGCCACGCCGCCACAATGTCCTTGAGCACGGCGCTAAAGGCCGCACCGGACGTGACAGCAATAATCAAACCAGCCACCATAAAAAAGTAGGGCGGCATAAACGAATAGTAGTAATAGGTCATGGCTGGGCGGCAGGACTCTTTGTGTAAAGTTCTATGAATGTTCATCATTATACGCTCAGCGGTAACCGCTAGCGCTGTGTCCCCCCTTATCGATAGGCTAGAGACCTAGGAGCTGTGTGGCTCCTCCACTGCTGTCTAGTTTTGGTTCAGCTATGACCCAGGCGTCTGTTGGTGTTGCTGTCGTTGGCACAGGATTTGGTCAAAAAATACATATCCCAGGTCTTAAAGCCCACCATCGCACCGAGGTGGTGGCGGTTTACCATCGCGATCGCACCCAGGCCCAAACCGTTGCCGAACGTCATGGTATTCCCCACGCCTGCGACACCCTTGAGGCCATTGTCGCCCTCCCCCAGGTCCAGGCCGTCAGCGTAGCCACCCCGCCCTTTGCCCACTACGCCATGGCAGAGACGGTGCTCAAAGCCGGCAAACATCTGCTGCTAGAAAAACCCACCGCCCTCAATGTGCAAGAAGCCAGACAGCTTTACAGCCTTGCCCAGCAGCAGCAGGTGGCCGCTGTCATGGACTTTGAATTTCGATTTATTCCCGCCTGGCAGCGATTGGCAGAATTGCTCCAAGCGGGCTACGTCGGCCAAACGCGGCTGATCAAGATCGATTGGATTGCTGGCAGCCGGGCTAATCCTGAGCGGGCTTGGAACTGGTATGCCCGCAAAGATCAAGGCGGGGGTGCCCTCGGCTCAATCGGCTCCCACGCGTTTGACTATGTGGCCTGGCTTTTTGGCCCAGTCAAGCGTCTATCAGCCCACCTAAGTACCACCATTCCTCGGCGTCCGGACCCGGTCTCGGGTACCGACAAACCCGTTGACTCCGATGACACCTGCAGCATTTCCCTGGAGCTGGTCGATGGCACCCCTGTGCAGATTACCCTGAGTGCAGTGGCCCTCGCCGGTCGGGGACACTGGGTTGAAATCTACGGCGACCAGGGTACCCTCGTGCTTGGCAACCCCAATCAAAAGGACTACATTCACGGCTTTACCCTGGCCGGTAGCCAGATGGGTGCGCCCCTAGCCCCCCTGGAGATTCCAGACCGACTAGCCTTTCCCAAACTCTACGACGACGGCAGGCTTGCCCCCTTTGTCCGCGTTGTCGATCACTGGATGGCTTGCATCGACCAACAGCGCCCCCAGGCCCCGTCCCTAGCAGAAGGTGTGTACTCACAGCTGTTGATGGATCTCACCCACCAGGCCCATGACCAGCAGACCTGGGTCACGGTTCCACACCAGTCCGGCTAGACAACACACCACAGGCCCACAGCCATGTCGTCGCAAACATTTTCCCTAAAGTCTCTACAAACCCTGAGGCGCTTTCTCAAGCAGCGACTGGTGCTACCGGAGTGCGAACATGCCCCCAACACTTTTGAGGCAGATGAGATGCCTGAGCCTGACTCACTGGCCGGCCTCAGTAGCCTGTTTGACCAAGGAGGGCTTACCCATGTAGCCGACTCAGCACCCAATACAAACGGTCGGTGGTTTATCAGTACAGTAGATGCCAGCAACGTCATCAAACAGCTACCAGGACTCACGTTTCACCCCAACTACTGTCTAGTTACCTATCTCTATCGGGTCCAAAAAGCAAACATTAGTCACGGCAGGGCTGCTACTTGGGCCATCGCCAAACGCCTCAGTAGCACCTGTCAGTTAGAAGCAGCCCTAGACCTGGCTGGCGACCACACCACTCCGCCTGCTCCCGATGGCGCACTGCTAAACTACATGACCGCCGTTGCCGGAGATCTGACCGCTGGCTCGTTTCTAAAGGCCTCCATCCTGCAGAGAGAACTACAGGAGTTTGGCCGCAGCGGCCAGTTTAATCGCTGGCAGCACCATCGTCTGATCGATGCAATACCCCAACAGTGTGGCTGGCAGTGGCGGATTCAGCAGCCCAAAAATTTGGCTCCCACGGTTCATCACCTAGCCAATGGCAAGCTAGCTGTTGAATTTTATACGTGTCGCGTAGCACCACCTATCGGTATCTTTCGCCACATTGACCGCTACCCCGCCAAAAGCTACGTGGCAAAATCCAATAACCAGCCAATTGCAGCGCCGGCGCGATCAAGCCCTTAGCGTAAAAAGCTGCTAATAAACCACAGCACTGTCATGGTGATAACGGCCACTACCGCATTCACCCGCTCCGCCGACAGTTCTACGCTTTGCTGCCCCACTAGCTCCATGGCCAATAGACCCAGCAAAACACCGCCCAGAAGTCCACCGGCCGCAAAGGCACAAGAACGCCAGAATTTACGTTCTTTACGGTTGATAAAAAAGACGGTGGCCGCGACCGAAAACCCCAGGGCGGTAGACGCACTGCTGGTGGCAAACCAAGCCAGGGCAGCCAGGGCCAAAAACACCACAGATGGCCATAGGATATCGTCTCGACTGGGGGTGTCCAACCAGTCCTGTAGCCAGCCTGGGGGCTGGGGGGTCGGCAGAGCCCTCGGCGTCGATGCTGAAGGCTCTGCCGCTTTTTCTGCAAACCGAATCCGATCGGGCACTTTGATTTTGCCCTCCTGCCGCATC
>ERZ1740070.1897-NODE-1897-length-12537-cov-6.343054_pt1 | contig 12537 bp, 9 predicted proteins | sample MGYA00581734_ERZ1740070 | MGnify/ENA primary metagenome ERZ1740070 (study PRJEB43018, sample SAMN04849744) | marine metagenome | isolation source: floating plastic debris | place: Pacific Ocean | collected 2008-09-01 | study: EMG produced TPA metagenomics... | reverse complement strand
AGAGGATGATATTCTAGATCTTGAGGAGCCGGACGCCACTGAGGCCCAGATACCGGAGGAAGACGAGGCAGCTGAGACACCTAACTACCTGGAGCGCTATAACGCTGGGGTAGAGCAGTATCGCGCTGGCAACAATGAAGCGGCCATTACGGAATTTGATGCGGCCATTGCCATCAATCCAGACTACGCTCCTGCCTACCTGTTTCTGGGGGCAACATACGCCCGTCTAGAGAACTCTACAGCGGCGTTAAACAACTACAACCTGGCTCTAGGCGTCAATCCAGAGTACGGTGCGGTTTATCTCAACCGAGGTATTCTTTACTACGATACTCAAGAAATTGCGCTGGCCACCGAGGATTTTGACCGGGCTATTGCTACGACACCGGACTCTGCCAACGCTTATATTTATCGGGGGCTGATCGATGCAGAGCAGGGGCGCTACGAGACCGCATTGGAATATCTCAATGATGCTGTCCGGCTTGAGCCTGAGAATGCGTCTGCTTATTTTCATCGGGGGCTAATCTTTAAGGCACTCAACGATCTAGACCTGGCAGTGAGCGATTTTACCCGGGCAGTTGAGCTACAAGATGACTACATGGCGGCCTATTTGAACCGGGGGGTGGCCCACTATGAGCTAGGGGCTCTGACGCCTGCACTACAGGATATTGACCGAGCGATTGCTCTTGATGACAGTAATTTGGAAGCTCACTACAACCGTAGCTTTGTCCTGATTGCTCAAAACCGACCAAAAGCGGCGCTGGATACTCTAGATACGGTGATTGGTCTTGATCCCGGCTATGCCGATGCCTATTTGATTCAAGGCCAGGTATATACCTCTACGGGGAATTCAGACGCTGCAATTGGCAGCTTTAGCCAGGTACTAGAGCTATCACCGGATTCGGCTGAGGCTTACTACGGTCGTGGTAAGGCCCACCTGGCGGCGGGCGATCAGCAGGCGGCTATGGCTGACTTGACAGCAGCTATTGCGCTCAATCCTAACTACGCTCCGGCCTATAAAGGTCGCGGCGATGCCTTTGCTAACCTGGGTGATACCTTTAACGCGCTGGGGGACTACACTACCGCCATTGATCTAAACGAGCGCTACTGGGATGCCTATTCGAGTCGAGGTCGCACTCACTATGAAGCTGGCAACTACTCAGAAGCTTATGCTGACTTTTCTACGGTGATTGCCGCTAATGTTTTTGATGGGGATGTGTTTTATTATCGCGGTGTGACCAACGCACGGCTGGGTAATGCTGCTATGGCACAGACTGATTTGGAGAAAGCCGGCAGCCTGTATTTGACCAACAATGAAGCCACCCGCTACCGCATTGTGCTAGACGCATTGAGCAAACTGTAGCTATCCCCTACCGGCTGCATCAAACTTCTCTGGGATTTATCCTAGGAAAAGCGTTTTGAGATGAGTTTATGGTTGGGCAGCTGGTTCGCGTTTGTCTATGCGTACTTCTTAGTTTTGGGCTGGTGATGCCGCCAGCCCTGGCTTCGGTCCATGTGTATCACGAGCGACCGGGGCAAACGACGCTGAGATCGCAACAAAGCCTGCGCGATCGCACAGACCGCTCCTGGCAGGCGATCTTGTTTAAACGCTATCGCGCTGATGGCCTAGAGGGGATATATCTGCGTCTAGTGGGCTTTCCTGGTGCCGTGGAGGTGGACCCTCAAAAGTCGCTACTGATAGATACAGGCACTTCTCTGCAGTGGCAGGCTGCGCCCAAGCTCGATCCGCCTACACCAGCGCTACCCAGCAACACCAATCAGTATGACGTGGCGAGTGTCATGGATGGACTGCAAAAAGCCGTGCCCCTGACGCTGGCTGTCCCGCTCCAGGGTAAAGCTTCCAGCGAAATCATTGTGCCGCCCTACGCTGTCAAAGAGTGGCGACAGCTGGCTGCACAGACCGTGGACACTGAGAACTAATGGCCGGTTTCTATTCTTCGCCCGCGTGATACGAGCTGCGCACCAGCGGGCCTGAGCGCACCTGAGAAAATCCCATGCTGCGGGCAATCTCGCCCAGGTGGTCAAATTCAGCCGGGGTCCAGTAGCGCTGTACCGGCAGATGGGCCAATGAGGGCCGCATGTACTGCCCTAGGGTGATGCGATCGCATCCCACATCCCGCAGATCGGTCATTGCTTCCACTAGCTCGGCCTCAGTTTCCCCATGTCCTAGCATCAGCCCAGACTTGGTTGGAATACTTGAATCTAGCTCTTTAACATAGCGCAGCACCTCTAACGAGCGCCGATACTTTGCCCCACGACGCACCGGGTCCTGTAGCCTTTCTACCGTTTCCACGTTGTGGTTAAAGCAGGCGGGGCGTGCTACTGCAATCATCGCTAAGCGCTGCCGCTGCTGTTCTACTGCATTGGCACCACCCCAAAAATCGGGTGTGAGTAGCTCAATCTGCGTGTCTGGATTAGTCGCTCGAATCGCTGCCATCGTCGCCACAAACCAGCCCGCTCCCTGGTCTGGCAGAGCGTCTCTTGCTACCGATGTCAGCACCACATACTTCAGACCCAGCAGCTGGACCGATTCCGCTACTTTCTTCGGTTCTTCAGGGTCTAGCGGCATGGGGGCATGTCCCTTATCCACCTGGCAAAAAGCACAGGCACGGGTGCATGTGGGGCCCATCAGCAAAAATGAAGCCGTCTTATTGGCATAGCACTCACTGCGATTGGGACAGCGCCCCTCCTCGCAGATTGTATGAATCTGTCGCTGTTTAATAATTTTTTGTACGGTTGATAGTTCGCTCGCTCGACCAATCGGTCGCCTTAACCAGTCTGGTAGCTGAACGATCTCGGGTTTAGCAGCACTGCCGGAACTCATTTGAGATAAACTTTCCATGACACAATCAGCATAAGCACAGTCTGAATATTCTCGGTATTACGCGAATATCGGCACGGTGATGACGTTGTCAACCACGTCAAGATTAGAACCTGTAGCTTCTTTTACGCCAAGACTACGGTTCTGAACGCAGAAAGGGCATTATTCCTGCCTTATCGCCTTTTTGATCCTATATGATTCTTAGAAACTAGTCAGGGTCAGACTCATCATCGTTGCCGACTTGGGCAACATCTTTTTATATGCTGCTGTACTTGTATCAGCAACCTTTTCTTTATCTAAACTGTAGCTATCTATTTAGGAGTCAGTCGTGGCCGCAAGTCATAAAATTTTAGTTATTGATGATAGCCGGGTCATTCGCATGCGCGTGCGGGACATGCTACCCCAAGGCAACTTTGAGGTGATCGAAGCCACCGATGGCGTTGAGGGTCTAGACGCCATTCGTAACCAAAAACCTTACCTCATCTTGCTCGATTTTTTGCTGCCGCGTATGAGTGGATGGGAAGTATTCCAAGAGATTCAAGCATCTCCCGAGCTACAAAAAATCCCTCTCGTACTTATGTCAGGACGCCGAGAGGAAGTCACCGAAAAAATACAAGGACCGTTTGAATATTTTGAATTTATTCAAAAACCCTTTGAACAAAAAGAGCTGATCGAAGCGATTAAGGCTTCTATGGTGAAAGCGCGTAAAGTGCGTCCAACCACCGCAGCGGCAGCGGCAACCGCAGCTACAGCCTCATCAGACAGCAGCGCCGCTGAGATTGCAGCGCTTAAAAAGCAGGTAGCCACCTTGCAAAAAGAAGTAGCTATGCTCAAAAATCAGACTGCTAAAATTCTGGCCTTTATCAAACAAAAGCTGCGCTAGCTGTATGAGGTGGGCCATGCCCACCGCTGCGCTGCTGCATTTAACCCTAGCTCAAAGCCTGACGTCCCTCTAGGGCTCTGGCTAACGTAACCTCGTCCGCATATTCCAGGTCTCCTCCCATTGGTAGACCAAATGCAATGCGGGTCACTTTTGTAAAGGGTTTAACCAGCTGACCCACGTACAGCGTCGTTGTATCACCCTCAATGCTAGGACTGATGGCTAAAATCACTTCAGCAATATCGTCCTTATTAACCCGGTGGACAAGCTGACCAATATTGAGCTGTTCTGGGCCAATGCCGTCCATCGGTGAAATCAATCCCCCCAAAACATGGTATTTTCCCTTAAATTCTCGGGTGCGTTCGATGGCAATAACATCCCGTGAATCCGCTACGACACATAGCGTTTGATTGTCTCGACGAGTAGACCGGCAGATATCACAAACCGGGTCTGCCGATAGATGAAAACAGATAGAGCACTGTCCCACCTGTTGTTTGGCATCCATCAGAGCCTGAGCCAAAGCGCGAACTTCGGCCTCAGGACGTTTGAGAATATGCAACGCTAGCCGCTGAGCTGTTTTGGGTCCTACCCCTGGCAACCGCTGAAACTCCTCAATTAACTTGGCTAATGGACGAGTATAAATAGTTTTGACTCCTTTTTATGATTGAGCGCAGCTGAGCCCTGATTTTGGCTGAGCCATAGCCCTATTCCTCTTCAGTTGTATGAGCAACTTCTTCACTCTTGCCACGGACGGGGGGTAGCTTCTCGACTAGCCCCATCGTAAAGGCCACATCAGGTAAATCTCCGGTAATGTACTTGCCAGGTTCAAATACTCGTCCTGGGGTAAAGCAAATCTGACGTAGCTCTACTATTTCAGTCGCTTCAAACATTGCCCGCGATAGTCGACGCTCTAATGCCATAGCTCCTCCTGGTTATTCATCAATTTGCCAAAGTTCCTGGGTGTAGTCTTCATCCAGCACTTTCTTCGGACGCACAATTACAATGACCCGGCCTAGCAGCGGCATACTGGGCTCATGCTCAAACCAGTGCATGGCCAGCTGACTATCGTCACCTGATACAACAAAATAGCTATTATCGTCCCAGGTCTGCTGCTGTCGATCGACAATCACCAAGACCGTCTCAGACACAGAGCTATTAGCCTGCTTGGGTAGAGCTTTAAACTCCATTAGCAGTGCCACAGGCTCCTGTGCAGTTAGCAATACCTGCCACCCAGGGACTGGTACCCATGCTTGCTGAGCCGCAGATCGCACTACCCCAAAGGGAGGTTCGGGTTCTACCGTTGGGGTAGCCTGAAACTGAGCTGCTGCCATTGGCCACTGACCGACTACCGGCACCAGAAAAGGAACATCGGTGTCTGTCTCAATGCGAAACAGAGGCAGCCGGGGCGTTGGCTTGGCTTTGACGACAGCAAAGTCAGTCAGTAGCTTCTCAACAGCCTCGCGAGCCCCTGCACTATGGGCAAAGCGTAATCCTTGAGCAATCAGTCGCGAACGAGCCTGTAAGTCAGACTTCTGGCGAGCCAGATTCCAATAGGAAAATGCTACAGCATCGCCTGGATGGTCGGTAAACCCTTCGGGTGGCTCATTTCGATATGAATATTCTTTGAGTGCCTTAGCGACGTCACGCACCTGTTCAGAGTCTAATCCTTGGTCGTAGATAAACTGAACGGCTCGAGCCCGATCTTCTTTTGCTAGAACCCGTAGCTCATAAAGCGAGTCGCTCCCCCTAGCGCTGAAGTGCTCTAACACTGGCTCAGAGACAGCCCCACCGGTAATAGACTGATATACCTGACCCGCAACGACGATCTGATTCTGCTGAATAGGCTCAAATCCAGTCCCTTCAAAAATTGCCTGGGGTGTTAGACCAGACTTTTGCAGCGTTTGACACGCAGTTGCCCAATCAACCCAATTTCCTTGTTTGCGGCGTAGCAGCAGCAGCAGCTTATCCGTATCGGTTGAAGGGGAATTATCAGCGGGGGTGGTCATTGTAATCGTCGGCCAAAAAGTGTCTTTCGACTCTATCGTGGATAGTCAGTTTCGATACAAGACCCACTAATTTTTTTTACGGTCGTCCTTTTGCATGCGTGCTTGATTCAGCCGCAGTTAGGAGGGCAAGAGTCTATGCAAAATACACAGCAGATATCAAAAATCAAAATAGATGCACCTTAGGGAAGGCGCATCTATTACATGTGTACTGGATAGCTTGAGTCGATGTGCTTACCAAACTGAATAATAATAATGTTCAGTGAACACATCAGCCCTTAGAGAAAAGAGAGTAGGAATGATTACAGTTCTGGAAGCTCTCAAGCTTTTTAGAAGAAAAACTCTTTTTCTCATCAATGTAAGAAGAACATACGAGTCTTTCACAGCAAGATGAGAAGGAGAATCACTCCCAATGCTGCAATTAGGGGTAATGGTGAGCTATCACTCTTACTACTAGTATCAGAGACATCTCTTCTAAAATCACAGCAAAGACATTGATACACCTGAGGATTAGACTGTACTAATGAGGGTTCATAGCATTTAGGACAAAGAGGTAAAGCGTTGATCTTCTCTAAGGTATTGTTATTCATGATGAAAATCTGAATAGGTGAGCATGTAGTTCTGCCAAAAAGTATGGCTAACCATACTGAGATAGCTCGATCAGTAGTATCTGATGGTGACGACCCGTAATCCGAACTCGTTGTCCCGGTCTAATAACTACGTTGCTATTAGAGAGTGCAAACCACCAAGAACCATGTAATTTAATCCGCCCTTTCTTTAAGGGAGTGATTTCAGCAGCGGCAGTACCGACACCATTCAGATAGCTATCCGTTGGTGATGAGTGACTGTTTCGGCAGCTGTTAGGGTCTGACTGAGTGGAGAGCCACGCATCCCAGGACTGTCTGATTAAGTTTTGAAATGATCGAAGATGTGAGTGTTTTTCTTGCCAGTAAGTCATGATTCTGAGCCTAATTAGAGTTAGCACAGCAAGCGAAGATAACCGCTCTAGCCGACTAGAAAATATTCAGAATTGGAAGCCTACAGGAAGAAAAATTAAGCCGACACTCTCCCTGTCTCAGGTATCGCTAATTCTTGGGTATGCATTAGGAACTCACTAAAATAAGTCTGACATGCATGTTCCTTACATAACTGTTGAATCCACACTTACATATGCTTACATATGCTTACATACGAATGTTTTTGAAACTATTGAGTCGAAAAGTACTGAAAGGATATCGTGTTTTACTTGATTGGCAAGGGATTGACTCAATATTACCCTCGACCTAAGTCGTATTTTGAAATCAGATATGCCCGTCGCATTTGAGTTGACACTCTTGTATCTTTCTGTAAACAAAACTATTTTATTGAATTGACTTGTTGCTTGCTTAATTCTCAAGTTTCGAGAGCTAATACAAACCTTGAAAACGGCAAAGCTATCTCATCAAGGAATGATGTTATAACCAAATAAAGTCGTCCAGTTTCATGAACATGCCCTCTATTCCCCGTGAATATCTTGAGAGAGTTGCTATACAAAAGCGTTTGAGTCAGTATCAAAAAGATGCATTTGTAGAACGCTTGGACAATATCGATCTTTCAGATCTTGTTATCGCGAAAATTCTCAATATATCGCGAGATCGATACAGTTCTCGTATGACACAGGTGTACAAAAAGTTTAACGTGCCCGCTGGTAATATTCCTGGAAAAGCTAAGCTTCTCTTCTTTGAGGTACTGGATATGTACCAAAAAGCCAATCCAGCTGACGAAAGTACAGTGCATGAAGCAATAGATGATTTAGTAAAAGATGCGCAACAGAGAACGCGAGGGCTGATCAATGCTAGATGCGGCCAAATTCAAATTCTTGATATGAACAAACCGATCGAGGTCGCGGATATTTTTACAGAAGTTAAGATTACTGATAAGATTTCCTCTAAAAGACGAATAAAATTGCAAGAGTTAGTGGAAAAATATGAACAACTTGAGCAGAAAAATAACTTTAAATTCACAATAGCTAGACTGTTTGAGGGTGACAAAATATCAGGAGTTGAACTTATAGGAAATGAGCCAAGGCTTATGATCCTTGGCAGGCCAGGAGCCGGGAAAACGACATTTCTTAGGTATATAGCAACTTTTACCAATAGATCGAAGATTTTATCTGGACATTTTCCAGTCTTTATTTCACTCAAAGACTTTCAAGATCAAGATTCTCGCATTAGTTTAAAGTCTCATATAGAAAATGAACTAAGCCTATGTGAGATAAATCGAGAAATTTTTGATAGACTTCTTAAAGCATCAAGAGTTATTTTCTTGTTTGATGGACTAGATGAAGTACAGAAAGAACATTTTAACCGTGTTGTTAGGCAGATAAAGGAGCTTTCACAGACTTTCAGTAAAAATAGATTTATTATTACGTGTCGTTTAGCAGCGAGTGAATATACGTTTGAAAACTTTCTAGAAGTTGAAGTTTGCGAGTTTACAAAGCAACAAATTACGATATTTGTCAGCAACTGGTTTAAGGCTAATCATGTTCAGAAAAAAACTAAAAAATTTATCAAGCATCTCAAAAATGACAAGGAGATTCGTGAGCTCGCAACAAATCCATTGCTTTTAACCTTGCTATGTTTAGTATTTGAAGAATTAGATGAGTTCCCTAGAAATCAAACTGAGCTTTATGAAGAAGGGTTGGATATTCTCCTAAGTAAGTGGGATGCCAGTAGAACTATTGAAAGACCTGAAACTTATAGGAAGCTGTCTAAAAATAAAAAAGAAGATCTGCTTTGTAAGATAGCATATGCTACTTTCGAAAAAAATAAGGGACTATTTAAAAGAGTAACTATAGAAAAAGAAATACGAGAGTATGTTGAAAACCTTCCCAGATCTATTAGTTCTCCAGAAGATGTAGAGTCAGACTGTCACTCTATTCTAGAATCGATGGTGGCTCAACATGGCTTGATTGTTGAGGTAGCTAAAGGTATCTATTCCTTCTCCCACCGCACCTTTCATGAGTACTTTGTTGGTCTTAAAATTATTAAGACGCTAGATCCTAAAGAGCAGGGTAAGCTTTTGCAGTCACTCGCTATTCATATTAGTGACTATAGATGGCAGGAAGTGTTCTTTCTGGTTGCTTGTATGCAGCCTAATTCAGATTTTTTATTTGGGCTTATAAAATCTGAGATTGACAAAATTGTAGAAGAAAATGAGAAGATTAAAGCGTTTATCAGCTGGTTGAAGGAAAAATCTTTGGCTGCAGAAAATACAAGAGGCAGTCAGAAATTTAATGCGATTTCTCAAGTTTTCTATTTTAACCTGATCGTTAACTCAAAAACAATTGCTCGACAGAAGCTCAGCCAGGACTTTATTTTAGACTCAGAGCTGATGGGTGTTTTGACCTATGGAATTTCAGTTTATAACAGAGTTAGCCAAGTAGAGAATTTAGCATCTCAAGAAAAAATAAACGACTCGATTGAAGAATCGAAGCAAGATTACAAAACTATGCTACGCCTTTTGAGGCAGTGCATCCATAAAATACAGGAAGAATTTATGAGAGAACGGCTAGAAGATTTAAAGATTCAGCTGCCTGAAAGAGTTCAGCTTTCGGATGAGTGGTGGGTTGAGCGTGGAAAACAATGGATAGAAGATTTTAGAGACATGCTCATGAAACATAGAAATATTGGCCATGATTGGAGATTTTCTAAAGATGAAATTGAATCTCTTAAGAATTACTACAATGTGAACAGGCTGTTGTCTCGATGTCTTGAGAGCGATTGCTATGTCAGTCGTCAGGTTCGAGAGGAGATTAATGAGAGCGCACTTTTGCCTATTAGCAAAAGTGAAGCATAGTCGAGTATTCGGCTAAGGGTGTCGTGGGCTTTTGGGGGCATGTTGATGGCTTTGCCGATCACCCCTTGACGACAGGCCACATGGCAAGTGATTATAAACAAGACCCAAGGGGCTATAGCTCAGCTGGTAGAGCACCTGCATGGCATGCAGGGGGTCAGCGGTTCGAGCCCGCTTAGCTCCATATTTCAGTAGATGGTAGGGATACTCCGTAGAGGATTCCTACCTTTTTAGTTGGAATCAAATGCAATGAGTTCTAGGTCTTCTAGGTCTTCACTGCTATCGTCATTTTCCATATCCTGCAAAATTGACTGCAGCAGCGGATCGGCCTGTGCCCGTTCGGTATAAATATTGGGGTCTAGGGACATGGCCCGACGCAGATGCTCAACTGCCCACATGTCTTGACCCAAGCGAGCATAACAGCGAGCTTGATTAAAAAAAGCAAACGGCTGATCGGGCTCAATGGCTAAAGATTTGTCATAGGCTTCAATGGCGCGTTCATAGTCTTCTAACTTTTGCAATGTCCAGCCCATAGCTAACCAACCCTGGTGGCTGTATGCCTGAAGTTTTAGAGACGTTGTAAAACTGGTTTTAGCCTCGTGCAGCTGGTCTAGTTCTAGTAGAATCAAGCCTCGCAGATGCCATAGGCGGCTGTCGTCAGGTGCTAAAGTGATAGCCTTTTCGAAGCTTGTAAAGGCAGCTTCTAGCTGCCCTAATGACTTTAGTGCTGCTGCATGATAGCTCCAGATATTAGCCTGGTTAGGTTGAATACGGATGGCGTGATTAATGGCGTCTAAGGCTTGCTCGGGCCGATGTTCTTGTAGGAGTGTTCGTCCTAGAATCGTCCAAACTTTGCTGTCGCCGTCGTATAGTTCAGTTGCCTTGTAGAAGCTTTTAACAGCCTGCTCTCTGCGGTTGAGCTGTAGCAGCGCTTTTCCGCGATAGTACCAAACTTTATAAAAGTCGGGTCGCAGCTGAATTGCTTGTTCGTAACTGACCACGGCTTCTCCATATAGAGCCCGTCGATGCAGGTTTTTGCTTTTGCGGTACTGGGCTTTGAAATAATAGGGAGCCTGCTTGAGAGCATGGCCATAGCATTTGGCAGCTTCTGCTAATATTTCTAGCTTTTCTAGCACTACACCGTAGTTACACCATACGCGATGCTCGGTGGCTTTCAGGGATAGGGTGTGACGATAGCTTTCAGCGGCTGCTTCATACTGACCGATGCTGGCTAGAAGATAGCTGCGATAGTTCCAGGCTTGGTAATGGTAAGGATAACGTTTGATGACGCGATCGCAAATTGTGATTTCCAGTCGATAGCGGTCAGTTTGCTCACTAGAAACCTGACTATTGCGGGTAGTATCAATAACTTGACTCCTGGTCATAATCATCTATGTATTTATACGGCAGCCGCACGCAGAATTTTATTACTTACTCATACAAATCTTAAGAATAATGGCCGGAAAGACTATCAGGATTGACAGTAATCACAGCTTATAAAACCAGGCATAGGCTGACTTATAGAACACCGCTGTCCCGTAGCGCTTGATACATATCATTCTGTAGCGCAGCGTATAGACAGATACATAGATCCAGTGTCCCCATTCTAGTTATCTAGACTCACACAGCCTGAAAGTTAGTCGCCAAAGTTACTGGAGTGCTACTTAAAATGGTTGTATCTATGCCTATGCAAAACCTCAACGTAAACGGCTGAGCATAAGGCATGAGTATGCTGCGATACTTAGCTATGTTAGCTCCTATGAGAATATTATTCTTCCGCCAAATTATGTACCCATAAGGTCAATTCCTCAGGATGTGGAAAATAGTCCAAATCTGTGGAAAACTCTGTGGAAAACGTGTGGAAAATTTCGGGTTCTATCAGGATTTGGCTATCATCCTTGGCAATTTGTGATAAGAAGTCTACATACTTTAAAGAGCTGAAAGTACTCAAAGTATTGAAATTCGAAAATTTTAGCTAACTTTATATTTCTGCAGAACCCTGACTAAACAATAGACGTGCAGGCTAAGAAGTTATCCACAGGTCTTGACAGCGATGTTCCTGAAACTAGCGGATTAACCGCCGTATATCTGCCGGAATAGACCCCGCCGATTGGCGTCCCCGACTACCAGCTGACGCAGCAGCGCGTAATGCCATTCATACAAAAAACTTTTGCCATGGTCTGCAATAGTTTGTAGGCGACTGATTTGGTCTAAACTGGCCGCCGCTTGCTTGCCCTTTTGCCCAAAGCAGACCGCCATCGGATGCTCCCACTGCTCAAAGAACTCGATTAGTAAGTCGCGATCGCGACTGCTTAATTTATGTTTTGCTTTGATGGTTTGATAGAGCTGGTTTTCTAATGGGGTCTGCTGCTGACTAAGGGCATTGCGATCGAGGGTGCTCCACTGGGTGGCGAGTAAGGAGGGCAGCATTCCCAGGGTGTATCTACAGGTTGGTCCTAGCTCAATGCCACCAATTTCCGATACCCCTTCTAAGCGGACAAAGTCATAGAGATCCACAAAAAACGGCTGCATGACCTCTCGCTCTACTGCGAAGCTCAGACGAATACCGGCTTCTGAATAGTCGGCAATGTCCGGGTCGGCACCTTCTGACTGCAGCATATGGTGATGACGATAGGCAGCACACAAGTCTTTTTGAGAATCTGGCTGAATACAGAACCAGACACTGTCTCCCAGAGCCTGGCGAACTTCCTGCTTTATCTGATTAAGGTCTGGTGGCGTTACGGTTCGCTGGGGTCTCTCTGTCTGGAGTTGCACAATATGAGCTTCCTGGTCAGCAATGGCCGCTTGCTTGGTTTGGAGTTCAGTCTGCAGCGTTTGAAAGGCGGCTTGCTTTTCATCCGATAGCTGGGTGACTTTACTCTCTAAAATCTGAATCTGCTGGTTGAGGGTAGCGATTTGGCTATCTTTTTCGTTGAGCAGCTCGTCTTTTTCATTGAGCAGTTCATCTTTATAGCTCAGCG
>ERZ1740070.1896-NODE-1896-length-12549-cov-27.795102_pt1 | contig 12549 bp, 10 predicted proteins | sample MGYA00581734_ERZ1740070 | MGnify/ENA primary metagenome ERZ1740070 (study PRJEB43018, sample SAMN04849744) | marine metagenome | isolation source: floating plastic debris | place: Pacific Ocean | collected 2008-09-01 | study: EMG produced TPA metagenomics... | reverse complement strand
GCGATATCGTGGGCATGCAACTCCCGCTCTTTGCTGTGGTACAAGTGATGCTTGCTCTTTGCCTCGGTGCGGTGATGCGGGCCATGGATGACAACCGCGATCTCAGAACTCTTGGCGGTTTGCGTCAGAAACTGCCTGCGGTGGCTTTGATGATGGTTTTGGTGGCCTTGGTCGCAACCGGATTTGGTGTATCGCAAGCCGCATTGGGCGTGATCGCACCTGCAACAGGGCAACGCCTTTATAGCATGGCTTTCGCATCTCAACCCGTCTTGTTCTGGGTCCTGTGCCTCGCGGCCGGATTTGGTGTTTTCGCGATCTGGCGCATCGTCTTTTTGTCCGTCTTTGGCGCGTCGCGAGCGCGTCAGGATGTGTTTGATGCGGTTGGGAAGACGCCGCTGATTATGGTTGTTGCTGTGACAGTCATGGGTGTGATGCTGCTGTCTTTCGTGGTGTGGAAAGTCAACGCATTTGCGGCTTTGCCCGGGTCGTCCACGCCCGGGTGGATGTCGGTTGCGCCCCTCATTGCCACAGGCCTGAGTTTTCTTGTGGCGGTCTGGTTTTACCTGCTGCAACCAGACCTGCCCAAAACGCTCAAAGCATCGCTGTCCGGGCTACACCTTGCCCTGCAAAACGGATTTTACTTCGATGCGCTTTGCAACCGTATTCTGACGGCGCCGCTCAGGACGCTCGGAGAGGCATTTTCTGAGACAGGCGACGGGCGCGTGTTCAGCGCTCCGTTCTCGGCTCTCAGCACGCGCCTTGTTGTCACCTATTCAGACATCATCGACAGGCGGTTTGGCGGTGTGCTTTTGAGCGCAGGCGCTTTGGTCTTTTTTGGGTTGCTTGCCGTGATCTCGTGGACTGTGATCAGCTGGGATCCCGCTTAATGGACAACTTACTGTCGATCACAATTTTCATTCCCGCGATTGCAGCGGCAATTCTGGGGACCTTTTTAAGCGGTGATGATGCAGAGGCTCGGGGCAACGCCAAATGGGTGGCTTTCATTGCCACTTCCATGACCTTCATTGTCTCGCTCTTCATCGTGTTTGAGTTTGATCCGGGCGACGGCGGCTTTCAATACGTAGAAGAAAAGGATTGGCCGCTCGGCCTGACGTACAAGGTGGGCGTGGATGGCATCAGCCTCGCCCTTGTGATGCTCACGACGTTTTTGATGCCGCTGGTGATTGCGGCGTCCTGGAAACACGAAGACCGGACCAAGGGCTTTGTGATCGCGCTTTTATGTCTGGAGACGATGCTCCTTGGGACATTTCTTGCGCTTGATCTGGTGGTCTTTTTCGTCTTTGCCGAAGGGGCGCTTATCCCGCTGATGGTGGTGCTTGGGATCTGGGGCGGTGACAATGGGCGCGTGTCAGCGCTCAGGCTCATGTTCACCGCTTTGCCCGGCGCGTCGCTTTTGGTTGTGGCGATGGCGGCCATGGCCTTTGACGCGCAGACCACCGACATTGAGGCGTTGATCACGCATCAGTTCAACGCCGAGCCCTTCTCGCTTTTGGGCGTCGAGGTGTCGGGCGGCGCGCAGACGCTGATGGCGCTGGCATTCATGCTGAGTTTTGCCTCCAAGTTGCCGCTTTGGCCGATGCACGCCTGGGTGCAGGAGACTTATGCGCGCGTGCCAACCGGTGCGGCGATGGTCATGGCAGCGCTCTTTGTGAAAATCGGCGCTTACGGAGCGCTCCGGTTTCTCTACCCCATTCTGCCTGAGGGCACCGTGGTTCTGGCGCCCATTCTGGTTTGGTTGTCGGTCATCACCCTGATCTACGCGGCAACGGCTGCCCTCGTGCAAACCAATCTCATGCGGCTTCTGGCCTATGCGGGCGTGGCGCATATGGCCCTGGTCACCCTGGGCATTTTCTCGGCCAACCAACAGGGCATTGACGGTGCGATTTTTCAGATGGTGAGCCACGGGGTGGTGATCTCTGCGCTGATGATGTCTGTGGGCGTGCTCTATGACCGGGCAAACAGTCACGATGTCAAAGCCTTCGGCGGGATCGCCACCCGCATGCCGGTTTTTGCCTTTGGGACTATGATGTTCCTTTTCGCAGGTCTTGGGGTGCCGGGCACGTCGGGTTTTGCCGCCCTTTTTCTGACCATGGTGGGCGCGTTTCAGGCGCATGCGCTGGCGGCCGTGCTGGCGATGCTGGGCATGGTGATTTCCGCTGCCGCGCTGCTTTCGATGTATAAGCGCGTGGTGTTCGGGCCGTTGATCAAGCAGAATCTGAAGTCGATCAGTGATCTGGATCGCCGTGAAAAAGCGGTTTTTGCGGCTCTGCTTGTGATGATCCTCTACTTGGGGCTTTTCCCCGGCCTCGTCACTGATGTCACGGGCGCATCGGTCGAGGCGGTTTTGGCAGGCTATGAGCAAGCTGAACCGACCACAGACGAGGTCCAATGAGGGGCCTTGACGGCGCCGTTGGGGAGATTTTTGGAAAGATGAAACGCGAAACATGGCCCGCAGGGTATGCCCGGCGCGTTCTGGATCAGGTAGACAGCACGAACGCCGAGGCCATCCGACTGACACGTGACGTGGCGGGCCCGACATGGATCATGGCGCGCAAGCAGACGGCGGCGCGGGGACGGCGCGGGCGGGCGTGGGTGATGCCAAAGGGCAATTTTGCCGCGACCTTGCTGTTGCACCCGGGCGGGCCAGCCGATCGCGTCGCGCTGCGGTCTTTCGTTGCGGCGTTGAGCCTGTTTGATGCCTTGGTCGCGGTGACCGGCCGGGCCGAAAGCTTTGCCCTAAAATGGCCCAATGATGTGCTGTTGCACGGCGGGAAGCTGGCCGGGATCCTGCTGGAAAGTGCGGGCAGCGCGGGCAAGGCCCAGCATCTGATGATTGGGATCGGGGTTAATCTGGTTTCAGCTCCCAGTGCTGAGCTGGTTGAGCCGGGCTCTCTGCGGCCTGTGTCGCTGCTGGAGGAGACGGGTATCGAAGTCAGCCAGGAGGACTTTCTGGGTCACCTCGCGCTGGCCTATGCCCATTGGGAAGATCGTTTCGCCACCTACGGGTTTGAGCCGGTGCGACAGGCATGGCTTGCCCGCGCTGCCCGCGTGGGCGAGGTGATCACGGCGCGGACAGGCACCACCGAGACAACCGGCATATTTGAGACAGTAGACGAGACCGGCCATCTTGTTCTAAAGACGCGCGACAGGCGGCAGGCGATCTCTGCGGCCGACGTGTTTTTCTAAGGGGCTGGCATGCTTCTGGCCATCGACTGCGGCAACACCAATACGGTCTTCTCGATCTGGGACGGGTCGGATTTTCTGTGCACGCTGCGCACATCAACCCATCATGCGCGCACGGCAGATGCCTATTTCACATGGTATTCGACGCTGGTGAAGCATTACGGCCTGAACGTGGACATCACCGATGTGATCATTTCCTCCACCGTGCCGCGCGTCGTCTTTAACCTGCGCGTATTTGCCGATCGGTTCTTTGGCTGCAGGCCGTGGGTGGTGGGCAAGCCGGACTGCGCTTTGCCGGTGAACCCCCGGGTGGATGAAGGCACGATCGTGGGGCCTGACAGGCTGGTGAATTCGGCAGGGGCCTATGATCGCCACGGCGGCAACCTCATTGTTGTGGACTTTGGGACGGCGACCACCTTTGATGTGGTGGCCGGTGACGGTGCCTATATCGGCGGGGTGATCGCGCCCGGCGTCAACCTGTCGTTGGAGGCGCTTGCCGCGGCGGCCGCGGCGCTGCCGCATATCGACGTCACCAAACCCCAACAGGTCATCGGCACCAACACGGTGGATTGCATGCAGTCTGGGGTGTTTTGGGGCTATGTGGGCCTCGTGAATGGAATATGCGCACGTATCAAGGGCGAGTATGACCGCCCGATGCGTGTGATCGGAACTGGCGGGCTTGCGCCGCTTTTTGCGCAAGGAGACATGCTCTTCGACGTGATCGAAGAGGATCTGACAATGCATGGGTTGACAGTGATCCATGCGCATAATGTGAAAGGCAATTAGAGTCCAAAATGAGCAGTGAACGTATGGTCTATCTGCCCCTCGGCGGGGCGGGTGAAATTGGTATGAACGCCTATGTCTACGGCGTGGGTCCGCCGGACAAGGAGAGGTTCATCCTTGTGGATCTGGGCGTGGCGTTTCCGGATATGGACGGCACGCCCGGGGTGGATCTGATCTTTCCCGATGTTTCGTGGCTGGAAGCGCGGCGTGATCGCCTTGAGGCCGTGTTCATCACCCATGCGCACGAAGATCATGTGGGCGCCGTTGCGCATTACTACGATAAACTGGGCGCGCCGATTTATGCCCGCGCCTTTACCGCCAATATCGCGCGGCGCAAGATGGATGATCGCGGGCACCCCGAGCGCGCTGTGATCACGGCGAGCGCTTGGCCGGAAACCGTGGAGGTTGGACCCTTCAAAGTGGGCTTTGTGCCCATTTCCCATTCAATCCCCGAAAGCTCCGGCCTTGTCATTGATACGCCCGCAGGTCGCATCGTACATTCAGGCGACTTCAAGATTGATCTTGATCCCGTGGTGGGTGAGGCGTTTGACGAAGCGCTTTGGACCTCGCTTGCGGAGAAGGACGTGCTGGCGTTGATGTGCGATTCGACCAACGTCTTCAACGCCCATGAGGGCCGATCTGAATCGACGCTTGGATCCGATATCGAAGATCTGATCGCCTCATCCAAGGGCATGTTTGTCGCCACCACCTTTGCCTCGAACGTGGCACGGGTGAAGACATTGGCCGAAGCCGCAGACCGGGCCGGGCGGTCGGTGTGCTTGATGGGGCGCGCGATGCGGCGGATGATTGAGGCCTCCGTTGAAACAGGGGTGCTGACGGGGTTTCCGCGCACCGTGACGGTGGAAGATGCCCGCAACATTCCACGGGAAAATCTGGCCCTCATTGTCACCGGAAGTCAGGGCGAACGCCGCGCGGCCTCGGCCCAGTTGGCGCAGGGCAAGTACAACGGCATTGAGTTGAAATCGGGAGACATGTTCCTCTTTTCCTCAAAGACCATTCCGGGAAATGAGCGCGGTGTGAACCGGATCATCAACCAATTCAGCGAAATGGGTGTTGATGTCGTCGATGATAGTTCCGGCAAATATCACGTCTCTGGCCACGCGAACCGACCTGACTTGCAGCGGTTGCATCAGATGGTGCGCCCGAAGATCGTTGTGCCCATGCATGGGGAACACCGGCATCTGCGCGAACATGTAAAGATCGCCAAGCAAGGCCAGTTTGATGCGGTTTTGGCGCCCAATGGCACGATGATTGAGCTGACCGGTCCGACCGCGACCGTGGCGGAGTATGTCGAAACGGGGCGCGTCTATCTGGATGGTCACGTGCAGGTGGGCGCGCTTGACGGCGTCGTACGCGATCGCATTCGCATGGCGCTCAACGGTCATGTGACGGTGAACCTCATTCTCGACGAGGAGGATGACCCTCTGGGAGAGCCTTGGTGCGAGATCATGGGCCTGCCACAAGAAGGCAGCAGTCGTGCGCCGCTCGTGGATATTCTGGAGGAAGATCTCAGCCAGTTCATCGGACGGGCAGGGGATGCCACGTTGACAGATGACGACAAGATCGAAGAAGGGATGCGCCGCGTTGTGCGTCAGACGGCCATGCTGGAGATCGGCAAGAAGCCCGAAGTCACCGTAATCGTCAGCCGTCTGAGCTAAGCGCCCCGCATTCTTTGAAAGAATGCGGACCGAAATCTTTCAAAGATTTCGGCACCCTGCGGTTAGCAGGCCCCGGTCGTGTATCCGCCTCGGCCGTCCGCATAGGCGCATTCATTGGTTTGGCTGTTTCTGGCAATCAATGCGCCAGCGGCGGCGCCTGCCAGCGTTGAAACAGCCAGCCAACCATCACCGAAGCCCAGGATCGTGCCCGCGATGAACCCGGTGCCCGCGCCAATGGCGCCGCCGCCCAGCGTTCGTTCCTCTGTATCAGTGAGACACCCGGCCAGAACGAGTGGCAGGGCAAGGAGTGTCGGTTTTATGAAGTGCTTGGTCATGGCTCGGCCTTCTTTTGTCATATGTGCCAAAGCCTAGACACGCAGTTGTGGTGCGCAAGTCCTCAATGCGAAAACGGCGATGTTCGGCGCCAAAGGGCGTCACGTGGGCGGGTCCTCGCTCGTGGATTGCCCGGGCAAGGGATTGCCGGGCGCGGTCAGCGTCTCTGACACCGCCGCGGGGTCCTGGGTGTCCGCATCTTGGCGCATCTCCCGGATGCCGATATAGACGCCGCTGAGGATCACCAAAACCATGCCGATGATTGTATTTGCCGGCGGCACTTCCGACCATATCACCCAGGCAAGCGCCGTTGCGATTGGCAGATACGAGTAGTCAAAGAGTGAGATCTTGCTGGGCTCTGCCACTTGATAGGCGCGTGACAAAAGCACGTAGCCGGTCAGGCCTGCCCCGCCGAGGCAGAGCAAGGGCAGGATATGGGCGGCTGGCACGTCTGGATAGTCCCAGATCATGTGCGAAAACTCAGCTTCAAACGTGAAAATCTGGTTCAGAATGAACCCCATGGCCAGCACAACCGGACCGGACCACATCAGCGTATAAAGCCCGACGGTAAGGCTCGATTCACGGTCTCCCACATGTCGCGCCAGGATCTGCGAAGCGGCGTAAAGCACCGCAGAAATGAGCGGCAGAAGGGAGATCCACGTGAAAACAGATCCGGTTGGATTGATCGCGATCAGCACCCCCAGAAATCCCATCGCCAGAGCACCGATGCGATGTGGCCCGATGCGTTCGCCCAGGAACAGGATGGCCATGAGGGCGATGATCAGAGGCGCCGAGAAAAAGATCGTCGTCGCCTCGGCCAGACCCATAAAGGGAAAAGCCATATAAAAGACGGCAAATCCGACAGCAAAGAGCGCACCACGCAGGCAGTGAATATGCATCAAACGCGTGCGCAGCATGCGCGCCCCGCCGATGATCAGGATCAGTGGTCCGAGGACAACGACCGCCATGCAAGAGCGCAAAAACAGCAAGGCCCAGATAGAATAGGACGGCAGGTACTCTTTCATGAGCGCGTCTTGCACTGCGAAAAAGCTCATGCCGATCACCACGCAACCGATGCCCGTGAGTGTGCGTGACGACGCAGCAGAGGATGCAAAAGCGGTGGTCATGGCTGCACGCTAATCGCGGGTGAGGCAGCCTGTCTTGCAGTTTTGCGACCCGGTGTCGCAAACGAACGTAGGATCGCAGCAGGAAAAAAGGCCCGTTCAATCCAGACGGAAGCGTAGGGCCCTTTTTTAAGTTACGCTTTGTTCATGCGGTTCTCGATCAGATCATCCACCACTGCCGGTTCCGCCAGAGTAGATGTATCGCCGAGCGCGCCGTAATCGTTTTCCGCGATCTTACGCAGGATCCGGCGCATGATCTTGCCGGACCGGGTTTTTGGCAGCCCTGGGGCCCACTGGATCTGGTCGGGCGACGCGATCGGGCCGATTTCCTGTCTGACCCAAGTCCTGAGTTCCTTGCGCAGCTCTTCGCTGGGCTCCTCACCGGTCATCAGCGTCACGTAGCAGTAAATGCCCTGGCCCTTGATCTCATGCGGGTACCCAACGACCGCCGCTTCGGACACTTTGGAATGGGCCACGAGGGCGCTTTCCACTTCCGCGGTGCCCATCCGGTGGCCTGATACGTTGATCACATCGTCCACACGGCCAGTGATCCAGTAATCGCCGTCTTCATCCCGGCGACAGCCGTCCCCGGTGAAATAATAGCCTTTGTAATCGGAGAAATATGTTTTCTCGAATCGGTCGTGGTCGCCCCAAACGGTGCGCATTTGACCGGGCCAGCTGTCTTTGATGCAGAGCACGCCCTCAACACCGTTGCCCTCAATTTCCACGCCAGAGGCCGGATCAAGCACGATTGGTTCGACCCCGAAAAACGGCTTCATCGCAGAGCCTGGCTTGGTCGCGTGGGCGCCAGGCAGGGGGGTCATCAGATGGCCACCCGTCTCTGTTTGCCACCATGTGTCAACGATGGGGCATTTGCCGCCGCCCACGACGTCGTTGTACCAGTTCCAGGCTTCTGGATTGATCGGCTCACCGACGGTGCCCAGGATCCGAAGATCGCTGAGGTCGCATTTTTCGACAAAGCTGTTGCCCTGACCCATCAGCGCGCGGATGGCGGTGGGCGCGGTGTAGAACTGGTTCACCTTGTGCTTTTCGCACACCTCCCAGAAGCGTGACGCATCCGGATAGGTGGGAACCCCCTCAAACATGAGTGTCGTCGCGCCGTTCGCAAGGGGGCCATACACAATGTAGCTGTGGCCCGTGACCCATCCCACATCGGCCGTGCACCAGTAGATGTCACCGTCATGGTAATCGAAGGTGATCTCATGGGTCATCGCGGCGAAGACAAGATAACCGCCCGTGGTGTGCACAACGCCTTTGGGCGCGCCTGTGGAGCCGGAGGTGTAGAGGATAAAGAGCGGATCCTCGGCGTTCATTTCTTCCGGCGGGCAATCTGCGTCGACCTTTTCGGCTTCTTCATGCAGCCAGTAATCAAGACCATTACGCCACGCGATCTGATCGCCTGTGCGCTTCACCACAAGGCATTTCACTTCGTCGAAGTCATTGAGCAGCGCTTGATTGACGTTGTCTTTCAACTTGGTCACGCGGCCACCGCGCGGGGCAGTATCTGCGGTGATGACCAGCTTGGCATCACAGCCGTTGACGCGCGCGCCAAGGGCATCGGGCGAAAAGCCCGCAAACACGATGGAATGGATCGCGCCGATGCGCGTGCATGCCAACATGGCGTAGGCGGCTTCCGGGATCATCGGAAGATAGAGGACCACGCGATCCCCGCGTCCGATGCCCAAGCTCTTGAGCACATTGGCCATTTTGCAGGTCTCAGCGTGCAGCTCTTTGTAGGTGATGTGCTGCGCGGCTTCATTCGGGTCATCGGGTTCCCAAATGATCGCTGTTTGGTCGCCGCGCGTGGCCAAGTGGCGGTCAATACAGTTGGCGGAGACGTTCAGGGTGCCGTCTTCAAACCACTTGATGGCGACATTGCCAAAGTCATAGCTGACGTCTTTGACTTTGGAGAATGGTTTGATCCAGTCGATCCGGCGCGCTTCGTTGGACCAGAAGCTATCGGGATCGGAGATCGAGGCCGCGTACATGTCATTGTACTTGGCCTCATTGACGTGAGCCATTTCGATCATGGATGTGGCGGGGGCGTAGGTCTTGTCAGACATAGATATTCGTGTCCCAAGTGTAGTGTCTTGGCCCCGCCAACCCATGGCTGCCGGGACAGGGGGTTGCTTAGATGGCGAGGTATTCCGCGCGCAACTCTTCGTTTTCGAGGACTTCTTCGGCAGAGCCATCAAACACGATGGAGCCCGTGTCGAGGATCACGGCGCGGTCGGCCAGTTCCAGGGCGCGAATTGCGTTTTGCTCAACGATGATGGTGGTGATGCCCTGTTCCTTGATCACGCGCAGGGTCTTTTCAATCTCGTCCACGATCACGGGCGCCAGCCCTTCATAGGGTTCATCGAGAAGAAGAACCTTGATGTCGCGGGCCAGGGCACGCGCCACAGCGAGCATCTGCTGCTCACCACCTGACAGCGTAACACCTTCCTGCTTGCGGCGTTCTGCGAGGCGCGGGAAGAGTTCGTAGAGGCGATCCAGCGACCAGCCGATAGGTGGCGCAATCTGGGCCAGTTGCAGGTTTTCCTCAACCGTGAGACCGGGGATGATGGACCGGTCTTCTTGCACCAGACCGATGCCCGCCTGCGAGGCCTGATAACTGCTCATTTTGTGCAGCGGCTCGTGATCGAGCCAGATCTCGCCGTGATTCACCTGCGGGCTGTCCATCCGGGCAATCGAGCGCAATGTCGTCGTTTTCCCAGCTCCGTTGCGTCCGAGAAGGGCGAGGATTTCGCCTTCGTGGACGTTAAAGGAGATGCCCTGCACGATATAGCTTTCGCCGTAGTAGCTCTGCATATCCCAAACGGAGAGATAGGCGGGGGCGGTTTCGGCGTAGTTCTTGCCTTTGCTGAAATCGGGTTTGACGTTCATTGTCTTGCTCCCTTACACGCTTTCGCCGAGATACGCTTCGCGCACCTTGGGGTGGCCCTTGATGTTGTCGGGCGTGTCTTCGACCAGTGGACTGCCCTGGGCCAGAACGGTGATCCGTTCGGCCAGAGAGAAGACCACGTGCATATCGTGTTCGATGATCGCAATGGTGATGTCGCGCTCATCTTTGATCTGCTTGAGAAGGTCGATCGTGTTGTTGGTATCGGCCCGCGCCATGCCCGCCGTCGGCTCGTCGAGCAAAAGCAGGCGCGGATTTTGCGACAGACACATGCCGATCTCAAGGCGACGTTTGTCACCGCGGGACATGGAGCCTGCATGCATGGCGCGCTTGTCAGCCATACCAAGGCTTTCCAGCAAGTGTTCCGCCCGTTCGATCACATCCTTTTCGTTGTCCGCCTTGCCGAGGGCATGCATCGTGAACGCTCCATCGCGCGCCGCGAAGATCGGGATCATCATGTTTTCCATGACCGTAAGATCGGTGAAAATCTCGGGCGTCTGGAACACGCGGGAGATGCCCATCTGATTGATCTCATAGGGCTTGCGGCCCAGCACCGACTGTCCGTCGAACATGACCGACCCAGTGTCGGGGATCAGTTTGCCGATCAACACGTTGAGCAGGGTGGATTTGCCAGCACCGTTTGGCCCGATGATGGCATGCACCGTTTGCTCTGCCACAGACAGGTTCACATCCCCCAGAGCCTGCAGACCGCCGAAGCGCTTGTTGACGTTCTTGACTTCAAGAATTCCCATCTTGGTCGCTCCTTACTCAGCCGGGGTGGATTGCGTTGCGTCAGCTTCCTTGGCTTTGCCGCGTCCGAAGAGGCGCGCAATGCGTTGGCCACCTTCGACAAGGCCACCGGGCAGGAAGATCACCACCGCCATGAAGATGATGCCGAGCGTGAGGTGCCAGCCTTTGCCCACGAAGGGGTAGACAATGGTCACGATGAAATCCGCGAACCCATCTGGCAGGAAGGCAAACCACTCATGCAGGATGTCTTTGTTGATCTTGGACAGGATGTTTTCCATGTACTTGATCGCGCCTGCACCAAGCACCGGGCCGATGAGCGTGCCGACACCGCCGAGGATGGTCATCAGAACCACCTCACCCGAGGCTGTCCAGAACATCCGCTCGGGGCCGGCCTGTGTGTCCATCGCCACCAGAAGGCCGCCCGCCAGACCGGCATACATGCCAGAGATCACGAATGCCGCCAGCGTGTAGGGCCGTGCGTTGAGGCCTGTGTAGTACATCCGCGTCTGGTTTGATTTCACCGCGCGCAGCATCACACCGAAGGGAGACCGGAAGATGCGGATTGAGATGTAGAAGCTGATCAGCATGATCACGGCAGCGATGTAGTAGCCCGAGTTGAAGGTGAAGAGCCAATCCGCAATGTTGAGCTCAAAGCTTTGCCGCATGTCCATGCCGAAAAGGTTGGCACGCCCGATTTCACCTTCCTCAAGGTTGGACAGCAGGGGACGGTCTGTTGGTTTGATCTGCAATCCGGTTTCGCCGCCGGTTATGGGCGTGAGAACAGAATAGGCCAGGGCATAGGACATCTGTGCAAAGGCCAGCGTCAGGATCGAGAAGTAAATGCCTGAGCGCCGCAGCGAGATGTAGCCCACGGCCACCGCGAAGATACCCGCCACGATGACCCCCATGATGATTGCGGGGATCACGTTCAGCGTCACCAGTTTCATCGTCCACATGGCGCCATAAGAGCCTACACCCAGGAAGGCTGCGTGACCGAAGGACAGGTAGCCCGTCAGGCCGAAGAGAATATTGAACCCGATCGCGAAGATCCCGAAGATCACGAAGCGCTGCATCAGATCAGGATAGCCCGCGTTGAACTGCGCCATGTTGGAGCCTTCGGGGAACGGGTTCAGGAGGAAGGGGGCCAGCATCGTCAAGACCAAGACGATAACGAGAAGGCGGAAGTCTTTTTTGTCTAGTCCGAGCATCGATTAATCCTCCATCACGCCTTTTTTGCCCATCAGACCGCGCGGCAGGGTCAGCAGGATGATGATGGCCACAAGGTAGATGATGATTTGGTTGAGACCGGGAAGGATCGCCAACACTTCGCGCATGGAGGCAAAGCTCTCCAGAATGCCCAACACGAAACCTGCGAGCACCGCGCCAGGCAGGCTGCCCATGCCACCCACGACCACCACGACGAAGGAGATCACGAGGAAATCCATGCCCATGTGGTAGTTGGGCGAGTTGATGGGCGTGTACATCACCCCCGCAAGGCCCGCCACCGCGGCGGCAAGACCGAACATGATGGTGAAGCGTTTGTCGATGTTGATCCCCAACAGCCCGACAGTTTCGCGGTCGGCCATACCGGCCCGCACGACCATCCCGAAGGTGGTAAACTGCAGGAAGGCAAAGACAGCACCGACGAGGATCATCGCGAAGGTGAAGTAGATGATCCGCCAGTAGGGGTAGATGATGAGGTTGGGGTCAAAGCCCAGCATGGCGCCGAAATCAAACGAGCCCTGGAACGCGT
>ERZ1740070.1895-NODE-1895-length-12558-cov-15.521795_pt1 | contig 12558 bp, 11 predicted proteins | sample MGYA00581734_ERZ1740070 | MGnify/ENA primary metagenome ERZ1740070 (study PRJEB43018, sample SAMN04849744) | marine metagenome | isolation source: floating plastic debris | place: Pacific Ocean | collected 2008-09-01 | study: EMG produced TPA metagenomics... | reverse complement strand
TGGTTTGAGTCAAACGGAACCACATCTGATTAATTGCCTTGAAGTGCAGCAGGTTTATATCATCAAAGAATATCAAAATAAAGGACTTGGAAAGCTATTACTAGATAAAGCAATTCAACGAGGGCTAAATAAGGGCCTTGACTATATCTGGCTCGGTGTTTGGCAATATAATAAAGATGCCATTAGGTTTTATGAACGTTTAGGCTTTAGTTCCTTCGGTGAGCATTCTTTTATTTTGGGCAGTGATCATCAAACCGATATTCTCATGAAGAAACCACTGGAACAAAATAAGGATCAGCTGGTATTAAGATAGTCGTGACGTTTTTTCTAACTCCTAGTACTTTCATTTTGTAAGACCGGCGATCCAAAAATCAAAAAAATCCCACACCACCAAACTAATTAAAACCAAAACTGTTTGCTTACTATATAATTGAACTAGAGATTTAAAAAATTCCAACGATTATTTTGATTAATATACTAGATGTATCGTGATCAACCTGTGCCTTAACATATTACTAAAATCGATCAAAAGTGCTCCTTATGTTCTTCTGATGGTTCTTTTAGCGGGCGCTCCAACAATTGCCGAAGAGAATATCACTGAGGTTTGTGAAGGCATTAAGGTAGGCAATGAGGTACTTCATAAAGCTCTTCAGGTTAAAAAAATAAAAAAATTAAAGTCGTTGCAATCTAACAAAAATTGGTTGCCACTGGAAAATGAAGCGATGCCCGATCTTATAAATGGCATAGCTCATGAAAAGTACTTCATCTTGTTCAGTTCATTAAAGTTATTCGACTAGTGCTGTTTGTGTAAACAGAAAATAATTCTCTAACTACAAACAATCATTATTATGCTTTTAAAATCCATTCATAAAATCGATAAATCGGAGCTAGACCAAATTTCATTTAATAAGCAAGAGGTACTAAGTGATGAAAGTGACAAAAATATAAGACGTCATAATTTAGACAGATCATTGGTATTAGGTAATGTTCATAAACGACAAGTCCTAATTCAGTTTAAAAATACTCTTGGAATGCCATTAGAAGTGGAAACTACCATTTGGGCAGTAACGCAAAATCATATTATGTTAAAGGGTGGTAAAATCCTACCTGTAAGGTGCATTACTAATGTTATTGTCTAAAAGCATTGAAAGGGAGCAGGTCGTAAACTGCTCCTTTTTTTGTTATCCGCAGCTTTTAGTTTGCATTTTTAGCGCCTGAGCTACTAATAACACTATGAATGCATTCTGTAAAAGCTTATTTACATTGATCTTAATCGTCATTATTGACAATGCCATAGCTCAATCTCATGAGACGAAAAATATTCAAAACGATTGGGTTTCATCGTTTAATCAATCAGGTGATCTTAAACCATTCTATCGTGAGGCAAGCGGCATACTTCAAGAAAACAAACTTATTACAGGTGGCGAAAATATTGGTAAGAAGTGGCTTGAACTCCATAGTCAGGCAGGCGCTATTACCGAATACAAGCTGATAGAAACTATTCAACTCATAGAAACTTCCAAGTTTGAGCTTGGCGCATATCTTACGGAAAAGGGGTCAAGCTATTATACAATAATTGGATGGCGAAATAACAACGGGTGGTACAAGGAAGTAGAAGTTACTTACAAAGCTGTAAACCCTGGTCCGGATGAAGCGGGTGAGATCAAATTACTGCGTGATTCCTGGCAAAAATTAGCCAATGATCACAGACCGGATCTCATTGGCAAAGAATTATACATTGATGGTGGATATTATTTCAACCGTGGCAGAGTATATTCTAACCTGGAGATCGCCGATGTCTACTCGTATATGAACCCTGAATCTTTTAAGATCTCGCTTGAAGGCCTAAGTACTACCATAGTCAATGAAGAAACTGCCTATGATATAGGTGGTTTTCAAACCAGTGGAAAAGGCCTTTACATTCTGATCTGGATCAAAAAAGAAAACGAGTGGAAGCTGCTACTGGACTTTAACTTCTAGCCTAAACATGCTGATCAATCAGTATCGCATTCCCGTCCGGATCAATCAAAGTCAGGTTAGCTGGACCTGATGTGCTTTCGTCAGCTTCAGCTTCAAGTTTAATATTTTTTGATTTGAGATGCTTTTGAATGTCTCTGACATCATCAAAAGACTCCAGTTTATTAGCGCTTTCGTCCCACCCAGGATTAAACGTGAGAATATTATTTTCAAACATCCCCTCAAAAAGACCTATTAACGCATTGCCATTTTTCATGATCAAGTATTTCCGTTCTATGTCCCCAGCAAAAACTTCGAACCCCAGGTTTTCATAAAATACTTTTGAAGCCTTAAGGTCCTTGACGCTAAGGCTCACTGAAAATGCTCCTAACTTCATACAATTGTTTTTAATACTCTATTCATATTTTAGTGTTTCGGATGGCTTGGTTAAAGCAGCTTTTACCGTTTGGGAGAAAACGGAGCTAAAAGCAATCAGCAATACCATAACCGCTGAAATCACAAACACCATCACACCAACATCAATGCGATACGGAAATGATTCGAGCCAATAATTCATGAGCCACCAACCCAGCGGACACGCCAGAATAATGGCTATAAAAACCGGCTGCAAGAACTCTTTAGAAAGCAGAATTACTATACCGGAAACAGTAGATCCTAACACCTTTCGTATCCCGATTTCCCTTGTTCTTTGCAAGGTCATAAACGACGCTAAACCTAACAGGCCAAGCGAGGCGATAAAAATTGCCAGACCTGTGAAAAGGGTAAATACCTTACTAAAACGATCATCATTATCATACTGTCTATTGAAGAACTGATCCAGGAAAAAATAATCCAAAGGGTTGCCTGGGAAAAAGGTTGACCAAGGTTCGTCTAATGCCGCAATAACTTGGCTATAGTTTTTGGTTTCAAGTTTTAGCGAGTAGAAGGATCCTAATGTATTCATCCGAAAAACTACCGGGATCACCTCGGCTTTAAGAGACATTTGATGATAATCTTCAAGAACACCGATAATTTGCAAGGTGTCGCCTCCATTAGCTACAAATTCGCCTATTGCCGATTCAGCATTATCGAATTGCAAAACCTTCATTAGAGATTCGTTGATCAATACTTTATCGTTTTCTGTCATAAACTCTCTATCAAAGTTTCTGCCCGCTACAACTCCAATATCAAATTGTGTTACATGTTCATAATCGATAGCCATGTTAGTGACGGTTGTACGACCCTCAGGTCCTCCTGAAATCCTTCCAATAGCATTTGTCCAGTAATTTTCTTCTCCGGGTATGCTGGACGAGGCGCTAATACTTTCTACACCAGGAATTCTCAGGGCCTCTGTTTTAAAGGACTCATAGTTAGAACTATATAGTGAATCTACAACTCCGGGAGCTTTCAAAACCAGCGTTTCCTTAATATCAACACCAAGATCCAGGTTCCTCATGTAGTCCAATTGTTGATAAACGATAATAGATCCACCAATAAGAAATACCGATGCAATAAACTGGAACACTACAAGCCCCTTTCTCAGGTACTTCCCTCCTGTTGAGGAGATGAGCTTTCCCTTCAGTACCGATATGGGCTTGAAAGAAGAGAGAACAATCGCCGGATAAAAACCTGAGAAAAAGGTTCCAAAAATGAAAAGTATTCCCACCTTGACCCAGAACTCACTATTTGTAAAAAAGTCTAATGGAATATTCCACCCGGTGAGTGAGGAAAAGGATTCCCATGAGATCCGGACAGCCGCCAGAGCGAATAGCGTAGCCAGAAAGTTAATAATGAATGATTCAGTAAGAAATTGGCTTATCAACTGTTTTCTCGTAGCGCCAACGACTTTTCTTACTCCTACTTCATTGGCCCTCTTTATTGACCTGGCAGTAGCCAAATTCACATAATTCACCCATGCAATGAACATAATAAAAATGGCTATGAGGCTTAGAGCATTTATTGAATCTCCATCTCGTAGTTCTTGGGGGGAGGTTTCATATAAAAGGTTTGAGTACAGATGAATATCTTTCAATGGTCTTAAAATGAACTCTTGTTTTGAATTTCTGCTCTCCCAGGCTTGTCTTCTATTCTCTACCAGATAATTATCCCACTTAGTTTGAAGATCACTAACATCAGTTCCTGGTTTTAACAGAACAAAGGAGTAAAAATCATACCATCCCCAGGAGGTCTCAGAGCCGTTGTTTGTCCATGCATTTATGGTTTCATAGGAAATAAGGAAGTCAAATTTGATATGCGAATTTTCAGGAACATCCTGGAATACACCGGTCACTTCCAACATTGCATCATTACCATCCAACGCAAGCTGCTTGCCTATTGGGTCTTCATCCCTGAAATACTTAACAGCGCTAGTTTGGGAGATAACCACTTTATTTGTTCCTTTCAGTGTACTTTTAGTATCTCCAACTAACAGATCAAAGTCAAAAACTCTAAAAAGAGAAGTATCAGCAAAAAAGGCCCGTTCCTCGCGAAATGAAATGGGCGTTTCACCTGGTTTTTCGTAAGAAATTATACCACTTGTGGGAAGAAAGCGGGTAAATTGTTCTACTTCCGAAAAGTTTTCTTTAAGCGCTGCCGCAGACATAGGTACTGAAACTGCACTTTCAAAACTAATCTGTCCATTTTGCCACCCGTTGTATTGTATGCGATAAATATCATCAGCACGACTATGGAATGCATCAAAACTTCTTTCATACTTCACATACTGAACTATCAGTAGTGTGGCGGTAATGCCCAGAGATAATCCAGCGAGATTAAGCAGGCTGAATAGTCTTTCCTTTCTAAAATTCCGAAAGGCTATAAGAACGTAATTGCGGATCATTTGGATTAAAATTGAGATTCAGTCCTGACTTTGAGTTTCCGTGTAATAGTTAAAGTACTTATTTCTATCTTGAAAGACAAGAACAGATGGTTTTGTGCAAGTTATGTCTTTCACCAGTCATAAATCACCTATGAACTCTGTACTACTGTGAGTAGATTTGAAAATCTAAAATTTCAGCCTATGAATCGCATTTTAATGTTTCTAACTGTAATCGCCATTGTCTCCTGCAACACACAAAAGCAGGATATACCGTCTGAAACGATAGAAGAAGCTCCGTATACTTTGGCAAAACCAAAACAGGAATGGGTTACGGAAAGAGCAGCAGCGGCTAAAGCAAGGTTATGGGCTTCTGAGGCTGGGAAGCTTGTATGGCAGAGTATAGAATACCATGGTGGATTAGAGAAGTGGTGGAGCAACGGGCCTGTTTACTTCCGGTTTAATTATCAACCAAAACCGGGTACAGGCACACCTAGAGATACCTATGAGACTGCCGACTATTGGTCCTCCAAAACGCGGCACCAACGGGTATCAAACCAGAATGAGGAATACGGCTGGGATGGGTCGCAAGCCTGGTATTATCCTGCCGACGCAGAAATTCCTTATAATACACGCTTTTGGGCTTTGACTCCTTATTACTTTGCCGGTATGCCTTTTGTTTTTGCAGATGAAGGTGTGAATCTCACTATGGAGGAAGATATTGCATTCGAGGGAAATACACACCACGTGGTGAGAGTGACGTTTGGTGAGAACGTTGGAGACGCTCCCGATGATTATTACGTGCTTTATATTAATACCGAAACTTCGAGGTTAGCAGCTATCCGATATATAGTGTCTTATCCGGGATATTTTAAAGATGGCGGACATTCACAGGAAAAACTTATGACCTATGAAGGCGAACAGGTGGTTAATGGCATCACGTTCCCAGAGAAGCATCGCACTTTTATGTGGGAGGAAGATGGAGAACCGGGAGCATACGTGACTGATATTACTCTTTCGGATATCGAATTCCGTCCTAATACGGATCTCTCCTACTTCCAGAGACCTGAGGGTAGTCATACCATGCAGAGTTTAACGGATTAATCTAAATACAAAGAAATTGCTATACCTGCATAAAAAAAACGATGAATTGGGCCAAACGATAAAAGACTATTTATCAGAAATATCGGCGGACCATAAACAAGTGGATATCGATGATGCGGAAGAGTCATTCATCAGAGAAAATGACAGGGTAGTAAAAGGAGAAATTAATATTTACAAATACCTGGACGCACTAAAACGAAAGCTCGAGGATGAGCGTTTACTTTCTGCCGATGTCTGTATTATGAACCCCAGAGATGGCAAGATGTGCTGATCATCTCTGATCAGAGAATAACCGGGTTAAGATTCTGATCAAACAATTGTAAATTACGTATCTCGCCTTGTCCCAAAAACTTAAATCGAAAACCAACCAATCTTCCCATCGTATCATTATACGAGGAAGAATACACTTCTTTACCTTTTATCTCTACGGTTAGTTTTTTTTCCTTATTTCTCACCTTTATTGGAATAAAATCATCAAGCTCTACATTAAACGCAGATAGATCATATTCTTTACCATCGAGATAAATATCGTTAAGCATGAGGTTATTATCCGAGCTACAGCCCGGTTTTGAAAATGGGATAATCATGGCGCCATCAGATCCGATAACATAAATTCGGATGGCTTGACATACCGCCCATTTATCGTCATATGTATTTCGAAGGGTTGTGGTTAACGTAAAATCATCACCGGATACTAACCCTAAATCGTTGATGTAATGATAACCAGTTACCTGAGGTTTTTCGGATAAGGCAATTTCAGTTGCTAACCTGCCCGGGCTAGAAATTTTCGACTCCCCTGTTAAGACGGGTTCAAAATATTTCGGCACTGGCTTGTATTCAATGGTTCCCAGCCAACCATTACTTTTGAGAAAGAGATCGTGCTCTTTAGCAATCTGTCCATCTATCAAAAGCTTAGCACGGAAGTAACCTGGAAAATAATAAATACCCGTTGCCTGGGTTTGATCTTTCTTAATGGTGATTGTCTTTGTAGGATCCCAATACTGCTGGATATGTACACTATCTGAATCAATACCTTTTAGATCAAAGTCAAAAACTACAGAATTTGGATAAGTTGTCGTAACAGGCTTACTGGTAAAAGAAATATCATCCGGTAACTCTACAGGTTCAGGGCTCTTATTGGCGATGACCATGATCGTAATTAGAGCCAATACGAAACCGATGCTAATATAAATTGCCTTACTTGATACAGTTCGTGTGATTGGTTTTGAACCGGCTCTTTTTGAAAGCTTAAACGCTCGCCAGTTTTCATAGCCAAGGAATTGAGAAAGGTAGTCCAAAGTGGAAGTACTTGGAAGACCATCGTGTTTGACTACCCCAAAAAACCGCTTCAAGGTAGCAGAACTAATATTGACCTGAGTTTCGTCAAATATCTTTTCTGAAAGCTCAGCAAACATAGAACTGTGCCATTGCCTGGCGCTTCCCCAACCAAGCTTGCTTTCCAACTCCTTTTGGAGCCTCCTTGTTTCGGTATCTATTTTGGTTTTACCCATTGCCTAATTCTAAGTCAAAACTGAGCAATATTATTGGAGTGAACAATCCTGAATGAACATGAATCAACATGAAATAACATATGCAGGACAGAGACTATTCAATTACGTAACCCCGTTTATGAAACTTAAAACATTAATAACCTTAGTTGCTCTTGCATTCCAGTTGAGCGCAAGAGCTCAAAATATTGTGTTGGACACTTCGCATTTACAAATACAAGCGAGGGCTTATGTTTTGGAAAAGTATAAAGGAGTGGATGCCATTTACTTACAAGGTGGAGCCATCACCGCTAAAAATGTGTCCTTTTTAAATGGTACTATAGAATATGACATATTCCTTAAAGAAGAGCGAGGGTTCCCCGGGGTTTATTTTCGAGGTCAGGATGATACTGATGATGCAGAGTATTTTTACCTACGACCACATCAATCCGGAAACCCCGACGCTAACCAGGCTATACCCAGAACGAGAGGCATCTCGCCATGGCAACTCTATTACGGTCCCAGGTATTCCTTTCCTTATAATTATCACTATAATGACTGGACACATGTAAAGCTCGTCGTTCTTGATGATAAAGCCCAGGTGTTTTTAGACCATTCAGAGCAACCAAATCTCTCTTGGAATCTGTTTCATGAAGCCAAGGCAGGTAAAGTAGTCTTTACCGGAGGAAACACCAGCGGGCTACATCTTGCTAACCTCAAAATTGATCATAAGGACCCAACATTAGTAGACTTTAAGCCCATTACAAGAAAGCCAATTGACGATCTGATAAATAGTTGGCAGATTTCTGACATGTTTGAAGAAAAACTGCTTGACAATCCGGATTCTCTTGAGTTAATCATTAAAAGCAGAGAATGGATGGGAAAGGTAGGAGTAGAAGAAGGCACGGCCGCCAATATCTCCAGAATACGAAGCCTCCGCAGAGAGCCAGGTAACACAGTATTTGCCAAAGTCGAAATAAACTCAGAAAAAGATCAGCTCAAATTATTGGAATTCGGCTATAGTGATCGCGTAGTGTTAGTTTTAAATGGTAAACCCGTTTACAGAGGTACAAATAGATTCCAAAGTCGCGATTATCGCTACCTCGGTACCGTAGGATTGTTTGATGCCATTTACATTAATCTAACTAAAGGTAAGAATACCTTACTCATAGCTGTTTCGGAAGATTTTGGTGGATGGCTAGTAACGGCACGAATTCAAGATAAGCGAGGTATAAAAATCAAAAACTAGAAAGCTATACCAACGGTCTGATTACAATGTGTGTCTTTAAAGTAAACACACAAATTCATGAAAAAAGGATTTTATACGCTGCTGGTGGCAGGCGTATTCTCTGTCACTGGATGCAATGATGATGAAAATCCGTTCCAAACCACATGCGATGAAGTAGTAATCCTAGACAGCGACAGGTTCAAAAATGCAATAACAGATTTTTTTACACTTATTGATGTAACCATTGAAGGTGATTGCATGACCGTAGAATACAGCTCTTCCGGCTGCGACGGTAATTCCTGGGTAATGGAGCTTATTGATGCTGAGGCTATCAAAGAATCTAACCCGGTACAACGAGATCTACGACTACTCCTTAAGAATGAAGAACTTTGTCGAGCAGTTTTCACTAAAGAGATTTCATTTGATTTGACGCTATTAAAAACTAGTGACAGTGAGATCCTATTGAACCTTGAGGGTGAACTATATGCTTACACTTATTAATCCTCGTGCATCGAGGCATTTGATATATTCAGATAGCGGATAGTACAGAACTACCTTCCTTTTCTTATCAACTGACTTGGTATATAAAGCTTCTATATTACCTTTGACAGCAATCTAAATGAGAAGGTTTCAGGGTTCTATTTTGGCTTTTATTTTCTGTCTTGGCTTTCAAACAGGTTTTGGTAGTCCCGAAGCTGATAGTCTGCTTTTTCATCATATAAAAACGGCAATGTCACAGAGCTCTGCCACGCAGATCTTTGAAGATAGTTATGGTTTCTTGTGGATAGGAACACCCAATGGAATTAACCGTTACGATGGCACCAGTTTTCAAGTGTACGAGAAGAGTTCTGGTGGCGGCGCCGGGCTAACGGATGGATATATAGAGATCATATATGAAGACTCAGATCGACAGCTATACATTGGAACCAATAGAGGTCTAAACATTTATGATAGATCGCTTAATATTATCAAGCGGTACCCTTTTAAACTAGAAGGTCAGGTTCTTCAGTCACAATACATTGGTTCCATAGCCAAAACCAGGGATTTTTTATGGTTAGGTACCGAAAGAAACGGAGTTTATCGATATAATGTAAACTCAGGAGAGACCAAGAGCCTGATATTTGAGCAGGTTTATCAAGATGGGCCTAGTAATAACTACATCGTTGGAATTTTTCCAATCTCAAAAGACCGCCTAGTCGTTTCTACTCAGGTTTTGGTATACATCATAAATGAAGATTTAGAGATTTTGGGTGTTACCCCAAATCTTCTTGACATCAGCTGTGCGATAAAATGTAGCGACAGCAATTTCTGGATCGGGTCACATAATGGACGGCTGATTAAATTAGATATCGCAGCTGACAATGAAATAAGTATTGAAACGGTTTCGGTTAATGCTGATTATTCCATTTTATCATTAGCAGCGGATGATGAGGGTAATATTTGGACAGGAAGCGAAAATAATGGACTATCCATTTATTCGATGAAAACAAAAGACATAATTCAATTAAAAGCCAATGTAAAAAACCCGAATTCTATAAACGGAAATTCGATATGGTCGCTGTACAAAGCAAAAAATGGTGTTATGTGGGTGGGTCCGTTTAAGCAAGGCCTCAGTTTCTATGATCCCTTGTATCATAAATTCAAGCACATAAGAAAAGACCCTTTCAATTCCAGTACGCTAAGCAACAATATTATCAACTGCTTCAGCGAAGACAAAAATGGCAATCTCTGGATTGGGACTGATGGCGGCGGCCTTGATTACTGGGATCGTCAAAGCAATTCTTTCAAAAACTATTCACTAGAAAAAGGTAACCTTAACGCCAATGTTATTCTCTGTTTATTTCAAGATGCTAACAATCGCTTATGGTTAGGGACATGGGATAAAGGCCTGATATTCTTTGATCCAACAACCGGAGACTATACAAATTGGAATCGTGACAACTCCTTTTTAGGTTCTAATCATGTGATCGACATTATCAAGGACCGGAAGGACCGTATGTGGATTGTAACTCTTTTTGGTGGGGTTCATTTATACTATCCTTCTACAGATACATACAGACATTTCCATCTTGAGTCAATAATTGATGGCTCAGAAGTTATTACTATGGCCAAGCTATTGGAAGATGACGCTGGAAATATATGGGTGGGTACACAGACTGCCGGCTTATTTCGAATATCTGAAAATAAGGGTTCATGGTCAACCGTCCATTATCAAAGTCTTGATACTACTCGGGGGTTAAGCAACGACTTTATTAACACTACAATACAAGATGACCAAAAAACAATATGGGTAGGTACCCAGGCTGGTCTTAACAAATACAATACATTATCAGACACCTTCACATTTATTACCAAATCTGATGGATTAAAGGATGATGCAATTAAAGGCATTATAAAAGACAATGAGGGTTTTTTATGGCTAAGCACAGGTAAGGGCATCATACGCTATGATCCTGATAGTGGCGAATCTTTTAACTATGACCCAGATGATGGACTACAAGGAAATCAATTTAATGCGTCCTCTTTTTATAAAACCAAACGAGGTGAATTTCTTTTTGGAGGCAGCAACGGCTTCAATGTTTTCACATTAGATAATGTTATAAAAAGAAAAAATGAACTCGAAATATACGTATCAGGATTAAAGCTATTTAATAAGCCATTACTGGCCGGAGATGATACCGGAATACTCGAAAAGGACATAAGCCAAGTAGATACGGTCATATTTAATTATGATCACTCCGTCATACGTTTTGACTACCGCGCTATAACCTATCGGCATCCACATAAAGTGAAGTACGCCTACTTTCTTGATGGGTTTGAGAGCGATTGGAATTATGTGGGTAATAATTCTAGCGCTACCTACACCAATCTAAAACCCGGAGAATATACTTTACGGATCAAATCAACTAACTCTGATGGTGTTTGGAGCACCAAAGAAAAAGCGCTGATAATTATAGTTAAGCCTCCATTCTGGTCTACCTGGTGGTTCAGAACGAGTACAGCCATTTTAATACTAACCATTATCTACTCTGTTTACCTCATAAGAATTAGGAATTTTGAAAAACGCCAAATAGAGCTTGAAGAGCAAATTAATGACAGAACAAAAGAGCTTCAGTATAAGCAAAAGAAACTTAGGGAAACAGCTGATGAGCTTTCAACAAGAAACGAAGAAATACAAAGGTTCACCTTTGCGGTTTCACATGATTTAAAAAGTCCGCTCAACACAATCAAGGGTATAACCGGTCTTATTGCTATAGAAGGTGAATATGAGGATACTTCCGATATTAAGAAATACCTTGAGCTTATAGAAACTTCCTGTGATACTATGGGTAATCTAATTACCGATATAACCGAAATAGCGCGTATTGGTAAAATTGAAAATAATATTCAGAACCTAAATACCTACGAAATAATCCAATCTGCCAAGACGCTAGTGTTCGGTCGACTAAAAGATCGCAACGTAGAATTAAAAGTTCCAAACCACTTACCTTCTATTGCAGGGGACAAAAACCGGATGATCCAAGTGTTTGAAAATCTCATGGACAATGCAGTAAAATACATGGGCAACCAAAAAACGCCTGTGATAGAAATTGGAGTGAATGAGAATAAAGATACGAACCAGTTTTTTGTCAGAGATAATGGTTCGGGTATGGATGAAAACGCCTTAAAGTATCTTTTTACTCCTTTCATGCGATTCGACGACTCTGTTGAAGGCACGGGATTGGGTCTTTATATGATCAGTCAGATTATTCAATCACATGAAGGGTTTATTACAGCCAGTTCAGGTGGACTTGGAAAAGGTTCTACATTTATTATGTCCTTACCCAAGAAATTGGATACCCATAAAGAAAAGTCATCGAAGCAACCTGAGAGTTAGTTAAACCAATCTCTCGATTTATTTCATATCATAAATGAAAAGGAAAGCAACCTTTCTTTTATGATCCTTGTATTCGTATTGTCGATAACTA
>ERZ1740070.1894-NODE-1894-length-12566-cov-4.926065_pt1 | contig 12566 bp, 9 predicted proteins | sample MGYA00581734_ERZ1740070 | MGnify/ENA primary metagenome ERZ1740070 (study PRJEB43018, sample SAMN04849744) | marine metagenome | isolation source: floating plastic debris | place: Pacific Ocean | collected 2008-09-01 | study: EMG produced TPA metagenomics... | reverse complement strand
ACGCTCACGCCCAAAGAGCTGCGCAAGAACACAGACAACCTGCGCGGGGCCGAGCACCGCCGACCGGTCGACGCGGAAGCCGCGTGCGCACCGGCCGAGGTCCTCCAGCCGTTCGGCTTCGGCGACGGCGGGGGCGGGGCGACCGAGCGGCTGCTCGACGCTGCCCACCTGGCGCGTGCGTGCGCCGGCGTGCCGCGCACGGAGCTGTCGTCGGTCGGCGCGTTCGTCGAGCGCCTGCACGCGCAGGCCGATCGCAGCCCGCCGCCGACCTGGGCGGGCGAGCTGTACCTCGAGCTGCACCGTGGCACGCTGACGACCCACGCGTGGCTCAAAGCGATGAACCGGCGCGCCGAGGAGGCGCTGCGGGTCGCCGAGATGGTCGCCCAGCACAGGCCGAGCGCGCAGCACGAGGCGGACCTCGATCGGGCGTGGAAGCTGCTGCTGCTCAACCAGTTCCACGACATCCTGCCGGGGTCGTCGATCAGGCCGGTGTACACCGCAGCACGCGCGCAGCTCGACGAAGCGATCGATACCGCCGAGCGGATCACCGGGACGGGCGATGCAGTCCTCAACCCCGCGTCGACGCCCCGCGGCGGCGTCATCGAAACGGGCGACGGCTCGATCGTGTTCGTCGAACCAATCCGCCCGCTGGCCGCGGTTCGCCCGGTTGCAACAACGCCCAGCCAGCCCGTCGTGGCGAGCGATCGCGCGCTCGAGAACGCGCACGTGCGCGTCGAACTCGATGTCGCGGGCCGCATCGCGGCGTTGCACGACAAACGCTCAGGGCGAAACCTCGCGTCCGGCGCGTTGGGCGAGCTCGTCCTGCTCGAAGACCGCCCCATGATGTGGGACGCGTGGGACATCGACCGTTACAGCGAGGACAAGGTCGTCTGGCGCCAGGACAGCCCGGTCGAGATCGAGCGTGTCACCGAGCACGAGCTACGCGCCGAGCTGCGCTGTTCGTTCGCGGTCGGCGAGAAGAGCCGCGTGACGCGGACCGTGCGCCTCGACGCCGACAGCCCGCGCGTGGACCTGATCACCGAGGTCGATTGGCACGAGACGCACCGCCTGCTGCGGATGTTGTTCCCCGCCGCGGTGCGCACCGAGCGTGTCGGCTACGACGTCGGCATCGGGCACATCGAACGCCCCGCACACCGCAACACGGCGTGGGACCGCGCGCGGTTCGAGGTCAGCGCCCACCGCTGGATGAGCGCGCACGAGCACGGCGCCGGCCTCGCGATTCTCAACACAGGGACCTACGGCTGCGGCGCCGCGGCAAACGCCGAAGCGTGCACCATGCATGTTTCTCTCCTGCGCTCGCCCGTGCACCCAGACCCCGGCGCCGATCGCGGGACCAACCGCTTTGTGCACAGCCTGCTGCCGCACGACGGCGGCCTGCGCGCCGTTACCGCCGAGGCCGAGGCCCTCAACCGACCGCTGCGCCATGTCGCGGGCGAGACGCCGGCCCCGTTTGTCATCGAGACCGCTGGCTCGGCGGCGTGCGAGATCGCGGCTTGCAAAGCCGCCGCAGATGATCCGTCGCGACGCGTTGTACGGGTCTTTGAGGTCGCCGGCGGACGCGGATCGTGCAGCGTGCGCTCTGCCGATCCGATCCGGCGCGCGGCGTTGGCCGACGCGCTGGAACGCCCGATCGATGGCGAGGATCTGGCGATCGATGACAACACCATCGAGTTCCGAGTCGAGCCGTTCAGCATCCGCACAGTCCTGATCGAGCCCGCCTGATCAAGCCAGCCTGATCAAGCCAGCGTAGACCGCGTCGCCGGTTCGCTCAGGTGCCCTCGGGCTCCCAGGGCCAACGCGTCGGCATGCCCTGCGCCTCGCAGCGCTCGCGGAAGGCCGCGGCGCGGGCCCGATCGTTCGCGACGGTGTGGGCGTCGGTACCCTCGGCGAGCACACGCGAAGCCAGCAAGCCGGCCGCCTCACCGATCGCCCACTCGACCGGGTGGAGACGCGTGCACCCGTTGGCGACGTGGCTCACGCCGAACGCCTTGCCCGCGCCGATGACGTTGCGCACTCGCTTCGGAACGAGCGCACGCAGCGGCACGCGGAATGGGAGCGCGGGCACGTAGACGTTGTTGCGCCCGGCCGCGGTCGGGTGCAAATCGATCGCGTAATGCCCGATGGCGATCGAGTCGGCGAAGCACTCGGCGTGTGCGACGCCGCGCTCCGCCCGCTGCTGCTCGCCCAGGTCGCCCTCGTGCAAGACACGCAGCGCGTCGAGCCGGCGCGGCTCGCGGATGTAGGGCGCGAGCGCGAAACCCTCGCCCCCGGTCGCGGCTTCAGAGCCTCTGCCCAACTCGTGATCCCGCATTCGCAGGCCGGGGTAACCCGCGCCCCCGTCGTGGCGCGGAGACTCGGTCTGCATCCAGTACAGCAGGCATCGCGACTGCTCTCGGGCCGCCTCGAACGCCTCGCGTCGCTCCGCCCGACTCGCCCCGAGCAGCACCGAACGCCAATGATCCATCTGCACCCAGTTGACGAGGCAGACATCGGGTCGCCCGTCGGTGTGCGCCGCTGCGTCGACGATGCGCCGGTACCGCCAGAGCTCCCACGCGCCGCTCGCCGGCTCGTCGGGCCAGGGCGTCATCGCCAGCTCGCGACCCTCCTGCGCATCGTGGCTGGGCACGGTCCAACTGAACAGAGGCCCGGTCCATGGCGGCGACATCTCGGGGACATATGACCGCCACGCGTCATAGGCCGGCGGGCGATCGATCGTGTGGTCTTCGCCCGGGCGGTGCTCGATCGCGAAGCACCAACTGAAGGCCTGCTGATCGCGCTGGTCGTGGGTCGTGCCCGCGGGCAGGTCGGGCCGCCCGTGCAACTCGCCAAAAACCTGCTGCGACTCGGCGCCGATCATCGACTCGACGCCCGCGAGCTCGAGCAGATCACCCAGCTCCGTGGCTTCGAGGAAGAGTGTCGCTTGAGCGGCGAAACGCTCGCCGGTGCGCACGTCCGCGAACGTCACGGAGCGGACATCGTTGCCGTCGACGTCCGCGCCGACCGGTTCGGCGTGAAGAACCACACGCACAAGACCCGATGCGACGTGCGGCGCGAGCATCCGCTCGAGCGCCGCGTGAAAGACCCGCGGCGGCGCGCACAGCCGGCTCACCCAGCCGTTGCCCGGGTTGAGCTGCGCCGCCGAGCGGGCGGCAGCGGTCATCGACTCGTCGCGCACGCAGTGCTCGCGCACGCGTCGACGCATCTCGGCGTACGACGCGGTGCACCCCGTGAAACCCGCGGGCGCACCCGGCCCGTCACCCTCGATCCACCGGTGCTCGTCGGGGGGCACGCCCTGGCTGGTGAGCTGCCCGCCGACCCAGGCGGTGGGCTCGACGATGACGCACGCCGTGCCGTTGCGCGCGCACGCGAGCGCCGCGGCGACGCCCCCGGTGCCGCCGCCCACGATCAGGACCGGTGTCTTGAAGTCCCGCACCGCTCAGCCCTTGACCGCGCCCGCGAAGAGCGAGGGACGCAGCCAATGCTGCATGATGAGAAAGAACGCGATGATCGGCAGCAACGCGAGCACGCTCGCGGCGTACGCGACGCGCGGGTTGGTGCTGAACAGCCCCAGCATCTCGTTGATCTTGACCGGGAGCGTGAAGTTCGACTCGCTCTGCAGGATCACCAGCGGCCAGAGCAGGTCCGACCACGCGCCGATGATGCTGAACAGCGCGAGCGTCGCGAGCGTCGGCGCCGAAAGAGGGAGCATCACGTTCCACCAGATGCGCAGCGTGCTCGCGCCGTCCATCCGTGCCGCCTCCTCGAGCTCGTGAGGCACCTGCTCGAACGCCTGCATGCACAGGAACACCCCGAAGGCGGAGACCGCGAACGGGATGACCGCCCCGGCCAGCGAATCGAACAAGCCGAGGCCGCTGGCGATCTTGAACATGGGCACGACGATGACCTGCTCGGGGATCATCGTCGTCGCGAGGATGACCAGGAAGAGGATCCGCCGACCGGCGAAGCTCATCCGAGCGAGCGGGTACGCCGCCAGCGCCGCGAGGAGCACGCCGAGCGTGGTGCGCGCCGCCGTGACGATCACACTGTTGATGAGCGGGCGGGCGAGATCGCCCCCGCCCCAGGCGGCGCCGAAGTTCTCAAGCGTTGCGCGCTGCCTGTCGGCGCCGTCGCCCTCAACGCCCAGCACGAGCGACGAGACCGGATCACCCACGTCGCCCCCCGCGGGCTGGAACGCGCCGAGCACCAGCCAGATCGCCGGGCCGACCGCGAGCGCGACAACGACGAGCGCCGTCGCGTAGATCGCCGCGATCCACCAGCCGGGCCTGCGCTCAAGCATCGCGCCCCCCCGCCCGGCGGGTGATCCAGAGGTTGAGCAGGCTGAACGCGAGGATCACGACAAAGAGCGTGAGCCCCGCGGCGCAGGCGAGGCCGAAGTCGTTGCGCTCGAACGCGAGCGAATAGACCAGCGGCACAACGGTCTGCTGCTCGGGCGGCACGCCGCGGACGGTGACGAACAGCTCGTCGAAGACCTTGAGGGCCGAGATCGAACTGATGATCGAGACGAGCACGATCGTGGGGCGCAGCGTGGGGAGCGTGACGTTGAGGAAGGTGCCCATGCGCCCGGCGCCGTCGATCGCCGCGGCCTCCTTCAGCTCGCGCGGCACCGCCACCAGCGCCGCGAGAAAGACCATCATGTAAAAGCCGAAGCCCTTCCACAGCGTGACCAACATCGCGCTGATCAGGGTGAACGGGTGCGTGGTGAGCCAGTTGGCCCCGGGCAGTCCCAGCACCGAGAGACCCGCGTTGAGCAGGCCGGATTCCTCGTTGAGCAGCAGCCGCCACGCGACGGCCGCGACGATCGTCGGCGTCACCACCGGCAGGAAGAACAGCAACCGGAGCAGCGGGCTGCCCTTCACCCGGCTATCGACGATGAGCGCACAGACCAGGCTCAGCACGATCAGCACGGGCGTGACGAGCAGGTACAAAACCGCGTTCGCGCGCGCCCGCCAGAACACCCCGTCGCCCATCAGGCGGGCGTAGTTGGCCCCGCCGACGAACTCGTAGGTATCGGTGAACGGGTTGTACGACCCGAGCGAGTAGTACACCACCTGCGCCGCCGAGCCGATGAGAAAGACACCGAGCACCGCGAGCGCGGGGAGCATGAACAGGTACGGCGCCGCGGGATGGTGTGTGCGGAGCTTCACCGCGCCGGACCCGCTGCGCCCGCCCGATCGGCGGAGGGCAATGCCGTCGGCGTCGGGATCGCGTCCATCGTCGCGGCCCGCCCCCCGGTCGCGACGCGCGCGGTGTTCATCGCGTCGATCAGCCCGTTCCAGCGCGACTCGATCGAGGCGAGCTGCGACTCCAGCAGGTCGCCCGGCGCGTCGGCGGGCGCGAGCAGGACACGCTTGATCCCGTCCTCAAACACGCGCCGCATCTCGGGCCAGGCCTCCATCGCCGGGGTGAACGCCACCGCGCCGGGCAGCGCGCGGGCCACGACCGCGCGCGCCTCGGCGACTTTGGCGTCGCCCGACTCGAGTTCGCCGGGCGTCGCACCCGCAAAGAACGGGTCGCTCAGCGACGCGGGCGTGCTGGGCAGGATCGTTGCGAGCCTGCAAAAATCGAGCTGCGCCTCCGGGCTCGTCAGGTGCCAAGCAAGGGCCGAGGCCAGCTCGGGATGCTCGCTCTGCGCGCTCACCGACAGCGACATCACCGCGATGTGCGCCCGCCCCAGCGAGCCGGTGATCGGCGGCAGCACCGCCGAGCTGTCGTACACCCGCTGCGACACGCCGCGCACGCGACCCAGGAAGTTCGCCCCGGTGTTGAGCACGGCGACGCGCTCGTTCTGATAGACCTCGATCAGGTGCTCGAACCCGTTGGTCGCCGCGGCCCGGGGCAACGCACCGCTGCGGTAGACCTCGACCCAGCCGCGGATGAAATCGACGACCTCGCCGCGCGTGAGATCGGCGCGGAGCGCACCGCCGGCGTCCTCGGCGAAGGGCGGCAGCCCGTCGGCGAGCAGCATCATCAGCAGTTGCGAGTCCTGACCCAGCGGCTGGGTGAACAGGCTGCGCTCGCCGGGCTCGGCAAAGTCGATTGCCTGCTCGCGAAGGCCCGGCCAATCGGTCGCGACCGTCTCGAGCGTGAGCCCGCCCGCCTCGAGCAGATCGGTATTGACGATCATCGTCTGCGTCGTCAGGTACCAGGGCAGGGCATACAGCTCACCCCCGATGCGCCCGACATCGAGCGCCCCGGCGTGGTAGCGCCCCGCCGCATCGCCCGGCAACACACCGTCGAGCGCCGCGAACGCGCGGGCACCGGCGAAGCGGGCGAACATCAGGTCGGACATGTTGATCACATCCGGCGCACGCCCCGCGGCGGCCGCGGCGACGAGCTTGCGCTCCACAGCACCGAACGGCACATCGACCCAGACAACCTCGACCCCCGGGTGCTCGGACTCAAAGCCCTCGATCGTGCGCTCGATGTAATCGGTGAACGTGGGCCTGAGGCTGAGGGTCCACAGCTCGAGCGTAACCGCGGCATCGGCGCGGTCCGCGTTTGATCCGCCGCGCGCATCCCCGCACGAGCCCAGCGAGAGCGATGCGACAATCGCGCACACGACCGCGAACGCGGGGCATCCGTTCATGCCGGGACGACAGTGCTGGGATCGCGGCTGGCTCAAAGCGTGACGGGGTCCAGATGAGGCACGCCCGACCGGAGGCGATGCAACACGACAGCGCCGAGCGATCAACCGTTATCGTCGGGCTGATCGATCTTGCGATCACGCGTCGACCACAGCACGTCGAACGTGCTCGTGCCCTCCGGCGTCAGCAGAGAACCGACGTTCACATTCTCGACGTGCCCGTCAACAAACACCATGTTCGCCCCGCCCTCGATCGCGAACGTCTCGTTGTTGCGACGCGGGTGGCGATACCAGGGGATGTAGCTCGTCGGTGTCGGGCTGCCGGCGCCTCTGGGCGTGAAGTCGTCGGCCTCGGGGGCGCGGTTGCGCGAGCCGAACGCGTTGCCCGGGAAGTCGTTGACGCCATCGCCCCCGCCGAAGCGCTCGCCGGGCAGGCCCTTGACCCCGATGTTGGAGTTGGTGACCCAGACGAACTCGCCGCCGGGGTCGCGCTGGATGCCGTTGTTGCCCCACGCGTCGGCGATCAGCATCATGTCGCTGCTGAAGTCGACCGAGGCGTCGAAGGGCTGCCCGAGCGTCGGCTGCGTGCCGCTCGAACCCGCGCCCCAGGCATCGGTCGCGCTGCTCGCCCACCAGTTCATCGCGTACGAGCGCTCGCCCTGCGGGTGGTTGGGGCAGGCCATCACCTCGCCGGCGACGGTGCGGAAGCCGTTGGCAGGCGCATCGCCCGGGAAGAAGTTGGCCCCGATGTAGTCCTTCAGGCGCGGCTCGTCGTACCAGTACACGAGCGCAGGGTTGCCCTGCTCGTTCTCCTTCGCGATGGGCTGATCGAACACCTGGTTGGGCGGGAACTTGTCCCGCCAATCGGCCGAGTACAGGATCATCGCCTGGCCCAGGCTGCGCACGTTGGTCTGGCAGACGAGGTCGCGCGCCGAATCGCGGGCCTTGCCCAGCGCCGGCAGCAGGATGCCGATCAGCAGCGCGATGATCGCGATCACGACCAGGAGTTCGATCAGCGTAAAGGCCCGGGCGATGCCTCCCGGGACGCGACCGGCGCTCCCGGCTCGGCCCGCGTCCCTCACGCGGCCTGCCCGTTCGATGCTGTGCATGCCTCTCATGGCACGATCCTTTCTGACGCCAACCCGTCACGCGCGACACGCGTGGCGACCTGGGCGCCTCCCTCTGGCGGGGCCGTCGAGCCCCGGATGATCAGCTCGGCACGCAGCGTGTGGTGCGCGTCGCGCACCCGCCCGGACCGGCACTGGTCGTACACCTCGTCGATCGCCAGCGACCCGACCTCGCTCAGCGGCTGACGCATCGTCGTCAGCGCGGGCGAGAGATGGGCCGCGCTGGGCGGGTCATCGACCGATACGACCGACAGGTCGTCCGGAATCACAAGATCCGCCCGCAGCGCGGCGGTATACGTGTTGAGCGCGAAGTAATACCCCGCCGCGAACACCGCCGTCGGGCGGTCCTCGCCGGTCAGCAGCCCCGCGAGGGCGTTGAGCGACGTCTCGTCGAGCTGCCAATCGGGGTGCAGAAAGACGAGCTTGTCGTCCTGCTCCAGCCCGTGGCGCTCGCACGCGAGGCGATAGCCCGAGAGGCGGTCGACGTTGTTGGAGATCTGCGAGCCGCCGCCGACGAAGGCGACACGCCGGTGCCCGAGCCCCGCGAGATGCCCGACCACCTCGGCGGCGAGGTGCACGTTGTCCGTGTCGACCCAGCTCACGCCCGGGCGGGCCACGCGCGCGCCGACCACCATCACCGGCTCGCTCGTGTGGCGGGTGCTGGCCGCGGCGCCGAAGCGCGGGGAGCGGTCGAGCTGCTCGGCGAACGGGTTGACATAGATGTACGCCTGGCACTCGTTGCGCCAGTCCTCGCCGTAGCGGAGCAGCACGATGTCCATCCCGCGCTCGAACCCGCGCGAGCGGATGCCCTCGAGCAGCGCCCCGTGGTACGCGTCGGCCAGCGAACTCTCCGCGTGGAACACCAGCCCGACGCGCATCGAGCTCGCCTTGTGCTCGGGGTTCAGGTACGCCTCGTGCACGAACGTCCCGCGACCCTGCCCGCGCCGCAGCACACCCGCGGCAACCAGCTCCTGCAACGCACGGTGTACCGTCACCAGCGACACGCTCAGCATGGTGCTCAGCGCCTTCGTGCTCGGGATGCGGTCGCCCGGGCCGATCTGCCCGCTGTCGATCGCCTCGCGCACCGCATCGCGCACCTGCTCATAGAGCGGCCGCCCGGGCGTGGGCGTGACTGGGTTGAGTTGAAGCAGCCGATCTGGCATGCTGCACTCCGTGCCGGCCCGATCGCCGACTGGTCTGTCCGGTGCGAGATATTCTATAACAATCCGCAGCGGGCGTCGAGAGGATCCGGCAGGATCAACCGATCGCCCGGCGCGCGTCGACACTCCCATCGCATGTTGTTCGCTTTATGTTCGAAATCGTGCGCCCTCAAGGCCCCGATCAGGCGATCTCCGACACGTCCACCCACGCCCCGTCGTGCTCGATCGAGGCGTTCCCGGCCAGCATCACGGCGACATTCTCGACGATGTCGCGCAGCTCCGCCGGAGCGGCCTTGCCCTCAAAGAAGCCCGTCATGCCCTGCACCAGGCGGGTGTAGACCGGCCCGAAATCGACCTTGAAGCTGTGCGTCGCCTGCTTGCCGCTGAGCGTCGCTCCGAAGTCGTACGCGCCGACGCGTTCGAGGCGCAGGCGTGCGTACCGCCCGTCGCGGTACTCGAGGTCGACGAGGTGGCGATCGTCGGTCTCGATCGCGCTGACGCGTTTGACGCCCGGTCCCCAGATCGCGTCGATCATCTCGATGGTGTGAACGCCGTAGTGCAGCAGCCCGGGCGCGCCGTCGTTGAGCTCGCCGGGGCCGTAGGCATCGATCGCAACGATCTCGCCCAGCGCGTCGCGGGGGATCTGCTCGAGCTCGGTCGCGAAGCGCAGGCTCGACGCCGAGTAGCAGCGTGCGTTCTTGTCGCGCGCGAGCTTGAGCAGGGCCTTGGCCTGATCGAGGTCGCAGGTGAGCGGCTTGTCGACGTAGGTGGGCAGGCCGCGCTCGAGCGCGGGGCGCGCGAGCTCGAAGTGGCGGGTGCCCGCGACCGCGAGCACCATGACGCCGTCGACCTCGTCGAGCAGCTGGTCCATCGACTCGGCGGGCGACGCGCCGAGCTCGGTCGCGGACGTGATCCACCCGTCGACATCGTCGGGGTTGGGCCAGTCGTGCTTGCCGTCGGTCCAGAACCGGGTCACCTGGCAGGGCGTCTGGCCCTTGGCGTGCATCTCGTTGATGCGCCGGGTGAACTCGGGCAGGTGGCTGGAATCTACGCCGATGGCGCCAATCTTCATCGCTTCGCTCCGGCGGGCGCGGCGGCCCGCCCCTGATCGGTGGTGCCCAGCGCCGCCGGGCGCCCGGGCCCGCCGACACGGATGCTGTCTCGCTCGGCCTCGAGGATACGCGTCACGTCCGCCGCCTCGCGCATCGTCGCGATCGGGACGGTCTCAAGACCTGCCGCCAGGCGCACGGCGTGGCGCACCTCGTGGTCGTACCCCGTGCCGCTCTTCAGCTCGGGCGTCCGCGAGCCCGAAGCGTCGTGCACGAGCAATGCCGGATCACGCGCGAGGTCGAAATCGGCCACGCCCCGCTCAAACTCGACCACAAACCGCATCCGGAACGCCGCGCCGGGCGCGTTGAGCCAGCCGCCCTCGGCGATCAACAGCCCCGGCCCGCCCGCCACCTCGTACCGCGTGCTCACGTGCGCCTCGGTGCCCACGCTGTCGACACGCCCGGGCATCCCGAACGCGTAGCGGATGAAATCGGCATCGTGCACGTGCAGGTCGAACAACGCCCCGCCGCTGCGCCCGGCATCGCTGTAAAAGCCCTCGCCCCAGCCCGGCGCCGCGCCGAGACGCTCGAACCGTGCGCTCAGCACGCGCCCCATCGAGCCCTCGCCGATCGTCTGCGCGAGCCAGTCCCAACCGGGCCAGAACCGCATGCACATCGCCGGCATGCAGACCAGCCCGCTTGCGTCCGCGACATCCGCCAGCGCATCGATCGCGGCGCTGGTGATCGCGACCGGCTTCTCGACCAGCACGTGCTTGCCCGCGCGCAGCGCACGCTCGGCAAACGGCGCGTGCGTGTCCGTGTGCGTGCAGATGCTCACCAGATCGATCTGGTCGCTCGCGAGCAGGGCATCGAGCTCGGTGAAGCGCAGCAGATCAGCGCGCGCGAGCACGCCGTCCACCTCGTCGCCGTCCGTGTCGAGGTTGCCCCCTGCGTCGCCCTGCGCCGCGACACCCGCCGCGCCCGGCGCTCGGGCCTTGGCCCGGCACTTCGCGTGGTCACGATCGCACACCCCCGCGACCACGCAGGGCTCGCCCGCGCTCTGCGCACGCGCGTACGCGCCCAGGTGCGTCCGCCCCATGAAACCCATCCCTACGACAGCAACGCGGACCGGCGCCATCAGCCCATCCCGCCCGGCTCGTCGCCCGCGTTGATCTCTTGGATCTGGTCGCCCATGCGCTCGAGCACGAACCGGCGCGCCTCGGCGATATCCGCGACCCGGCTCTCCCCCTGCTCCCGCTCGATCAGCAGGTCGCAGTCCGGCAGGTGCTCGCGCAGCACGCCGAAGAAACCGTCCCAATCCACCGCGCCGTGCCCGCAGACTTCCTCGGCCCCCCACTCGCCCGCGACGAGCGTCGGCGAGGCGTCCTTGACGTGCGCCTGCGCGATGTACGGCGCCAGCCGACGCATCGCCTCGATCGGGTCGCCCATGTCGTACAGGACCATGTTCGCCGGGTCGAAGTTCACGCCGATGTTCGGATGGTCCAGCTCGTCGAGCGCGTCGAGCAGCGTCTCGGCCGTCTCCTGCCCGGTCTCGAACGCGACCCTCACGCCCCCCTCGGCGAACACGTCCGCCATGTCGCGCAACCGCTGCATCAAGACGGGGCGCTCTCGGTCGCCCCGCTCATGGGGCAGAAACCCCGCGTGGAACGTCACCAGATCGATGCCCAGCCGCCGGGCGATCTCTGCGTTCTTGCGCGCGTTCGCCAGGTTCTCGGGCCAGGTCTCATCGGGGCGCACGCCCCCGGTCCGCCGGATGCTGTCGAGCGACGAATAGTCCTCGCCCGCCATCTCCATCATGCCGCTGAGGATGTCGATGCCGTTTTCTTCGAGCACCGCGACCGTCCCGTCCTCGGGCCACGCGCCGCGCCGGATCGGATCGAGCGCGAGCTGCACCGCCCGGCAGCCCGTCTCACGCACCCGCTCGGCCAGGTCCAAGGGCGACCCCGGACGCAGCGACCACGTGCAGACGCCCAGGCGACGGCTCACGACCCGGCCCCCGAACGCACGCCGGCACGCACGCCGGCGGCCCTCGGCGCACCGCGCTTGGCCTCGGCGAGCGCCGCGTCGGTCAACGCGCCGTCCGCAACGCTGGGCGTCCAGCTCACGAACCCCTCGATCGCCTGATACTCGGGCAACCCCAGCGCGTCGTAAAGCTCGGCCGTCGCGCGGTTGCGATCCTCAGCACGCTCCCAGAACTCCCTCGCATCGCTCGGCCCGGGGAACAACGCCCGGTCCTTCTGGCTCTCGTGCTTGAAGATCGCCATCCGCTTGCGGTCGACCTCGTCGGGGCTGAGCGGGACCGCCATCTCGATCTCCTCGGCCCCCCACTCCTGCCACGCGCCGCGATACAGCCAGACCAGGCAGTCCTTCCGCCACGGCGCATCGCTCAGGCGGTGCAGCGCCGTCGTGATCGCCGCCAGGCACACCCGGTGCGTCCCGTGCGGGTCGGACAGATCGCCCGCGGCATAGATCTGCTGGGGCCGCACCCGCTCGAGCAGATCCATGATGATCCGCACGTCGTCCTCGCCGATCGGCTTCTTCTTTTCCTTGCCGGTCTCATAGATCGGCAGGTCGAGGAAGTGGA
>ERZ1740070.1893-NODE-1893-length-12567-cov-4.801630_pt1 | contig 12567 bp, 10 predicted proteins | sample MGYA00581734_ERZ1740070 | MGnify/ENA primary metagenome ERZ1740070 (study PRJEB43018, sample SAMN04849744) | marine metagenome | isolation source: floating plastic debris | place: Pacific Ocean | collected 2008-09-01 | study: EMG produced TPA metagenomics... | reverse complement strand
GGAAATGCCCAAGATGAAGACCAAGTCGAGCTGCAAGAAGCGGTTCAAAGTGACAGCCAATGGCAAGATCAAGACCGCGCAAGCGGGCAAGCGCCACGGCATGATAAAACGCACCAACAAGTTTATCCGCAACGCACGTGGCACCACTGTGATGAGCGAGGCTGACGCCAAGATCATCAAGCCCATGATGCCCTATTCGCGCTAAGGAGAAGCTCAGATGTCACGCGTTAAAGGTGGGACCGTTACCCACGCCCGTCACAAGAAAATCACCAACGCCGCGAAGGGCTATTACGGCCGTCGCAAGAACACCTTTAAGGTGGCCAAACAGGCGGTGGACAAAGCCAATCAATACGCCACCCGCGACCGCAAGAACCGCAAGCGCAACTTCCGCGCGCTGTGGATCCAGCGGATCAACGCGGCTGTGCGCAGCCATGATGAGGCGCTGACCTATTCGCGCTTTGTCAACGGCCTCAGCCTGGCCGGGATCGAAGTGGACCGCAAAGTGCTGGCCGATCTGGCCGTGCATGAGCCGGCGGCCTTCGGGGCCATCGTGGAGCAGGCCAAAAGCGCGCTCGCGAAGTAAATCGAAAGACAGCTTGCACAAACCGCCGGTCGGACACCCCGATCGGCGGTTTTTTGACGTCTGTTGCGCGGATTTCGGCGGAAAACGGACTGCCACGAAATGGTCACAGGGATTTCCAACTTCCTAACAACCTGTCGCGTAGACCTAAGGGGCTGAAACGCAAAAACAGGAGCCAAGGTATGGCAGATAAGCAGCAACCTGTATTGAGTGAAAAAGCCCTGCGCATGTTGGCCGCGCACGACCGTGAAGTTCAGACACAGCGGTCGCGCCACGCCTAGCGCAAGATCACGTTTGCGGATTTGAGGCGCAAGCGCAGTTTAAGAGTTTCCGAAAAAGGCGTGCCCGAGAGGCGCGCCTTTTTTGCATCTGCGATTGTCCGGTGGATGGGCCTGAGCTACGGTCAATGCATGGACCACAAAGCTTTTGCCGCCACGATCCCTGAGGATCAGCTTGCCGCGCTGAATGAAACGGCCGATGCCCCCGGCCTTGTGCATTTGGCCGGGCATGTGGCGGTGATTTTGGGCTTTGGCCTGTGGATCGCGCTGGGCGGGCCGCTGTGGCAGATGGCCCTTGTGGGCCAAGGCATCGCGATCTGCTTTCTGTTCACACTGCAACATGAGGCGACGCACAAGACCCCGTTTCGCACCGACTGGATCAATGAATGGGTCGGGCGGATCTGCGGCGTGATGATTTTGCAGCCGTTCATCTGGTTTCGGTATTTGCATCTGGCCCATCACCGCCACACCAACATCCCCGGCAAGGACCCCGAGCTTGAGGGCGGCGTCAAGCCCGAGACCTGGGCCCAGTTCGCCGTGTTTCTCAGCGGTTGGACCTATTGGATCGGGCTCGCGCGGCAGACATTGGGCAATGCGATGGGCCGCGATCCGGGCGCGTTTGTTCCGCGCCATGCCAAACCCCGCGTGGTGAGGGAGGCGCGCTGGATGCTGGTGATCTATGCCGGTCTGGGGGCGAGCCTGATTTGGACACCGCTGCTGTTGTGGGTGTGGATCCTGCCATGTGTGTTGGGGCAGCCTTTCCTGAGGCTTTATGTGCTGGCCGAGCATGGGCGCTGTGCGTTTGTGGCGAATATGTTTGAGAACACGCGCACGACCTATACCAACCGGGTGGTGCGGTTTTTTGCGTGGAACATGCCCTATCACGTGGAGCATCATTCCCTGCCGCAGGTGCCGTTTCACAAGCTGCCGGAATTGCATGATCGGATGGCCGGGCATCACAAGGTGACCGCGCAAGGGTATTCAGGCTTTGCCGCGGAATATGCCGGCGATCTGAAGTGAGAGCCGCGCCTTTGCAAGGCCCCGGCATGGCGATCTGAACGTGTTTGAGGGTGCTTTATCGTAACGTACCGCTGATTGGTTGGGATCTGCGCATTCCGTCGTATTTCGCCAGGCCCTGGGTGGGGCCTTGCGAAGGCGCGGCGGGCTTCGCCCTTGATTCCGCGCCGGGGTGTGTGGGGACGGTCAGTCTTTTTTCGCGAAAACTGATCTGCGACCGCGCACGTTCAGCGATTTGCGTGACCCTGTGACCTTACCGTTTTGGGAGCCCACGAGGATCGGTGGCTCTTCGTCGATGTATTTTTCCAGCACCACGATGGAATCGTAGAACTGCACCGCGTTGAGTTCTTTGGCGATGTCGTCAAAGGGGAAGATCTCATCCTGATCGGTGTACCAGCTGTGCATTTTGTCCACGAGGCGCTTGGCGTATTCGATAAAGCTGGCCTCTTCACGAAAACCGCCGCCGAAACCGGGCCAATAGCTGGTATGGGTGTCCTCCACCAGATAAAGCCCCTTGTTCGACAGGTGCGGCCAGAGATGTTCGAAGCTGGTGATTTGTTGGTGCATCATGTGGCCGCCATCATCGATCACCACGTCAAAGGGGCCGTGTTTTTCAGCGAGCTCTGCCAGAAACGCGGGATCCGCCTGATCCCCGATTTCGACATATGTGCCGGGCTCCGCGTGGTCGCGGCAAGCGGGGTCGATATCGACAAAACTGAGCCGTGCCTCCTTGCCGAAATAGCCCACCCACATCGGGATCGAGCCACCGCGATAGACGCCGATTTCGAGAAAGGAGATGTCTTGCCCGCGGAACCGGTTGAGCTCACGCTCATAGACGGAAAAGTAGTGCCGCCACTTGGTGATCGCCCGGTGATCGGTGCGTTTGAGGTAATCCGAAAAGTAACCCATGCCTGCCTCATGCTTGTGCGGTGCACTAGAGATCATCTGCGCAGTTCTTGCAATCAATGCCGCGCGCGGATAGCAGGACGCGTGACTGCTTTGAGGAACCCGGTATGGATGATCTGCGCGATAAGTATCTGTCTTTGATTGGCGAGGCCGGGGATGAGGCCGCGCTGGAAGAGTTGCGCGTGCAGGCCGTGGGCAAGAAGGGTGAGATCAGCCTTCAGATGCGCGAATTGGGCAAGATGACCCCGGAGGAGCGGCAGGTCGCAGGGCCAAAGCTGAACGCGCTTAAGGATGAGATCAATGCCGCGCTCTCTGCCAAGAAGGCGGCGTTGGCGGATGCTGCACTGAATGAGCGGCTCAAGACCGAATGGCTTGATGTGACGCTGCCATCGCGGCCAGGGCGGCAGGGGTCGATCCATCCGATTTCTCAGGTGACCGAAGAGGTGACAGCGATTTTTGCCGATATGGGATTTGCCGTCGCCGAAGGGCCACAGATCGAAAGCGATTGGTACAATTTCGACGCGCTGAACATGCCGGGTCACCACCCCGCACGCGCCGAGATGGACACGTTTTACATGCACCGCGATGAAGGCGACAATCGCCCGCCCCATGTGTTGCGCACCCATACGAGCCCGGTGCAGATCCGCACGATGCAGGCCAAGGGCGCGCCCATTCGGATCATCGCGCCGGGCCGTGTTTACCGCGCCGATTACGACCAGACGCACACGCCCATGTTCCACCAGATCGAAGGGCTGGCGATTGATCGCGATATCTCGATGGCGAACCTGAAATGGTGCCTGGAAGAGTTCGCGGCGGCGTTTTTCGAGGTGGACCAAATCGAGGTTCGGTTCCGCGCCTCGCATTTCCCGTTCACCGAGCCGTCGGCGGAGATTGATTTCCGCTGTTCCTGGGAAGATGGCACGCTCAAACTGGGCGAGGGCGATGATTGGCTGGAGGCCGGTGGCTCTGGCATGGTGCATCCCAAGGTGCTGGAAGCGGCGGGCGTCGATCCCAACGAATGGCAGGGCTTTGCCTTTGGTCTGGGCATCGACCGGTTGGCGATGCTGAAATACGGTATCCCCGATTTGCGCGCCTTTTTTGACAGTGATTTGCGGTGGCTCAAGCATTACGGGTTTACGCCCCTTGACGTGCCCACGCTGCATGGCGGATTATCACGCTAGGGACACGGGAAAGATGTAAGCCGGGGTTAACCCCGGCCTACGGCGTTTGATAAGGACCGTGGATTATGGCGCTTCAACAACTGATTTATGCCTCTGAGCCCTTTGGCTTTGACGACGCGATGCTGGCGGGGATCCTGCTGGATGCGCGGCGGTGCAACAGCCGCGATGACATCACCGGCGCGTTGATCGTGCGCGGCGATTTGTACATTCAGCTGCTGGAGGGGCCGAGAAAGAAAGTCGATGAGTGCTATGCGCGCATTCGTCAGGATGACCGGCATGCCAATGCCAAGACGCTGATGAAGCGGGCGATCAAGACGCGGCTGTTCCCCGATTGGGCGATGAAGGACGACCCGGCACAAAGCTGGGTCTGGTCGATGGATGACGTGCAAAACGGCGCGGTCGACCGGGCAACCGAGGATGAGGCGCTTGGCTTTTTCACGCGGTTGGCGGCGGGCAATGCCACGGCCTTTCCACCCAAAGCGGTCGACCCTTAGCGGGTGCCGCTCGGGGCCTGAAGTTTCGCAAATAACGCGGCGCGTGTCGCGGTTGAGCAAGACCTGAGCGCGTCAGTGCCGTGCAGTTGTGACCATGGTTCGGGTCCTCATTCTCGAAGGCAACACACCTGCGTGGCTCACCTCTGGCCCGGCGGGTGCCGCGTGTTTCGTCAGCACGTTTCAACGCCTGGACTCAAAACTGTCGTTGCAGATTTTGAACCCCTATCAGAGGGCGGTCTCACCCGGCGATTTTGATGCCGTCGATGCGGTCGTGTTCACTGGCAGTGGCGAGGCGTGGGCCGCTGATGCGCCGGAGGCCGCCTGTCAGCGGGAGGCGATGGAGCTTGCCCTGGCGGCGGGGCGTCCGATTTGGGGATCGTGCAACGGGATGAACCTTGCTGCGGTGGTGTTGGGCGGGTCAGTGGGCCCCAACCCCAATGGCATTGAGGTGGGTCTTGCCGAAAACCTGCAGCTGACAGAGGCCGGCGAGATCCATCCGATGATGGCAGGCCGCGCACCGGGCTTTGCGGTTCCTTGCATTCATCGCGATCATGTCTTGCAGCTTCCGTCACAAGCGCAGCTTTTAGCCTATAATGCGCATACGGCGGTTCAGGCCTTTGCGATGGACGCGGGCGGCGCGGATATCTGGGCCACGCAATATCACCCCGAAGCCAGCCTCGACGATATTGCGGCCTATGTCCGGCATCAGGGCATTTTTGATCACCTCGGGGAGGCGATGGGCCTGCTGAAGGCCCGACACATCGACTTTGAGGCGCGCAGCTCTGAGCTGGCCAATTGGGTGCGCTATGTAAAGCAGCGCAGCCAACCGCAAACGCCTCAGAGACAGGGCAAAGCGCCCGCTGCGACTTGACAGTTGGCCTCAAAGGCGAAGACCTTGGCGCAAAGCGATCAGGAGACCGCCATGGATGATCATTCTGCCGACAATTTCACCCTGCGCGCACGGCGTGACAGTGGGGGGACGCCGACGCTTAATACTTGGGGCGCGAATTCCGATTACGGCACGCTGCGGTCTGTGCTGCTGGGGCCGATTGAGAATTACCGCTGGTTGCAGACCTCGTCCGTGTCCAAGAAAACGCTGCGCCGGGGGGTGCCGTTTGATGCGCGCGTCGCCGCCAAGCAGCACGCAGAGATGGTCAGCGCCTATCAAAGTGCGGGCGTGGAGGTGCACACCCATACGCCCGATCCGCACCTGCCCTATCAGGTCTATGCGCGGGACAGTTCGATCATGACGCCCTTTGGCGCGATCATCACCCATATGGCGCAGTGGTGGCGGCGCGGGGAGAATTTCCGCGCGATTGAGACGTATCAGAGCCTTGGCATTCCGATTTACGATTTCGTCACCGCGGGCACCTTTGAAGGCGGGGATTTTAACGTGATCGAACCCGGCTGTGTGCTGATCGGGTGGGAAGGGTATGAAGGGCGTTCGCAAGAGGAAGGCGCGCGCCAGATTGCAGGTTGGATGGAGGCTGAAGGCTGGGAAGTGAAGCTGGCCGATATTGACCCGTTCTATGTGCATATTGACCTGATGGTGGTGATGCTGGCGCCAAAACTGGCGGCTGTCTGCACCGATTGCACGGATCCTGAGATTGTCGATTGGCTTAAGGCCAAGGGGATCGAGATCGTCGAGGTGCCGTTTCAGGACACGATCGCGCTGGGCTGCAATGTGGTGGCGTTGGGCGAGGATCGCGTGCTGTTGCCCGAAGGCTCCAAAGTGCTGAAAGACAAGCTCAAGGCGCTGGGCTTTACGATCTATGACCCGGATTTGTCGATGATCACCCAAGGCGGCGGCGGGGTGCATTGCATGTGTCAAAGCCTGATCCGCGACCCGGTATAGCGCAAGTCCTGCGCGCTGGCGCACAGATGTTTGACCGCGTTGCCCTTGGAACTCTGCAAAGGCGGGTTATTTAGCCCTGCAAGCAGAAGACAATCCACATTGGTGACATGAAGAAAATCCTGGCGATAACGCAATGGGTCGTGAAAGAAGCGTTCTGGCTTGCCGTGGCAGGCGGGCTGATCTTTGGCGGCTGGTACGGGTTTCAATATCTGGGCGAGAACCGCGAGGTGGTGGAGGCCGCGCCGGTGGAACGGCCTGTCGCGCTGGTGGAGACGCAGGCGTTGGAGCCGTTGGACGGCGCGCTGCCCATTCGCGGTGAAGGCTTTGTGCGGCCCTTGCGGCAGCTGTCGCTTTCTAGACAGGTGGGCGGGCGCGTGACCTATGTGCACCCGGCGCTGCATGATCGGACACGGTTTGAAAGGGGCGAGATTCTGGTCCGGTTGGATGACCGTTCGGCCGCTGCCGCGCTGGAGCAGGCCGAGGCCAATATCGCCGCGACCCAAGCGCGGATTGCGCAAAACCGCAAGGATATCGACCGCGTGAGCCAATTGGTGGATCGCGGAGCGAGCACGCGCACGCAATTGGATGAGTTGCGCAGCATGAGCGATGAAATGGCCGCGAACCTGAGCGGGTTTCAGGCCGCCCGGCTGTCCGCCGAGATTGCCCAGAGCGACCGCATGATCGTGGCGCCCTTTGACGGCGCGGTGCTGAGCGAGAGCGTGGAGGTGGGCGATGTGGTTGCTGTGGGTCAGGCCCTGGCCGAAGTGTTCACCGAAGGCGAATTGGAGATCGACGTGCCGGTGCGGCAGGCCGATGCCGCGCTGATCCCCGGGCTGTTTGAGGGGGCGGCGGCGGAGGCCACTGTCGATGTGCCCTTTGCCGATTACGTGTTCCGCTGGCAGGCCAATGTTGCGCGCGTGCAGCCGGAGGTCGACGCCCGGACGCGTACACTGACCGTAACGGTGCGGCTGGGCGATCTGGAAGATGTCGACGGGCGCAGTGTGACCGGTCAAGAGATCGCCTCGGGCGCGCCGCCGGCCTTGATCAACGCCTATGCGCAGGTGGTGATCCGGGGTGCGGATACCGATGATGCCTACCGCATTCCATCGACGGCGCTGCGCGGGGGCGACACGGTCTGGCTTTATGATGAAGGCACGCTGTCCATGGCCCCGGCGGAGGCGATCCATGTGGACGGGGAGGACACCTATATCGCGGCCAGTGCCCTGCCCGTGGGCAGCCGGATCATCACCTCACAGCTTTTGGCGCCCATCGACGGGATGCCCGTGCGCAATGTCAGTGATCGGCGTCAGGCCGATCTGGCGGAGTAGATTATGAACGCGGCCATCAAATGGGTGACGGAACACGCGGTGGCCGCGATGCTGTCCATGGTGTTGGTGGTCACGGTGGGTGTGCTCACGGTGCTGAGCATTCCGCAGAAGACCTTTCCCGAATTCACGCTGGATACCGTATCGATCTCTGTGCAGTTTCCGGGCGCGTCGCCGGAGGAAATCGAAGAGAGCATTGTGCAACCCATTGAGGATGCCCTGTCGGATGTGGAGGGGATCGATGATCTGACGGCGTCAATCTCTGAGGGGCGCGGGGGCGTGTCGGTCACGTTTTTGCGCGGTGAAGATGTTCAGGTGAAACTGAATGAAATCCAGACCGAGGTGGATGGCATCACCGTCTTTCCCGAGGACGCCGAAGATCCTGTGGTGGTGGAGGCGGCAAACCCCTCTCGCGTGCTGCAAATCGCGGTGCATGGCAACACGTCAGAGCGTGTTCTGACCGAAGAGGCCGAGCGGCTGCGCGATGAGATTGCGGTGTTGCCGGCGGTGTCCTTTGTCGAGGTGGGCAACCGGCGCGATTACGAAGTGACCGTTGAGGTCAATCGCGACATGCTGCGCGCCTATGACATGACCATTGCCGAGATCGCGACGGCGATCCGGGCCAATTCCCTTGAGCTGCCGGGCGGCGCGATTGAAACCAACACGGTGAGCATTCCGATCCGCACCGTGGGGCGCAATTTCAATCAGGCCGATTTTGAGCGGATCATCGTCCGGTCCAGCCCGGACGGCGGGCGGGTGTATCTGCGCGATGTGGCGACGGTGACGGACGGGTTTGAGGACTCCGATTTCACGGCCACGTTCAATGGCGAGCCGGCGGTGGCGGTGAACGTGTTCCGCGTGGGCAATGAACAGGCGCTGGATATCGTGGCCGAGGTGCAGGCGCATTTGCAGGACAATTTTCGCCCCAGCCTGCAGGATGGGATCTCTGTCACCGTTTGGCAGAATGATGCGCGCGAACTCCAGAGCCGGATTGACCTGCTGACCAAGAACGCGGTGCTGGGGCTGACCCTGGTGAGCATCTGTTTGGCGCTGTTTCTGGATTTCCGGCTGGCGGCGTGGTCGGCGGCGGGGATCGGGGTGTCCTTTGCCGGTGCGCTGGCCGTGATGGGCGCGGCGGGCATGTCGATCAACATGATCTCGCTCTTTGGGTTTATCCTCGCCATCGGGATCATCGTGGACAACGCCATTGTGGTGTCCGAGAACATCTATACCTACTATGAAATGGGCATGAGCCCGCTGGAGGCCGCCGTCAAAGGCACGCAGCGGATCGCGGTGCCGGTGGTGTTTTCCACGATCACGACGCTGGTCGCGTTTTGGCCGCTGCTGCAATTGCCCGGCGTGCTCGGCAAGTTTCTGGCTGATATCCCGCTGGTGGTGATGATCGTGCTGAGCCTGTCACTGTTGCAGGCGCTGTTTATCCTGCCGCGCAACCTGTCCAATCTGGATGTGTCGGAGAGCTATAAACCCAATCTGGTGCTGCGAGCGATCCGGGCGGTGCGGGGTGTGATTGATGCGGGGCTGCAATGGTTCATCGCGGTGCCACTGGATGCGATGCTGAGGTTCACCACAAGCCGGGTGTTGGTGCCCATCGGGGCGATGATTGGCGCGATGATCCTGACCGTGGGCCTCTTGGCGCATGGCTATGTGAAGTTCAATTTCTTCCCGTCGATTGACGGCTATTTTGTCACCGCCGCCATTGAGATGAATGACGGCACCACGTTTGAGATGACCCGCGATGTGGCCGAGCAGGTCAGGATGGCCTCAGAGCGCGCGGCGGCCACGATTGAGGCGCGTCTGCCCAATGCCGCGGAGCCGGTTATTCAGGGCACCAATGTGATCGTGGGCCGCGGATCGGTGTCGTCCGGGCCGGGCATGGACACGGCCGTCTTCAGCGCGACGATTGCCAATGTGGAGGTCGAGGTCACGCAAGCGGAGCTGCGCGACTGGCCCACGCGCGATTTTGAGGCGGCGTGGCTTGAGGCCATTGGCGATATTCCGGGTGTCAAAAGCCTGACCGTATCCGCAGAGCTGGTGGGCGCAGGTGATCCGATTGCGGTGGAGCTTTCGCTGCCGGATGGGGAGGATATCAGCCCTGTGGTGGATCAGCTGCGCGAAGGGTTGCGCGGCATTCCCGGCGTTTTTTCGATCCGCGATGACAATTCATCAGGGCGGACAGAGTATCGGCTGGCCCTGAAGGATGAAGCGCGGATTTACGGCGTCTCGATCGAGGATCTGGCGACGCAGACACGCTCAGCGTTTTTCGGGATGGAGGCCACATCGTTTCAGCGTGGGGCCGACAATATCGAGGTGTGGGTCCGCTTCCCGCAGGATCAGCGCGACAGCCTTTACGACCTGCTGGATTTCGTGATCACCACGCCGGGCGGTGAGACGATCCCGCTGTCGAACGTGGCGCGGATCGAAGAAGGGCTGGCGCCCACCACCATTGAGCGGCGCAACGGGCGCAAGATCACCACTGTGACGGCGGATGTGGACACCGCTGTGCTGACGGCGCAAGAGGCCAACACGGTGCTCGCGGAAGACTTGCTTCCGCCACTCCGCACGGCCTATCCCGGGTTGATCGTTGATTTCGGTGGTGAACAGCGCGAACAAGGCGACGCCGCCGGGGCCTTGGGGCAGGCCGTGGGGATTGCGCTGTTTGCAATTTTCGCGCTCTTGGCGCTGGTATTTAGGTCTTATGTGCAGCCGGTGGTGGTGATGATTGCCATACCGCTTGGCCTGATTGGCGCAGTGGTGGGGCATTTGATTGTCGGCATCCCGCTTACGCTTTTGTCGATCTTTGGGATCATTGGCCTGTCGGGGGTGATCATCAACAACTCTCTGGTGATGGTGGATCTTTATAATGAACACCTAAAAGCTGGGATGGACCTGCGCGAGGCGGTGATCCGCGGCACCAAAGAGCGGTTTCGGCCGATCCTTTTGACCGCGCTCACGACCTTTCTGGGCGTGTTCCCGTTGATCATGGAAACCTCGCTTCAGGCGCAGTTTCTTATTCCTCTGGCGGTGTCGATCGGGTTTGGCGTGCTGTTTGGGACCGTGATCGTGATCCTGAGCGTGCCGGCGATCTTTATCGTTCAGGCGCGGATCACCGGCGCGGTGGCGCGCATGCTGGGCGGGGGGCCGCAACCCCAATCCGACATGGAAGCGCCCAAAACACAGGCAGTCGAACGCGCACAGCCCACACAGATTACAAAAGTCGCGGCGGAGTAACCTGACCGTAACGGCAAGGGTTGCATACTCAAGAATACCGTGCTTTGAGCGCGAACCGGGTTAGTTCTTCGTATTGGGGTCAACCGCGAGCAGAGATCACACATGACCAAATTTATGATGGCAGCACTGGCGGCTGGGCAGGATCTTTCTTCCTTGCGCAATGATGGCCGGTTTGACCTGAGCCGCATCCGCATTGAGCTTTTGGCCGGGCTGACCGTGGCCTTGGCTTTGGTGCCCGAAGCGGTGGCCTTTGCCGTTGTCGCGGGCGTGCATCCATTGGTCGGGCTTTATGCGGCGTTCATCGTGGGGCTGATCACCGCCGTGCTGGGCGGACGTCCGGGGATGATTTCGGGCGCGACCGGGGCCTTGGCCGTGGTCATGGTGTCGCTCGTGGCGACCCATGGGGTGGAATACCTCTTTGCCACCGTTGTGTTGATGGGTGTCATTCAGATTGCCGCCGGTGTGTTCCGACTGGGCAAGTTCATCCGGCTGGTGCCCCATCCGGTGATGCTTGGCTTTGTGAACGGGCTGGCGATTGTGATTTTCCTGGCCCAGATGAGCCAGTTTCAGGTGCCGGGCACGGCAGAGCATGCAGGCCACGGGATGGCCAATGGGGAATGGCTCTCTGGCGGGCCTTTGATCATGATGCTGGGCCTTGTGGCGGCGACGATGGCGATCATCTGGGTCATGCCCAAGATCACCACGGCCATTCCCGCGCCGCTTGCCGGGATCGGGATCGTGGCGCTGGCGGTGATTGCCTTTGGCATCGACGTGCCGCGGGTGGGCGATATGGCCTCGATCGACGGCGGCCTGCCTGCGTTTCACATCCCCATGGTGCCCCTGACCCTTGAGACCTTTGAGATCATTCTGCCTTATGCGCTGATCCTGGCGGCCATTGGCCTGATCGAGAGCCTGCTGACGCTGAACCTGGTGGGGGACATCACGGGCAAGCGGGGCGGGTCGTCCAAGGAATGCATCGCCCAGGGCGCGGCCAACACCGTGACCGGGTTTTTCGGCGGAATGGGCGGCTGCGCGATGATTGGGCAATCCATGATCAATGTGAAATCGGGTGGGCGCACGCGGCTGTCGGGGATTTCGGCGGCGGTGTTTTTGCTGCTGTTCATTCTGGTCGCGGCCCCGCTGATCGAACAGATCCCACTGGCCGCCTTGGTGGGCGTGATGTTCATGGTGGTGATCGGGACATTCGCGTGGAACAGTTTCAAGATCATGCGCAAGGTGCCGCTGACGGATGCGTTCGTGATCGTGCTGGTGACGGTTGTGACCGTGTTTTTCGATCTGGCCACCGCCGTGGTCGTGGGGGTGATCGTCTCGGCGCTGGCCTATGCGTGGAACAACGCCTCGCGCATTTCGGCCAAGCGTCATGACACACCCGAAGGCGCGCGCGTTTACCTGGTGCAGGGCCCTCTCTTTTTCGGGTCGAGCGAAGGATTTGTGGAGCTGTTTGACCCCGCGCAGGATCCATCCTCCGTGATCGTGGATTTTGCCGAAAGCCGGGTGGTGGATCAGTCCGCCCTCAACGCGATTGAGACGGTGGCGGGGAAATACGAGGCGGCGGGCAAGCAATTGCAGCTGCGCCATCTGAGCCGGGATTGCCATCAGTTGCTGGCCAAGGGCGGACAGCTGATTGTCGACAGTGATGATGACCCCGACTATCAGATCGC
>ERZ1740070.1892-NODE-1892-length-12577-cov-7.933397_pt1 | contig 12577 bp, 12 predicted proteins | sample MGYA00581734_ERZ1740070 | MGnify/ENA primary metagenome ERZ1740070 (study PRJEB43018, sample SAMN04849744) | marine metagenome | isolation source: floating plastic debris | place: Pacific Ocean | collected 2008-09-01 | study: EMG produced TPA metagenomics... | reverse complement strand
ACTTCTGTGATTTGCACGACTTCGGGGCCGCCATATCGTTCGTACGTCAAAGCTTTCATGCGCATTGCAATTTTTTCTTTATGAGATTGAGGCCAACTCTTGGATCGCTCCAACCTTTATCGGTTTCGAACGGAGTCCTGTCCTGTATTCTTCTTAGACTGCAAAGAACGTAAAGTAGCTACCATAAGCGGTAGATGTGGATAGACACTGAAACGTTTGTCCGAGCATCCAGTAATGCAATGAGATGGCAACCAAGTGCGAAATTGATCAGTCGACTGTAACTGCATCGCAAACACATCTACCTTTGGAGTACGGTGAAACCATCAATGTCTGAACCCGCGTTTGACGATCTCGCATGGATCATGTCTGCGCATTTCGTCAAGCTGTTGATCAATCGCGCGATGAAAAACGAATTCTGCGCTGCCAGTTGAACATAACGGTGTAACGCTGAGATTTCTCCCATAGACCTCAAGTGCAAAAGAAGCACCGACCAGTTGACACAACAGAAGGCAGTGGTAGCGCTTTCGTATGTCAAAAGAGATGCAACTTGATGCGCCGATCAGAACGCGCGACCCAGAGCGGACCAAAGGCGAAATCTTGTCCGCGGCCTTGGTGGAATTCGCCGCGCATGGATATGACGGGGCCAAAGTTCAAAAAATCGCTAAGAGCGCCGGGTGCAATGCGCGTCTAATCTATCATTACTTTGACAATAAAGAACGCCTCTACATGGCGGCCTTGGAAAAGATTTACTCGGACATCCGCGCGCAGGAAGAAGAGCTTCACCTAGAAGCTCTACCGCCGGAGAACGCGATCGTCCGCCTAGTAGAGACGACTTTTGACTTCTTCGAAAGCAACACAGCGTTTCTTGCGATCACACGGAATGAAAACCTACTAGGCGGTCGCTTTATTGCGCAGATGCCGGAGATCCAGAAGATGTCGGCGCCCTTCCTTGATAAAGTTAAAGACGTGTTGGCCAGAGGCCATGCGAGCGGTGTGTTTCGCGGCGGGATTGATCCGCTGCAACTCTATGTCAGCATCGTTGCCTTGAGTGCGCATCACATAAATGCCGGGCATACTCTGTCAGCGACATTCGGAACCGATTTGACGGATCGTGAATGGCGCGTGTTGCGAAAGCGCCATGTGGTCGATTTGATGTCTCAAGCCATCAAACGCGGCGAATCGCCACGCTGACCTGCGGCAGAATGGCGCGATTGTATACTTCTGCATATGTCGTCGCGCTGGTCAATCAGCCCAAAAGATGCTTCAAAAATACGCATTTCTGAAATAATTCAACGTACGTTTACTTAGTGACTTCCATGAAGTGGTTAATGCGCTGCTACGGGTTTGGGGATGAACATGTCGCCCAACATCCCCGCCTCCGCTGCGCAACAGGTTGACCCTGCTATCGTCCATTCCCGGCCGGCACTAGAGCTTCAGAACGCATCTGTCGTTTTCGGGTCTGGGAACAAAGCAGTCACAGCGCTTTCGCCGACCAATCTTAAAATGGAGCGTGGAGACTTCCTCGCGCTCGTTGGGCCGTCCGGCTGCGGTAAGTCAACGATCCTAAAACTGGTCAGCAACTTGCTGCAGCCCAGCGACGGGCTGGTTTTGGTCGGCGGTAAAGAGGCCAAGGGAAAAGAGCTGCGCATCGGCATGGCATTCCAGAACCCAACCATGCTGCCGTGGCTGACCATTGAGCAGAACATCATGATGCCGCTCAAGATCGTCGAGCCGTTCAAGCAGACCTATCGTCAAGACAAGAAAGGTGCCTTCCGCGACCGGGTGCACGCGCTTCTGGCTCAGGTAGGTCTCAAGGACTTTGCCAATCACTACCCATGGCAGTTGTCCGGTGGGATGCTGCAACGCTCGAACCTGTGTCGCGCCCTGGTGCATGAGCCGGACCTTCTGTTGCTCGACGAACCTTTCGGAGCGCTGGATCAGTTTACCCGTGAAGAGCTGTGGCAGATCATGCAAACACTTTACCTCGACCGTAAACCAACGGTGTTGCTGGTCACCCACGATCTGCGCGAGGCCGGTTACCTCGCCAACCGCATCTGTGTGATGAGCGCGCGTCCGGGCCGGATCATCTCGGACGAACCGGTGAACATCCCTCAGCCGCGCGACATCAGCATGATCTACAGCCCTGAATTCGTCGAAATGACCCAAGGACTGCGCGAAATGATCGCTCAGGTCCGCAGCTCTTAAGGCCGCGATATGACTGACTCACAACGTATTCGCTTTTTGTCGACCACTTTGATCATCGGCTTTTTCCTCATGTGGGAAGTGCTGTGCATCATGTTGAACGTGTCGGACCTTGTCCTGCCGCGTCCTTCGGAAATCCTTGTTACGCTCTGGACGCGCTTCCCTGTGCTTTGGCCACACATTCTCCAGACTCTGTATTCGACGCTGTTCGGCTTTTCATTGGGCGTGATCATCGGCGTCACGATTGGTGTGCTCGTTGGCACGTCCAAAATTGCTTATGCCGTCGCATATCCGCTTTTGGTGGGGTTCTCCTCCATTCCGAAAGTGGCGGTGGTTCCGATCTTCGTTCTCTGGTTCGGGTCAGGCACAACTCCTGCGGTTCTGACAGCCATGGTCATCTGCGTGTTCCCCATCGTGGTGAACATCGCCACCGGCCTCGCCACCACTGAGCCAGAGCTTGAAGATGTGCTCAAAACCCTGGGTGCATCCAAAACCGAGATTCTTTGGAACGTTGGCCTGCCCCGCGCAATGCCGTACTTCTTCGCGTCGCTCAAAGTTGCAATCACGCTGTCCTTTGTCGGCGCGGTGCTGTCCGAAACGGTCGCGTCCAACATGGGCATCGGCAACGTCATGATGACGGCCTCTTCCAACTTCCAGGTGTCATTGGTCTTTGCCGGGCTCATCATCCTCGCCCTGATGGGGGTCGCACTCTACGCGGTCTTCTCGTTCCTCGAAAGCCGCGTGACCGGATGGGCGACCCGCGGCAACGACATCGCCGTCACGTAATCCACGACCATCCTTCCTCCTCAAATCAAAAAAGGACGATCCTATGAAACACTCTCTGTTCGGTGCCGCTCTTGCAGTCCTCGCAGGCGCTGCCCCTGCTCTTGCCGAGATGACAGACATCCGCTTCACACTTGGCTGGAAAACCCAAGGCTCAGACGCGCCGTTCCTGCTGGCCCTGCACAAAGGCTATTTCGAAGAGGAAGGTCTGAACGTCAGCATTGACCAGGGTGAAGGGTCGGCGGCAACCGTGACCCGCATCATGGGTGGCGCGTATGACGCCGGATTTGGCGATATCAATGCAATCATCCAGAACGCGGCCGCCCGCCCGGGGGAAGCGCCGGTCATGGTCTACCAGCTGTGGAACCGTCCGCCCTTTGCGATTGTGACGCCCAAGACTGCCGGCATCGAGACGCCCGCCGACTTTGAAGGCAAGACACTCGGCGGCGCGCAAGGCACCCCGACCACGCGCCTGTTCCCGGTCTTTGCGGAACTTAACGGCGTTGATCTGAACGCTGTCGCACAAGAGAACATGGCCCCCAACCTGCAAGAACCGATGATGATCCGGGGTGACATCGACGGCGCGTTTGTTTTTACTTCCACCAGCTGGTTCAACCTCATCGCCAATCGTCAGGACCCGGCGAATGACTACAACTGGTTCAACTTCGAAGACTACGGTATGGACCTCTATTCCAACGGCCTGATGGTGTCGCGCGAGTTGATGACCGAGAACCCCGAAGCGGTTGCTGGCCTCGTCCGTGCGGTGAACAAGGCAACGATGGAAGTTGCGGCCAATCAGGACAGCTCTGTTGAAGCGATCCTGGCCTTTGACAACCTCGTCGATCCAGAGCTTGAGCGCGCGCGTCTTGAATTTGCTCTGACCAACCTGATGAACGCCCCCGAAGTGCTTGAAATTGGCATGGGTGATTTGGTGGACGAACGCCTGACACGCTCCATTGAAATCGTCGCAAAAGGTTACGGCCTCGATCGTCTGCCAGAGGCATCCGAGATCTTCGACCGCTCGTTCCTGCCCCCGGCAGACACACGGTCCTTCGAAGTCACCTTGAACTAAACAGACCCTGCTGCCCGGGCCATCACCCGGGCAGCCACCCTGTCTGAGGATCACGGACACATGACAAAAACCCTGATCCAAGGCGCGCAGGTTCTGCTTGAGAACGATTACTTCGACACGGTGTCGTTGCTGATCGAAAACAAGCATATCAGCGCGATACTTCCCGCGGACCAAACAGTCGCCGACGCACAAAGCTTGGACGCCACCAACCGCATCATCATCCCCGGCCTTGTCAACGGGCACACACATTCTCACGGCGCCTTGGCGCGCGGCGGCGTTCCGGACGATGCCATCCTTGAGACCTTCCTGTCGGGCTGTGCATGGTTCAACCTGAACCGCAGCCACGATGATCTTGCCCTCTGCGCACAGCTTTCCGCGGTAGAACTAATCCGCAAAGGCTGCACCTCTTGTTTTGATCTCTTTATCGAATTGCCCGGCCCGACTGTCGAAGGCACCCATGCCGTCGCCGAGGCCTATCACAACATCGGTATGCGCGCCGTTGTTGCCCCGATGATTGCGGACCGGACGATTTACCAGGCATTGCCGGGCTTGCTCGACAGGTTTGACGGCGCCCTGAAAGACGCCGTTGCGGCGATGACAATGCCGGACTGGGATCACACCCTATCGGTCTGTGAAAACGCACTGCGCGCGTGGCCCGTCCCGACCGACCGCGTGAAACCGGGCATTGGGCCAACCATCCCGCTGCATTGCTCTGACGGTATGACGCGCGGGTGCGCGGACCTGTCCGAAACCCAAGACATACCGCTTCAGACCCACCTTGCCGAAACCCGCCTGCAGCAGGTGATGGCACAGCGCAAATTTGGCACGTCCCTCACCGAACACCTCAACGCGCTGGGAATCCTGTCGCACCGTTTCAGCGGCGCGCATGGGGTTTGGCTGTCTGACACCGAAATGACCCTGCTCGCGCAGCACAATGCCGGCATCTCGCACAACCCGATGAGCAACCTGCGACTCGGCTCTGGCATCGCGCAAACGCGACAGCTTGCAGATGCGGGTGTGACGATGGGGATTGGCACCGATGCAAGCAACACCTCTGACGGGCAGAACATGTTCGAGGCGATGCGCCTTGCAGCGATGCTCAGCCGTGCGCAGACCATGGACAGTGACCAGTGGGTCCGAACGTCCGAGGCATTCGACATGGCGACCCGAGGCAGCGCGCGCCTCATGGGGTTCGACAACGTCGGTCAGATCGCCGTCGGCTGGGCCGCAGACCTTGTCTTCCTTGACCAGACCTACTGTCACTACACCCCGCAACGGGCGATTCTGGACCAAATCGTGCTGGCCGAAAATGGTGCCGCTGTGCGCGAAGTCATGATTGCCGGGCACATGGTCTTTGCAGACAATCACATTCTGACCATGGATGAGGCCGCGTTGCGCGCCCGTGCCACGGCAGCTGCGAACAGGATCACTCACGCGAACGACGACGCCCGAACAATGAACGCCGCCGCTGCCGAAGTGGTCAAGGGCTTCTGCCTCCGCCATTGCAGTGCTCCCCTCTCTTGAACCAACGAGGATGATATGGACCAGAAAACCGACCCCGCCATAGCCGCCAAAGCCATTGTCGAGGCCTATCTCGAACGCTCCATGGTGCCTGATCCCGAAGGCGCCCGGGCCTACGTATCCGACGATTTTGACATCACCTTCACAGGCGGACGCAAATTCACCGGCCCAGACCAGACCGCCGCGTTCAACGCCAAGCGCTACAACTGGGTGAAAAAGAGATTCCTGCGCACGGATGCGGCCTACGATCCGTCAACAGGGGATGTCCATGTTTACAACACGGGCTACCTGTACGGCGAATGGCACGACGGAACGACATTTGAGACAAACCGCTACATGGACAGTTTCGTCGTGCGCAACGGGCAGATCGTCAGCACACATGTCTGGAATGACAGTGCCGAGATCCTGCTCGACAAAGCAGGACTGTCCGAGGCGCCTTTATGATCCAACTGCCGACCCACGACCGCTACGACTATAGCGCTATTACTGACAGGCCAAACTTTGACTGGCCTAATGGAAAAAGACTGGCGGTGTATCTGGGTCTTAATCTCGAGCACTTTGCGTTTGGCGAAGGGCTGGGCGCCGAGCTGGCGCCGGGCGGCCCGCAACCCGACGTGCTGAACTACGCGTGGCGTGACTACGGCAATCGCGTCGGCGCGTGGCGGATGCTTGAGATGCTGGACGCGCTCGGCCTGCCGGCCAGTGTGCTCACTAATTCTGTCATGTACGACTACGCGCCGGACCTCATGCAGGCGTTCAGCGCGCGGGGCGATGAAATCGTTGGCCATGGGCGCACCAATTCTGAACGCCAGTCAGTGCTGTCCCCCGAAGATGAGGAGGCTTTGATCGTCGAGGCAACAGAGGTGCTGACCAAGGCCGAAGGCAAAGCCCCAAAAGGGTGGCTTTCCCCCTGGATCGCCGAAAGCCGCGTGACCCCGGATCTGCTGAAAAAGGCCGGGTACAATTACACGCTCAATTGGTGCATGGACGACCAGCCCATCTGGATGCGTACAGAGCACGGACCGCTGCTGTCGATCCCTTATCCGCAGGAAGCAAACGACATCCCTTCTATTGTCGCGCGAAAGGATGGCGCGGGCGTTTTCGCGGATATCATAATCGACAATTTTGACGAGATGCTGCAGCAATCCAAGGACCAACCCCTCGTGATGGGCATTGCGCTGCATCCATATCTGGTCGGACAACCCTACCGCCTTCGCCACCTACGCCGCGCCCTTCAGCACGTGGCTGCGCACTCAGATGACATTTGGGTGACGACGGCGGGATCAATTTTTGAGTTCTACTCGGAAAACGTTTCATAATGCAGCGGTCAGCCGTCTTTTGGTTGTTCACGCCGTGAGATGCATCGAATTTGACGACCTGCCTTGTGACTTTTCAGGGGTTCAGAACCCTGAGCCCCTGAACAGCATTTCTTACCGCCACGTTTAGGACATGGTGCCCAACGGTGGGTCGCTGCCATCAGTTCCCGTAAGCCACCGATGGCAACCAAGTGGTCAGCGCAGGGAATTCAAACACGATAAAAAGACCCAAAAGCTGCAGCAACACAAACGGGATCACACCTTGATAGATGTGCTTAAGCGACACGCCTGGCGGGCACACGCCTTTCAAGTAGAACAGCGCGAAGCCTACTGGCGGGGTCAGGAACGAGGTTTGCAAGGTGACCGCAACGAGAATTGCAAACCAGACAACCGACGGGTCACGTACCTGATCGAAACCAGGCACAGCCAGATCAAGCGCCAAGATGATCGGCAGCATCAGCGGCATGATGATGATCGTGATCTCGATCCAGTCGAGCAGGAATCCCAGCAGGAACACAATGAACAGAATAAACGCCACAGTCATGTAAGGGTCATCAAACGCCGACAAGACGAGGTGCTGAACAATCTCGTCCCCGCCATAGCGGCGCAACACCAGCGCGAAAAAGTTCGCCGCGAGGAAAATTCCGACAATGTAGCCAGCTGTGTTCAACGTCGACCGGCTCACATCGCGCAAGACGCGCCAGTTCAGTTTACCGTTCACCAACGCCAAGAGCGTGGCACCCATTGCGCCCAAACCAGACGCTTCGGTCGGGGTTGCAAAACCTGCAAAGATCGATCCAAGGACCAATAGGATCAAAAACATCGGCGGGACGACGGCCAAAAGCACTTCTTTGACTTCAGCCCAACCAATGTCTTCTGTCCGCTCTGGGGCTGGCATCGCTTTGGGGTTGATGAGGCCGTAGATGATGATGAACACAATATACAAGCCACCAAGGATCAAACCCGGGAACAGCGCTCCCATAAACAAGTCACCAAGGCTGATTGCCAGCTGGTCGGACATGATCACGAGCATGATGGACGGCGGAATAAGAATACCTAAGGTGCCTGCACTTGCGATCGTGCCAGTAGCAATGGGTTTCGAATAGTCCTGTTTCAGCATTGCTGGCAAAGCCATTACGCCTAAAAGCGTGACAGACGCACCGATCACACCCGTGGAGGCCGCAAGAATGATCCCGATCAGAAGCACTGTCAGTGACAAGCCTCCGCGCAAGCCACCGAACAGCTTTTGCATCGAATGCATCATGCGTTGCGCAACGCCAGATTGGTCGAGCATCAACCCCATGAAAATAAACATCGGCAGCGCAACCAGAACCGGGTTCTGAACGATGTTGCCGAAAAGGCGAGCCGAAAGCGCCTGCAAGCGCTGGTAATTGATACCAGTACGATCAAACTCGATGATGTCGCGGAACGACCCGCGGAACGGATCCAGGAAGAACTCGGCAACCAGCACAAAGACAAGGCTGACGCCGACCAGCGCCATGGCCACCGGAATGCCGCGAAACAGCATCCAGATGAAGGTGCCGAACATCACGATGACGGCGATCTCGTTAAGCGTCAGGAACTGACCAATAAAACTAAGCATGGTCGATGTTCCCTATACAGCACTGCTGGACGCGCTGCGGCGTTCCAACACTTTGGCAAGACCAAGCACGACGAAAGTCACAATCAGCGTAATGACAATCGTGTACTTTATCTCCCAGTTGCCCAGATCAAACTCGTCAAACAGCGGGTGTCGCCCCACCTGACGTGCGTTCGTGTCAGCGGGGCTGGTCAGATACACCGCCCACCACAACACGTAAAACACTGCGAGGTTGATGAGGAACATCGTGGTTGGAAACGCATAGAACAGCTTTTTGAAAAGCGTCGCTTCGGTGATCTGCGACAGATACCGCGTGTATGCAGACCAGGCAGCAAAGCCGATCAGCACGAAGGCCACATTCATAAAGACTTTGAGAATCCAAAGATTATGCAAGCCGTTCGGACTGCTCGACCCTTCGTCTGACGCCACGGAAGCGACAGCGTAGTGGAATGTGACGTCCCAGCACAGGATGATGAAAGGCAGGAACAACCAGGCCAACGCAAAGATATCGTATTTGCGCTTTTTCCTGTCGCTAAAGCCATCGTAAAAAATGTCGACACGCACGTGGCTGTTGGTCGTCACCGCGTAGCCGATACCAACCAGAACAGCTGCACCATAAAGCCACCACTGAAGGTCATCCATCCATGCCTGATTGCCGGGGCCGATGCCCGCGCGGCCCAACGTGCGCAGCACAACCTGCGTGCAGATGATGGCCATCAAAATGGGGAAGAGCCAAGCGAAGAGGTTCGAGATCGCAATCGTAATACGATCGCCCCTGTTGTGGTGCTCTTTTCCGACCTCTCCGGGGTCGGTCACCGCAGCAATCTGGTCTTCTGCCTCCATCGGGGCATCCTCCTCACATGTATTGTATGCCACGCCCCGGCTCTCCCCTACCGGAATGCAGCAAAAACCGGGGCAGAGCGCGCCCTGTCCCGGTCAAGTCTTATGCGGAACAAGCCGCTGGATTAGTTGCGCGGACGCGGCAGATAGATCGAGTCACCCCAAGTCTTGTAGCCTGCGCGGAATTCTTGCAGGTCATTCCAGACTTCAGCGAAGTATTCGTCTTCTGCAGCAAGTTCGGCCGCAACTTCGTTCCATGCGTTTTCAAAAGCTTCCAGCATCTCTGGTGGCCACTGCTTGATTGTCACACCGTTGTTTTCAACGTTGTCACGCATCGCGTCAAAGTTCGTCGCTTCGCCTTCAGCGTAGTTGTCGGTGATGTTCGCCATGCAGGACACTTCGATCTGGTTCTGGCTGACCTCATCAAGATCGTCCCAGCGATCTTTGTTGATCAATAGCTCGAACATCGTCGCAGGCTGGTGCCAGCCTGGGAAGTAGTTGAACTTGGCAATGTTGTGAAAACCAAGGCGCGCGTCGATGCGGGGCATTGAGAACTCGGTCGCGTCAATCGCACCACGCTCAAGCGCCGGGAAAATGTCACCTCCAGCCAGTAGGGATGTCGAAACGCCCAAACGCTGCATGACTTCCGCGCCAAGGCCGAAGAAGCGCATGTTCAGACCTTCGAGGTCAGACAGGCTTGTGATTTCATTTTTGAACCAGCCGGACGTTTCCGGTGCGATGATGCCGCACGGGATGACATGCACGTTGTATCCATTGTCGTCATACATGCGCTGGAACATTTCCGCGCCGTCATCGTAGAGCATCCATGCGAGGAATTCGCCCGCTTCTGGGCCAAACGGAACAGCAGCGAACAGAGATGCCGCCGGGATTTTGCCCTGCCAATAGCCTGCGGTGGTGTATGCCGCATCAACCGAACCGTTGGAGACCGCGTCCAACGCTTCGAGAGCGGGCACAAGCTCACCGGGATCGAATTGTTCAAACTCCACGCTTGTGGAAATCGAGTTTACTTTTTCCGTGAAGTTAACGGCGGACGTGCCAAGAATTGGCAGGTTTTTCCCGAAGGCCGAGGTCATTTCAAAGGTTTCTTGCGCCTGTGCGGCACCAGTCAAAGCGATGCTTGCGGCAACTGCCGAAGCGAACGTGCGAAGTGTCATGTGTATCCTCCCAGATATGTGTTGATCCGTTTTCCGAACCTTTTTGGTAAAAGAACCTTACCAATTGGGTGTACACAGCAGGACCCCCCTGCCCGTTAATACCCAATAGTTGGGATATCGACGCCCTCCCATCGTCGCGTTCCCTCAAGCTCCGCTTAAGTTTTTACCCACTGCACGCAACATCACAAGCACTGACTGGCGGTTTGCGCAATTTTTGAAATCTGAAACATCTAGGACCCGGCTGGTGGATTTGCGGCGCAGCGAAACTTCGGTAGCCTTTGTCCAACACGAAAAGAGCAAGGTCCCAACAGTATGCAGGCTCCACACATCCCAAACGGAACCAATCAGAGCCTGGAATTGGCAATCTCGCCTGATGGGGTGCCCGTTCTTGGCCATCGCTATCACATCAAGGCCCGCTGCGGGATTGCTGTGCGTCTAACACGTGGTCAGACATTGCGCGTGATCAACCCCAGTGGTCGCCAGGTCTGCGACTTCTGGGCGTTTGCCACGTCTGACCTGCACGAGCATCTGTCGATGGCGCATCTGCATACCTCAATTGGCTCGCTCTTCCCAAAGGTCGGAGACGGCCTTGTCTCAAACTTGCGCCGCCCATTGTTGACCTTTGCCGAAGACACATCGCCGGGCATTCATGACACCGTCATCGCAAGCTGCGACCATGCGCGATATCAAGAGCTGGGTCACGATGGCTATCATGATAACTGCGCCGATAACCTGCGGATGGCGTTGATGGCCGTCGGACTAAAAGCACCTTTGGTACCGGCACCGTTCAACATCTGGATGAACATCCCCATTGGGCCTGATGGCTCAACCCGATTTGCGCCACCGGTCGCTAGCTCCGGCGATTACGTCGATCTACGAGCCGAGGCCGAGATCATTGCTGTGATGTCCGCCTGCCCGCAGGATATGACACCTGTCAACGGAGAAGGGGTGGAGCCCGGTCCACTCGAATTCGAAATCTTCAACTAACGCGGGAACGCCATTTCCGGTGTGTAGGTGTCAAAGCTGGAGAGCCTTTGCGCATTGCATTCTGCCTGCCAGCGTGATCCGGGCATAACGGCCGAGATGCATGGGAACGCCCTACGGTAGGCTTTCGTGCGCGCGTTTTCTTCGATGGCGATGGCGACCATGCCTGCAACACGCCCGTCTTGGCGCTCTACAAGGCGGATGGCTCCGTCCATAGTGCCGCCCGTTTCGACCCACTGATCTGCAAGCAAAACACGCGTGCCAGGTGAGAACGCGGGCAGACGCATTTCCATATCCTGCGTGCGACCGGAATAGTTGGAGAAAGACACTTTGTCCGTGTCGACACAAAGTTTGCCCGCCTTGCGCACCGGAAGAAACCCGACACCAGACCGCGCCGCAATCGCTGCAGCCAGTACAAAGCCCATGGCATCCAGCCCGGCCACGACATCGTATTCAACGCCCTGAAGATCGGTCATAAGGTCGTCCAGCAGGTCGGTGAACGCGTGCTGGTTGATGTAAATGGAGGTTGGATCGAGCCACGCGAATGTGTCGCCTTTGGTGTTTGGCGCCATGATGCTCAGATACCATCGATCGTCACGTGGGCCCTTGTCGATCATGCCAATGCTCCTTTGCCAAGCGCACGTGTCACCTGCATCAGCTTGGTCAGTTTTTCCGGGTGAATATCGTAGAAATTGCCATCTTCATTGATGCCAGTGGCAACCATGAAGCAATCCACATCGCGGTACATTGCGGCGTTTTCCGGCGTTACGCCAGACGCGAGGGCCAATGGTTTTTCGCCAATAGCGTCGCGAAAGGTCTCAATCTTGCTTAGATCGGCTTCATGCCCGGTGGCTACACCGGATGTCGTGACCACGTCCATGAATTCACACGCTTCCCGCGCCGCATCAGCGTAAAACTCGGGCGCAACCTCTCGCTGTTTTTTGAAACAAGTGCCTCCGAAATACATCCCAGTCCAACCTGACACGTTGTAGGCATGTGCGATGTCATGCGCCTCGGTGTTCAAACCGTGTTCATCTATGCAGGCATCATCCGCCCAGTAGGCATCCACCGCCACGCCATCGGC
>ERZ1740070.1891-NODE-1891-length-12581-cov-6.254910_pt1 | contig 12581 bp, 15 predicted proteins | sample MGYA00581734_ERZ1740070 | MGnify/ENA primary metagenome ERZ1740070 (study PRJEB43018, sample SAMN04849744) | marine metagenome | isolation source: floating plastic debris | place: Pacific Ocean | collected 2008-09-01 | study: EMG produced TPA metagenomics... | reverse complement strand
CAAAGTGATCCGGCCCGCACGCCCTTCTTTACGAATATGAATATCAGCACTCATTTTGTTAACATGTGCCGCGCAACGCTCAGGCGCATGATTTCGTTCGTGCCTTCGAGGATTTGGTGGACCCGCAGATCGCGGACCAGCTTTTCGATGCCGTAGTCGCCAAGATACCCATACCCGCCGTGCAATTGCAGGCACTGATCCACAACATCGCTGCCCGTTTCAGTCACAAGCTTTTTGGCCATCGCGCAATATTGCGTGGCATCGGGCGCGTTCGTGTCCAGCTTCCAGGCGGCTTGCCGCAAGAAGGTACGTGCCGCGGAAAGGTTAATCTCCATATCTGCGAGGCGGAACTGCTAAGCCTGAAATAGATCGATCGGTTTGCCGAATGCCTGCCGCTCACCCATATAGGCGACAGTCAAATCCAGCGCCTGTTGCGCAGCACCAAGCGAGCAGGCGGCAATGTTCAATCGCCCGCCGTCAAGGCCTGCCATCGCATATTGAAAGCCAAAGCCTTCCTCGCCAAGTAATTGATCTGAAGGAATTTTGCAGCCATCAAGCTGTACTTGCCGCGTAGGCTGCGCACGCCAGCCCATCTTGTCTTCCAGACCCCCAAAAGACAAACCTGCAGCGCCATCTTCAACCACAACGGCCGAGACCCCCTTTGGGCCATCCTCGCCCGTGCGGCACATCACGATATAGGCGTCCGAATATCCGCCGCCCGAAATGAAGGCCTTGGTCCCGCTGATCTCAAACCCTTCATTCGTGCGGATCGCGCGTGTTTTCAGGGCCGCAGCATCCGATCCAGATCCGGGTTCGGTCAGGCAGTAGGAAAAGAACGTCTCCATGCTGACCGCGCCGGGCAGATAGCGCGCCTTCATCGCGTCACTGCCAAAACGGTCGATCATTGCAGCGCACATGTTGTGGATCGACAAAAATGCCGCAACAGACGGACAGGCCATTGAAAGCGCTTCAAAAACAAGCGTCGCATCAAGCCGGGACAGCCCTGATCCACCGCTGTCTTCCGATACATAAAGCCCGCCAAAGCCCAACTCTGCCAGTTCCGGCCAAAGCGTTTTTGGGATCGTGCCAGCGGCTTCCCAATCGCGCGCATGAGGCGCGATATGCACGCTGCCAAAGGCGCGGGCCATGTCAAAGATGGCGGTCTGTTCTTCGCTCAGTGCAAAATCCATTCCGGCTCCTCCCAAAGCGACAGAATTGTCCACCCTCTAATTGAACACGTGTTTAATTATCTCTTTTTGGTTGCCTTTTGCAAGAGGCGCGGTAAGCCCTTGGCCTCATGAAACCCGTTAAGATCGCCGTTGGTGTTATCACCAAAGACCGCCCTGAAATGCTTGGCACATTGCTGGCATCCTACGCGTCGATGGCGCGTCCGGACAATGCGCATGTCGAATTTATTTTCGTTGAAAATGATGCTGTTGCGAGTCTGACAGAGATACTGGAAGCCTTCCGTGCGTCGGTGCCCGAGCCGGTCTTCTACGAAACAGAGCCCGAGCCGGGGATCCCCTTTGCGCGCAATCGTGTGCTTGAGATCGCGTTGGCAAACGGAGCTGATATCCTCACTTTTGTCGATGACGACGAACGCGTTGCTCAGGATTGGTTGGTCCAGCTTTCGAATGGTTTGCTCAGCCGCGATCTTGATCTGGTTGGCGGCCCACTCAAGATCGAAGCGGCTGCACCGGTGAGTTCGGCGTGGCAGGCGGCTGTATTGGCCTATTTGCAGGAACGGGCTGATAAAAATCGGCGCACGCGCAGTGCGATGGTGGCCGATGGCACCGATCACGAACTGAACGCCTACACGAACAACTGGGCGCTGCGGCTTGATTTTGCGCGTAAAACGGGGCTGCGTTTTGACAACGCACTGCGCTATACAGGGGGCTCTGACACTGCGTTCAGCAAGTCAGTTCGCAACGCCGGTGGGCGCAATGGCTATGTACCGGATGCGGTCGTGCATGACCGCATTCCCGCACACCGGCGCAACCTGCGCTATCTTTACCGCCGGACGCGCGATCAGGCGCGCAACGGAGTGCAGATCCATCAGAAATCCGCTCTCAAAGTCGCATCTTTGGTCATCCCACGTCTGCTTGAGGCGCTTATCCTCGCTCTTTCAAGCCCGCTCACCGGGAAACGCTCTTTGGTTAAGGCCGTTTATAAGACCGGACTCACCGATGGTCGCATCCGCGGCATTCTAGGCCTGAAAAGCCAGCTATACGCGCCTGGCAAGACCGGCAGCTAACCTGTTATTCCATAACCGGAATAGAGAATTCGCCACCTTCCTTGATCCCGGATGGCCAGCGTGCGGTCACGGTTTTGGTGCGGGTATAGAACTTGAACGCGTCCGGCCCGTGCTGGTTCAGATCGCCAAAGACTGATTTCTTCCAGCCCCCAAACGTGTGATAAGCCAGCGGGACGGGGATCGGGACGTTGATGCCCACCATCCCCACATTGATGCGGTTCGCAAAATCGCGTGCCGCATCACCATCGCGCGTGAAGATTGCTGTGCCGTTTCCATATTCGTGATCCATCGCAAGACCCACGGCCTCTTCATAGCTTTGGGCCCGCACGGTCGATAGGACCGGCCCGAAGATTTCCTTGCGGTAGATATCCATCTCCGGGGTGACATTGTCGAAAAGATGCGGACCAACAAAGAAGCCATCTTCATAGCCTTGCAGGCTGAAATCACGCCCATCCACAACAAGCGTGGCGCCTTGGTCCACACCGCTTTGGATGAGACCCAGAATGTTCTGCTTGGCTGCAGCTGTCACAACAGGCCCGTAATCCACGTCATTGCCTGACGTATAGGGACCCACCTTCAGCGCCTCGATCCGTGGCACCAGTTTTTCGATCAGCCGATCTGCGGTTTCATCGCCCACCGGGACGGCGACGGAAATAGCCATACAGCGTTCGCCCGCAGCGCCGTAGCCCGCGCCGATCAGCGCGTCGGCGGCCTGATCCATGTCTGCATCAGGCATGATAATCATGTGGTTTTTAGCGCCGCCAAAACACTGCACGCGCTTGCCGTTGCTGCATCCACGCCCATAGATATATTCGGCAATCGGGGTGGAGCCAACAAAACCAATCGACTGGATCACATCATGATCCAAGATCGCGTCAACGGCTTCCTTATCGCCATTCACAACCTGCAAAATCCCCTTGGGCAGTCCGGCTTCCTCCATCAATTCAACCAGCATCAGCGGCACCGAGGGATCCCGCTCGGACGGTTTCAGAATGAAGGCATTGCCGCAGGCGATCGCAGGCGCAAACATCCACATCGGGATCATGGCGGGGAAGTTGAACGGGGTGATGCCCGCCGTGACACCCAAAGCCTGCTTCATCGAATACATATCAATGCCGGGCCCGGCGCTGTCTGTAAACTCGCCCTTCAGCATTTGCGGCGCACCGATGCAATACTCGACAACCTCAAGCCCGCGCTGCACGTCACCGGCGGCGTCGGGCAGGGTCTTGCCATGCTCGCGACTCAACGCTTCGGCCAGCTTGTCCATATCGCTGTTCAACAGGTCGACGAACTTCATCAGCACGCGGGCACGGCGTTGCGGGTTTGTTGCGGCCCAGGCAGGCTGTGCGGCTTCGGCATAAGCCACTGCCTGAGCCACCTCATCGGCTGAGGCCAGCGGAGCCTTGGCCTGCACCTCGCCTGTGGCGGGATTATAGACATCGGCAAAACGGCCCGACGTGCCTTTGACATGGGTGCCATTCAGATAATGGGTCAGTTCCTGCATTCTCTCGCTCCTCCAAAGTTGGCTGTAGGATAGAATTGCAAAAACACCGATAAAAGAGGAAAATTGGCAAAAGAGTTTTGCACTTTTGCAAAGGATAGCCAAGTGACCCTCAATTGGAACGATATGCGCGTATTCCTTGCCGTCGCCCGCACGGAAAGCTTGTCTGGTGCCGGGCGCGTTCTGCAGGTGGACCCTGCCACCGTGGGGCGCCGTATCGGCCGGCTTGAACAAACCTTCGGCACGCCGCTTTTTGCCAAATCGCCGCTGGGCTATGCGCTCACGGATGCAGGCCAGCGTCTTCAAGCTCATGCCGAGCGCGCTGAACAGGCGATGCAAGGGGCGCAAGACGCGCTAACTGGCACCACGGCCACGTTGTCAGGTCAGATCCGCATCGGCGCGCCTGATGGTGTCGCGAATTTCCTTCTGCCGCAGGTGTGCGCCAATATCGGCGCGCAAAACCCCGATCTTGATATCCAGATCGTCGCTTTGCCGCGCGTCTTTAACCTGTCGCGGCGCGAGGCCGATCTGGCGGTCACCGTCAGCCCACCAACCGCCGGTCGTCTCACTGTGCAAAAGATCACGGATTACCGCCTGCATCTGGCCGCAGCCGATAGCTATCTTGCCAAAAGCCCCAAGCTTACCAGCCGGGCTGATCTCGGCGCACATCGCATCATCGGCTACATCCCCGATATGATTTTCGACAAGGAACTGGATTACCTGTCCGAGCTGGGCGCGCCTCGAGTGCCGCTTGCCTCTAACTCGGTCTCGGTACAGCTGAACGCGATCCGGCAAGGGGCAGGGGTCGGCATCGTCCATGACTTTTCGCTGCCTGCCGCGCCTGGGGTGATCCGTATCCTGACCGACCAGATCAGCCTGACACGCAGCTTTTATCTGGTGCGCCACGCCGATGATCGCCGCCTTGATCGGCTCAATCGGTTCGCAACGCAGTTGGTCGCGGGCTTGCGCCAAGAGGTCGCGCGTCTGGAGGCCTTGGCTTGACGGCACAGCCCCTTCCGGGTCTCAATGGGTTGTATACCTAGGTCGACAGCTAAGGGAGGATGCCATGACCGTTCAACGTATATTGAAGTCCAAGGCGACAGATGACGTCATCACCATCAAGCCGGGGATGTCTGTCGAAGACGCAGCAGGCGTTTTGTCGGCCAAGCGAATTGGCTCTTTGGTGGTAACAGCCGATGGTAAGACCCCGCTTGGTATCCTGTCCGAACGCGACATCGTCCGCGAGATCGGCAAGCGGGGTCCGTCCTGTCTGAACGATAAGGTCGATGACATGATGACCAAAAAGGTTCAGACCTGCGAACGCTCGGAACGTGCCAATGATGTCCTAAGTCGCATGACCGAAGGCCGCTTTCGTCACATGCCGGTCATGGAAAACGGTGAAATGGTGGGGCTGATTACGTTGGGTGATGTCGTCAAAGCCCGCGTGACAGAGCTTTCCATGGAAAAAGAAGCGCTTACCGGGATGATAATGGGCAACTGAGGCAACCCGCCACTTGCAATCGGACACGCAATATTGTTGCGTGGCCGCTACGAATGACGACGGAGCACCCCCATGCGCATCGGCCTTTATCCTGGTACTTTCGACCCGATCACACTGGGCCATATCGACATTATCCGACGCGCAAGCGCTTTGGTGGACCGTCTTGTGATCGGCGTGGCGATCAACCGTGACAAAGGTCCGCTCTTTACCTTGGAAGAACGTGTGGCGATGATCGAGGCGGAATGTGCCTGCCTTTCGTCGCAGACCGGGACCGAGATTATCGCTCATCCTTTTGAGAATTTGCTTATAAATTGTGCACAGGATGTGGGCGCCAACCTGATCGTACGTGGCCTGCGCGCTGTCGCGGATTTTGAATATGAGTATCAGATGGTCGGGATGAACCGGGTGCTCAACGACGAGATTGAGACAGTGTTCCTGATGGCGGAGGCCCGCCATCAGGCAATTGCGTCAAAGCTGGTCAAAGAGATTGCGCGCCTTGGGGGCGACGTCAGCCATTTTGTGCCAGCTCCGGTAAATGCAGCGCTTCTAACGAAGTTTGGCGCTTAGCGGCCGTAGACGGCTTGGGCGGCGATCTTCGGGATGTCGCCCGAATAGATTTCCAGATCCAGACGCGTGTCCAGCGGCAGGCTTTCCAGCTCAGCCACGGTGCGGTGATAGGCAACGCGTTTTTGGACGGCGGTGTTCAGGCGGGTGAAGAGGGTGCTCATGATTGGCTCCTTTCGCGTGTTTCATGGTAGCGCTAACCGCTACAACCCTCAGATAGGAAATGCTGCACCGCAGAACAATAGACAGAAGTGCGAAGCCGCTATGCGTTTTTTGCAAAGCGACAGGTCGCAGATTTCTTGTTGGATGAAAGTGCCTTACGTGATCCGGCGGCGCAGCAGCCAGACAAAGAACACGCCACCAATCAACCCGGTGACAATGCCGATGGGCATATCATCAGGCGCCATGATCGTGCGTGCAATCACATCCGCCCAAAGCAGGAAGATTGCACCGATCAGCGCCGAGGCGGGCAGAACCCGCGCGTAATCTCCGCCTACAATCATCCGCACGATATGCGGCACCATCAGCCCAACAAATCCGATAATTCCAGAAAACGCGACCATGACACCCGTTATCAGCGCCCCGATCACAAAGACCGAAAACCGGAAGCGGGCGACGGGTAGACCCAGCGTTGCTGCGGTCTCGTCTCCGATCGTCATTGCATTCAGGTTGCGCGCATTCAGCCAAAGGTAGGCACCACACGCGATCAGGATCACAAGCGGGTAAATCAGCTGGCTCCACTGCGCCAGTCCCAGCCCACCCAGCATCCAGAAGACAACGGTGTGGGTCGCGCGCGAGTCGCCCATGAAGATCAGCATATTGGCCAGTGCCATCACGATGAACGAGACTGCGACGCCTGCCAAAATCAGCCTGTCTGCGCTGGTTGCTGACGCAAATTGAGACACCGCCAGCACCAAAAGCGTGGCCCCCAACGCGCCCAAAAACGCCAAAAGCGGCACCGTGAGCAGCCCCAGAAACATGCCCGTATGCAACAACGCGGTGATTGCGCCAAACGCGCCGCCCGCTGAGATGCCCAGCAAATGCGGGTCCGCCAATGGGTTGCGCGTCACCGCTTGCAGGCTTGCGCCGACCATGGCCAGCCCTGCGCCTACGAAACACGCCAGAAGAGCGCGCGGAAAGCGGATGTCCCAGACAATCGCCTCGCGGCCTGCCGACCAGTCCACAGGCACCGTGTCGGGGACCAGCTTGTTGGCCAGAACCCCCCAGACCGTGCTGGCCGGAATGCCAATTGCACCCAGGCTGATGGCTGCGGAAATGGACAGGACCAACCCCACAAGCCCCACACTCATCGCCACAGCGAATAGGTTGCTGCGTGCGGGTTTGGCGGCTGTGTCGGGCAGGGTCCTGTCCATGAGGCCTACTCCGCGCGGAACGCTGCTGCGAGCGTTTTGACGGCTTCGATGTTGCGCGGCCCTGGTGTTGCCTCGACATATTCCAGCGTCACGAAGCGGTCATTCTTGATCGCATCGAGATCGGCAAAGGCCGGGTTGTTCATCATGAAGGCGCGCTTTTCTTCGGCCGTGACGTTGCCGTAGTTCACGATCACGATGACCTCCGGGTTGCGCTCCACCACAGCTTCCCAGCCGACGGTGGCCCAGCTTTTCTCGAAATCATTCATGATATTGGTGCCGCCTGCCGCCTCGATCAGTGCGTTGGGCATTGCGTAGCGCCCGGAGGTGAAGGGCGTGTCCTCGCCGCTGTCATAGACAAAGCCGCGCGGTGCGGTTTCAAGCGGAGCCAACTCGGCGGTAAACGCCTCCAGCTCGGCTTTATAGCCCTCTACCAGCTCTGCCGCCCGGTCTTCGACCTCAAAAATCGCGCCAAGGTTCAGCAGGTCGTTATACATATCGTCCATGCTGGCGGCGGCTTTCTCGCCGATATGAATGCAGCTTTCGGTCAGCTCATAGACCTTGATGCCGAAGGGCTCCAACGTCTCGGGCGTGACCTCACCACCGACTTTCATGCCGTAATTCCAGCCTGCGAAAAAGAAATCCGCATCCGCGCCGATCAGCACTTCTTTGCTAGGGTATTTCTCGGACAGCTCGGGCAGTTCCGTCAGGCCCGCGCGCATTTCCTCATCCAGCTTGTTCCAGCCGTTGATGCCCGTAAAGCCGACCATGCGGTCGGTCAGACCCAGCACCAACATCATCTCGGTCAGATTCACATCGTTCGAAATTGCGGCTTTCGGCGGCGCATCAAACGTCACCTCGCGGTCACAGCTTTCTACAGTGGTCTGCGCCAAAGCGCCGGTGGCCGCAAAGGTCATAGCGAGGGTTGTGAGTAGTCGTTTCATCAAAGTCATCCTTAGTGGGGTAGATGGAAAGAGAAATGGGTGTCTTCGCTGGGGTTCAGCGTTTCGCGGCGTGCTTCGACGCGGAACGCGTCCGACACCAGCCGCTCGGTCAAGACCTCATGGGGCGGCCCGCTGCCGCGCAAATGCCCATGCTCCAGCACCAGAACGCTGTCGCAGACCTCAGCGGCCATGTTCAGATCATGGAGCGAGACGATGATCGTCAGATCAAGCCCGCGGATCAGGGCCAGAACCTCAAGTTGGTGCCGGATATCGAGGTGGTTCGTGGGCTCGTCCAGCACCAGCACCTGCGGCTCTTGTGCGAGCGCACGCGCCACCATCACGCGCTGACGTTCCCCTCCCGAAAGGGTCAGCAGATCGCGGTGCGCAAGATCCTGTAGCCCGAGCCGGTGCAGCGCATTCTCCACGATCTCGCCGTCATTGCCCCCGGCCGTCGAAAAGCCCAGCCGGTGCGGCGTGCGCCCCAGCATGACAATCTCGCGCACGGTCAGGCCAAACGATGACGGTTGCTCTTGCAGAACTGCCGCCACTTTGCGCGCAGCGGCGCGGGGCGGCATCGCCCAGATGTCGTCACCGCCGATGCGGATGCTACCCGTCAGCGGCGCCTGAAACCGATAGAGCATGCGGAGCAACGTAGATTTGCCCGCTCCATTCGGGCCGACAACGCCCAGGATTTCGCCTGCGCCCACGCGGAAACTTGTCGGATGCACCAACGGCTCCGCGCCTTTGCGCGGCGACCAGCTGATGCTGTCTGCGACCAGATCAGCAGCGCTCATGACGCGCGCTCGGCGGTGTCTTCTATCGCGATGATGGCGGCGGGCACGCGGGCGAGCGGGGTCTTGCGCAGCTTGCCCGGCCGGGCGACGGACGAACACCAGCCATCGCCCAGCACAGCATATTGCTGCGCAAACGCGACCAGATCGTCGATGTCGCTGTCGGCCTCGATGTCCCCAAACAGATACGTCGCCTTGCGCGTGCCATGATAGGCAACCGTGCAAGGCCGGTCGCAGCCCGCCATGCAGGCCACGCCCGAAATCTCAAAATCTTCGGCCACCGCGTCGCCTGCGGCCTCAATCGCCTTGCGCAACCGCGCAATCAGCTCATAGCCGGGGCGACAATCGCTGCCCTTGTGCCTGCACGAGGTGCAAACCGTAATCCTGTGTGTTGATGTGTGTCCCATATCGCCCTCCGCGATGAGGCGGGGCGGGACAAAGCCATGTATGTCGGACCGAAAGCGGTCGTCTTGTCATCATGATCTCCTGTCCGGACACCCCGTCCGGGTAAAGGTTTCATTCATGATGGCAGGTCTCCTGACTTGCGGGTCTGGGCTTCCCCGAACCTTCCCAAGCAGATGCTCAGTGGTGTTCGCCGGGGTTGCTCGCCGCTCACAGTTGCGGGGGCAGTTACGGAGTTGGCGCCGAGTTGGCTCTTCCTCACCGTATTCCCTTTTCATTCCGGCCACGCCTTTTGGCACCGGAAACCATCGCAAGTGTTGTCTTGGAGAATCCGCAGCCCGTCAAGAGAGGTTGACAGGGCTGCGGCAAGAAAGATCGATCAGATCAGCTTGCCCATCGCAACAGCCGTATCGGCCATGCGGTTAGAGAAGCCCCATTCGTTATCATACCAGCTCAGGACGCGGCACATGGTGCCTTCCATGACTTTGGTCTGATCGGTCGCAAAAAACGACGAATGCGGGTCGTGGTTGAAATCCATGCTGACGAGCTTTTCGTCTGTCACGCCCAACACGCCTTTCAGCGGCCCGTTGGCAGCGTCTTGGATCGCGGCGTTGATTTCCTCAACACTGGTGGCGCGGCTCGCCTCAAAGGTCATGTCGACGACCGACACGTTCGGCGTCGGCACCCGGATCGCGACCCCGTCCAGCTTGCCGTCCAGTTCGGGTAGAACGAGGCCCACAGCCTTGGCCGCCCCGGTCGAAGTTGGGATCATGCTCAGCGCCGCCGCCCGCGCGCGGTAAAGGTCTTTGTGCATCGTATCCAGCGTCGGCTGATCGCCGGTATAACTGTGGATCGTGGTCATGAAGCCCTTGGTAATGCCGACGCTGTCGTTAAGAACCTTGGCCACCGGAGCCAGACAGTTCGTCGTGCACGAGGCATTCGACACAATGATATCATCGCCCGTCAGCGTGTCGTCATTCACGCCGTAAACGATTGTTTTATCCGCATCTTTGCCAGGGGCCGAGATCAGAACCCGGCTCGCCCCATTGTCCAGATGCGCCTGACACGCCTCTTTCGAGGTGAAGATCCCGGTGCATTCCAGCACGATATCGACATCCGCCCAAGGCAGGTCCGCCGGGTTGCGCAGGGCTGTCACAGCCATCGGGCCACGACCCACGTCAATGCTGGTTTCGGTCACGGTCACTTGGGCAGGGAAGCGTCCGTGGACAGAGTCATAACGCAGCAAATGCGCGTTGGTGTCGACCGGCCCCAGGTCATTGATTGCGACGACCTCGATATCGGTGCGTCCGCTTTCGATGATGGCACGCAGCACGTTGCGGCCAATGCGGCCAAATCCGTTAATGGCAACTTTGACGGTCATGACTGCCCCCTTTGCAAGCTGATTGGGCACGTTACTCGCGCCGTTACCGCTAACATGCGCATTTCAGCGCAAAGGTCAACTGGAAGGCCCGCAGGCCTCTAGCGCCAAAAGGCGAGGTATTCGATCAAAAGAAGCATTTCCTTGCCCATGAACACAGAGGCGCGGGCATCATTCAGAAAAACGTCTGCCGCCAGCGCGCCAACAACGGCGACGGCCAATCCCAAGGCAATACTGTTTGTCATGGGTGGTGCCTCAACGCTGGTCCTGCCGATTGCTTATGCACAAAGCGGCAAGGATTGACCAGCTTAGTGCAGCAACCGGCCCATCGCGCCTGCGACATCCGCCATGCGGCACGAGAAGCCCCATTCGTTGTCATACCAAGCCAGCACACGCACCGTGCGACCGCCGACAACCTTGGTCTGGTCGGGGGCAAAGATCGACGAATGCGGGGTGTGGTTGAAATCAATCGACACCTTGGGTGCTGCGTCATAGCTCAGCACGGCGCCCATATGGCCCGCAGCCGCCTCAGCCACAACCGCGTTCACGTCTTCGACCGTGACGTCCTTGGCGGCCTCAAACGTCAGATCCACCGCGCTGACATTCGGGGTCGGGACGCGCATCGCGGTGCCGTCCAGCTTACCGTCGAGCTCAGGCAGTACTTCGCCCAACGCCTTCGCTGCGCCGGTTGAGGTCGGGATCATCGCCATCGCAGCGGCCCGCGCGCGGTAAAGATCCTTGTGGCGGCGGTCCAGCGTCGGCTGGTCGCCCGTATAGCTGTGGATCGTCGTCATGATCCCGCGCTCGATGCCGATCGCGTCATTCAACACTTTGGCCAGCGGCGCCAGGCAGTTTGTCGTGCAGGACCCGTTCGACACCATCGTCTCCCCGCGCTGCAAATCGCGGTGGTTCACACCGTAAACAACCGTGCGCTGCACGTTCGAGGCAGGGGCCGAGATCAGGACCGACTTCGCGCCGCGCTCCAGATGCACAGCCGACTTGCCGCCATCGTTAAAATTGCCCGTGCATTCCAGAACCACGTCGCAGCCAGACCAGTCCAGTTCCTGCGGATCATAGGTCGAGAACATCTCCATTGGGCCGCGGCCCAGATCCATCGTGTTGCCTTCAACCCGAACTTCGCCGGGGAAGCGGCCATGCACAGAGTCAAATCGCAACAAATGCGCGCTGGTCTCTAGCGGGCCGGTCGCGTTGATCTTGACGACCTGCACATCGTTGCGCCCGCTTTCCGCGATATGCGCCAACGTGCAACGCCCGATCCGGCCAAATCCGTTAATCCCGACTGTGACGGTCATGCGACGTGCTCCTACGATGCGGTATGCATTAGTATTCTTGGTCAGGATATAAGTGCTGCGACGCGGCGAACAAAGGAAAAAGCGCAGATCAGTCAATATGTTAGCGATAAACGTGACAGGCCCGCGCATGGTTGCGCTAACGACAGGCGCAACCCTTGCGTGATTGGTGCGTTAACCTCGGCTATATCTTCACAATGTCCCGATTCGGCACAAACGAGCGGGTGGCGCAGGAATAAAGGTGAGATAAGATAATGAGTGGACTTCTGGCGCTTTTGGATGACGTGGCAGGGATCGCAAAGATCGCTGCGGCGTCGGTGGATGATGTGGCGGCGCAAGCGCTCAAATCAGGCTCGAAGGCCGCTGGTGCCGTGATTGACGACGCAGCCGTCACCCCGAAATACGTGCAGGGCTTCGATCCCGCGCGCGAGTTGCCGATCATCTGGAAAATCGCGCGCGCCTCGCTGTTCAACAAACTGGTGTTTCTGTTGCCTGCAGGCATGGCGTTGAACACCTTTGCCCCTTGGGCGATCCCGATCCTGCTGATCCTGGGCGGGGCATATCTG
>ERZ1740070.1890-NODE-1890-length-12584-cov-9.596297_pt1 | contig 12584 bp, 6 predicted proteins | sample MGYA00581734_ERZ1740070 | MGnify/ENA primary metagenome ERZ1740070 (study PRJEB43018, sample SAMN04849744) | marine metagenome | isolation source: floating plastic debris | place: Pacific Ocean | collected 2008-09-01 | study: EMG produced TPA metagenomics... | reverse complement strand
TTGGTTAGATGTATGATCCACTTCCTTGCAAAATAGATACAAGCAACAGACAATGCAGAGCAATTGATAATGTTTTCCACAACTTTGTAAGTTGTGAATACGATTTGACAAAATTATATTTTTCAGATTTTGTCCAGAACTAAACCGGCTGCTGGGCCTGCTGGCCAAAGTACTCCAGCAAAGGAAAAGGGAAAGCAAAAACAGATGCCAAAACTTGAAGACTTTCTTGACTCGAGAGACTACACTGGAGCCATAACCTTTTTGGAGGTAATTACACATCATTCATACTTGATGCTCTCATTGATCCTTGCTCTTATGTAGACTTTAATTCTTAGCTATTACCTAAATTCACAATTTTGAACTTGTTTGTTGTATTCATTGCCAATACTGTGCTCATTGTTCGAATGACAATTAACATGTCTAACCAAATGTCTGTTTCGCTCTACAGTTTCACAAACATGCTGGAAAAGGCAACACCGTTGAAGATCAATGGATTGCTTACTGTGCATTCCACTTAGGCGATTATAAAAAGGCAATGGAGGTAGGAATGAGAACTTTACTTATTTTTACACCCAAAATGTTTCACTATGAGAAACTTTGTACAACAATAAGGGTGGTACCCTGTACCAATATCAATCCTTGTTTTTGGTATCAACTTAACCCTATTATTTAATTTGGAACTGAGATTCTCTAGACAGTAGTAAAGGCATCGGGGTACACCATCAATTTGTTTTTAACAGGAATATGAAAAGCTCACAAAACTGGATGGGTGTCCACCAGATATATTCACTAATCTGGCATGCTGCTACTTCTTTCTGGGAATGTACCAAGAGTCGGATCAAGTAGCACTCAAAGGTGATGTATTTACTGGGTCTGGTAAGATAAGATCAAGCGGACATAGTTTTGCTTTATAGCGGCTGGCTAGATCTTTATCATTGTTGAGGTATTTTCTTGTGTATTTTGGCTCGCTGGTTTAACACATAGTACATATATGTTTGGGCTCCGTTTCAATTATTTTTTGTTTCTTTTTTCATTACAAAAAAAAGTAGTACTCTATTCATTTAACTGGCCTAACATTTAACACGTCAATACAAAAACAACAATAATTGGCATGAATTGCATACAGTCAGTCCTAGAAAAGACCTCAAATACAAAGCTTTGTATGGTTTCATCTCTCTAGATCTTAGATTTTCACCAAGTGTCAGTTATTATTCCTCTGAAAATGTTTGTCACAAATTCTGTTTTCACCCCCAATGTGTCCATGGTGCAAAATGTTTAGTTTTTAGAGATTATTAGATTGCTTCAATTGATGATGGACCAACATCTGGTGTTTTGTTATGACATGTGTGTGAACTCACTGTTGCTGCTTATATTTCTTGAGTTTCCCTGTGTTTGCTGTTCATTTCTCATAATATCTGTTGTTATTTTTTAAAAAAAGCGCCCAGGGAACCTATTTTAGAGGTTCATAGTTTATAAAAGAATGCTGGTTGCTGTCATGTTGTAGGTCCTGCTAAAAAAGGCTGCTCAAACAGAAACCGCCTTTTATTTCATTTGTCACATAAATTTGGCGATGAGAAGCGTTTGATGTCGTATCATCAGAACTTACAGGATGTCATTGAAGATCAGCTCAGCTTAGCTTCTATACACTATCTGAGAAGTCACTACCAAGAGGCAATAGATACGTATAAGCGCATACTACTCGATAACAGGTGAATGGTCACTATCTTCGTATTTACATTATGTGTATGCAAACTTATAGCTGATACAGAAAGAATCTACCTATGTCTGTCACAAGTCCTGTAAAAATTCTTCTCTCACTCGATATATTATGCTGAATCGTATGAATTAAAATAATGTTGGGAACCTGCCTGGTGAAAACTGAGTATCTGCAATGAACACAATTTGTAATTGTCTTCCCTCTCAGTATGAGCTGAGAATTCATGTACTGTTAATTTTCCTATGAGTTTTATTTCCAGCTGTAGCCAATGAGAGATGCATTATCTCATTGGTGTTTCTCATTCATTACGCTCTAGTCATTTTGATCATGTTTATTTATATAGAGATTATCTGGCGCTGAATGTGTATGTAGCACTGTGTTACTATAAGCTGGATTACTACGACGTGTCACAGGAAGTGTTACAAGTCTATCTGCAGCAGCATCCTGACAGCGCTGTCGCTATCAACCTGAAAGCTTGTAACCACTTCAGACTATACAACGGCAAAGCTGCTGAGGTCTGACACTTCCACCAGGGATTTACATTGATAAAAATCCATGACTGTTTTTATTAACTATAGTTGACAGAACACTACTTGCTACATGCATCAGTAACAGCACCCTGTTATTGTTGTGATTTTACTTTGTTTTTTGTCATTTTTTGGAGGCTGGGTGTGTGATGAATTTATTTGAATAGATTTCGATTGTGAATTTTGATGCATTACGACGTGATTTGTGTACAATATTTCTTGCAGGGTGAACTGAAGAGCTTGCAAGAAGTAGCCTCTGCTTCCTTCACATATGCCCAGGATCTTATCAAACACAATTTGGTGGTGTTCAGGTCGGGTGAGGGGGCGTTACAGGTCCTCCCTCCTCTGATTGATGTTTTACCTGAGGCTAGGCTGAACCTGGTTATCTACTATCTACGACAAGGTAATCCAGCTGTTAGCTGTTAGCAATATGATTTATGCTCTAAACTTAACTCATGATTAACCTTTCAATTCTGCTTTGGTTACTAATTATTCAATCACCATGAAGTCACTGGTCACCGCTGCCTGAAATCCTCTTTTTTGTATATAATCCAAAGGGTGGCGTTTCTGTCTGATTGATTGTGTGTAAACGGCATAAACAGATGTGGTACACAGTCAGCGATTTGACTCCAATTGTAGTAATAACCGCATGTGTTTTACTTGTATGTAGTTGAAGCACCAAGCTGGACACAGGAGGGTGGGTAACTCTAGGTGCATGCATATGTGTGATACTATGTGACCATCTCACCTGTTTTAGTCTACAGATCATCACATTATAACCACATGTACTCATGAGTTATAGCGGATTTTTTATATGTGTAGTCATAAAAAGAAAACATAAACCTTATATTTTGTCAGTAGAATGTTGTTCATTAATTTAAATAACACTACACTGGCTTTTATACTTTTTTTTGATACATTCATTTCTCATATTTTTATTATATAGATGATATCCAGGAAGCCTACAATCTGATAAAAGACCTTGAACCTACCACACCACAAGAATATATTCTGAAAGGTGTGGTGAATGCTGCTCTCGGACAAGACCAGGGATCGGTAAGCTTTATGTCTATAGATCAATTGTTTTTTCCAATGGCTGATAATAATAAAATTTCGACTCCAGCGGTCTATTTCTGGCTCACCTGCTTTAAAAGAAATTCCTTCTTTTTGATTTCAGTACTACAACAAAAGGGTAAATTTAAACTCTCAATTTTCGGATGTAAATCATGGAAATATTAAAATAATCATAAGCCAAGAGCCATAATAAGGGCAGTGCACTGGCAATGACGTGCATAAGAAGCTTCAAATGTGTTGCTGTTGATTGTAAAATTGCTCCATCATCAGTTTCCCTCATATGCATCATGTTGCTACTAATGTTTACTTTGTTTTTGTGACATCATAATATCTAAATGCTCTGCTACATAAATCAGAAGCCATTGTTCAGTTATTTTAACTGCTAAAGCATATCTTACTGTTATTGACCAACATGCCGTTTTTGTCTTCAGCGAGAACATCTCAAGATAGCTCAGCAATATTTCCAGCTGGTCGGAGGGTCGGCCAGTGAAGCTGGTATGTGTACTTTTTGGCTCAGTTTGGCCAGCCTGTCCGATCCATGTACAACCATTATCTCGGCTCTGTGATTTTACTAGGGCATGCTTCATGGTCATTATCTCAAAAAACTCTAAAGCAAGCTTTTGAGTGTAATCGGGATGTACAAGGAATGGACACAATGACTGACTGAGAAATGAATTTATCCTATAATTATCTGTACTGATATCTTCATCCTTACTTATGCTTTCAGAAAGATCACTTAAAAGTGGCTCAGCAGTACTTCCAGCTGATTGGAAGTTCTGCCACTGAGTGTGGTATGTTTCTCATGATCTGCAGTTGTGATAATCGCACATAACCACAACTCATGTCTCATGTCTGGATGTGCAGGCTAGATTATACTGTCGTGCACATTGTGAGGCAGAGTTGGGGCTAAACCTGATTTGTATCAAATGACATCAGCAATCGTTTATGCATGGGATGGGGAGGGTGCTTTTGTCCGATAAGCTCAAATTTTCCACTCGCATCGGAACAACTTTTGAGTGAGCAGTTTGATGAATAGTCTGCGCTACCAGGCATCGAATTGTGTAGTGGTTAATGTTGATGATCCAGTGGTTGGGCCTGTTTAATATTTGTGAGAATTTGGCTGATTTCAATAATTCTGTCACTGTCACAACTTAAGACGATAGTCTGGCTTGCATTTCGCCAAAGGTTAATTTTTTACGATGCTATACGAATTGTAGAATACTTTTCATTGTTACGTCTAAAATGGTGCTTCTTTGATTCTCTACAACATTTTCACGTACCTCTGTCCTCACAATGCATCATGGGAAGCATGCCACTCATTGTGCTCAGTACTGCCTGCCTACTTCTTTATGGAATCAATAACTGTAAAACCTCATACTTGTCACCTAGTCCAGGCGAAGTTATACGTTCGACTGAATTAAATAAGCTTTTAGCTTTCTAATGATTGCAAAACTTGTTCAACACAATATAGAATAGTATGTTGGTTTGTGTTGTATTCGTGGTAGCATAATTGTAGTAGAGCTTAGTAACGTATGTGGATTATTGTTGAACTTTCTTTCTCATAATCTCTAATATGACATTAGGGAACTTGATAATAACAGTTTGGGTTTGCTGCATGTCTAAACGAGGTATATATTTTTTGTTACCATTTGCGTCTTTACTATTTGACAGACACAATCCCAGGCAGACAGTGTATGGCTTCCTGTTTCTTTCTGTTGAAACAGTTTGGTGATGTGCTCATCTATCTCAACTCTATAAAGGTGAGCTCCTTCAATTCCTAAATTTCCAAATATCTGTGGTAATATGGCAAGTTTCAATTTCACAAGCACAAGATTTCTCCTTTTGTTGTGGTTTGCCAATGTTTGCCCAAGGTGATCACATATATGTATGCTGTCTGATTGCCAACTGAGATGTGTTGGTGCAATAAAAGTCTGTTCAAAATTAGAAGAGATTGGAACCGTCACGTTGGTTCATCTGAACCGTCATGATGGTTCACAGGTCCCATAAGGCCTTACCTCTTTGAAAAATTGGAAAATTTATTCATAACGTTAAATCGTGCTGTCCACTTCAAACCGAATTCTAAATGAGCTCATCATCAAAGTTTTATCATGTAAGTATCATTCATACGACCAAACACCGGATGATGATGCATACAAAGAGCTAGATCCTGAGTTGTGAATGCCATTATAATCAAGGTGGTGTTTACATTGATGATATCAAAATTACATTGGGAAATATAATTTATTACAACCTGTTAAAATCCCAATTTTATAAAATTCTATGACATTTTCTAATTTTTTTTTATATTTGATCTGCTATATTATGTTATATATGTGCAATTGACTGGAAAAGTTATTATTTTCAGAGCTACTTTTACAATGATGATACCTTCAACTTCAACTATGCTCAAGCTAAAGCTGCCGCAGGTAACTACAAAGAAGCAGAGGAGGTGTTCTTACTTATACAGAGCGAGAAGATAAAACAGGACTATGTCTACCTAAGCTGGCTGGCTAGATGCTGTAAGTAATCTTATTGTTCATTAAACTGCAATGCCAATCATTTTGTGGATAAACCAACCCGTCATGACAAAACCAAACGCAAGATCAAGACCTGAACTTCATCAAATTTTGTGGGAACATGAAAGTAGCTCACCCACAAGGCCAATTTTTCTACAGGTTTAAATTTTTATTTAATATTTTCTGAATCTTTTGTTATCTTCTTGTGTGTCCTTTCTGGGCCTTAGTCTCTCATGATTTAGCTGTATATGGTGTCTAATCATTACTTAGCTAGGATAAGATATTCAGATTATAACTATTAAAATTGTTCACTGCACAGATATTATGAACAGAAGATCTCGATTAGCCTGGGAGTTGTATCTGAAGATGGAGACGTCCGCCGAGTCATTCAGTCTACTACAGCTCATAGCTAATGACTGTTACAAGGTCTGTATCATCATTGCTAGTTCCTAGTATAGTGTAGTGGATTGCGTTCTATAACAGTGTCAAATTCAGCATTACGTTATAGACATACATGTATTAAAATACTATGTTTTTGCATTTTGAACCTCTCATATGGGTAGGCGATGTACAAAAGTAAGTGTTTTTTGGTGTATTAAGATTGGTGAGAAATGCGAGAAGTGTTGCTATAATGGTTGTCTATGTACGGTTACATATCTATTCATATTCTGAAAGTCATTACATTACAGAAGGGGGATTTTACCCCGCAACTAAAGCCTGTGATGGAGATGTATATTGCCAGTGCGCAACTCCGCGTTTATGGTTACCTTTGATGACAGTGAGGGCTGAATGCTGAAACTTTTGCTGTTATTGAGTTTTCCCTCACATATTTATTGTCTATGCACATGTACATGTAATGTACCTGCAAGTTTACCTGACTCTAATTACAGATGGGACAGTTTTACCACGCAGCTAAAGCGTTTGACGTACTGGAGCGTCTAGATCCTAACCCGGAATACTGGGAGGGTAAGAGAGGGGCTTGTGTCGGTGTATTCCAGATGATCATCGCCGGGCACGAACCACGGTATGTCTTATAACAGCTAAAACAAGCATTCCTGCTGTGCTGGGCAGCTTTCTAACATTACTTTCAAAGGTAATTGATCCAACGCCCCAACAATAGATAAATGTTCCTCCATTTTCAATGCCTTCAAATTGCACCTATCAGGCAAGGATTTGAAATTAGTGTGCCAAGAGACGAGGGAACTGAATTTATCAAAAGTTTAGATAGAGTGTTTCAAAGCCTATATCAATAAATATATCGGCATAAAAAAACTGGGATGGCACTGTCATTTTGGTGCGGGTAATTCTATAATAATTAATTTATACCATTAAGTCATAACCAGAATTATTAACATTTAGCTTAGCTCTGATATGGTTATGGATGAGCCTGGAGTTATGATAAGGATATCGTATCTTACTTATGGCTTGTTTCACTAGAAATAAAAACTTAATGAAAATAAAACAGATTTATAGGAAAACATAAGACTGTAGGGCTCCTTTCCATTCCTCTACTCAATACTATCTGCTCAGCATGGGGCAGTTTGTCATTGTCACAGAATCAATAATAGGTCCTCATTACTACTATCATTATGGATTTTTCAAGCTCAAAGGTGCTAAATTTAGCAAATAAACAATTTAAATTTTGATAAACTCAATATATCTGGGCAGGAGTACTTTGAGAACGCTAAAAGGATGCGTAGCCAGTATGACATTCTTATTATTTACTTTGTAGAGATACACTACGAGAAGTTATTCAACTGATCAGGAACACAAGTAACCCTCAAGTCGAGTTCCTAACCAGAGTCATGAAAAAATGGGCTAAAGACAATAAGTTACAGGTCTAGAGGTGTGACTATACTCATATCTATAAGCTGCATGCATGTGGACTAATGAGGAGGACAAAGTACGAGAACTTCTGCCATCAGTCAGAATGGCATGAGCCCGCAGATCAACTCCTACTGTATTTCATAATTTGTTACGCCGCACAAGGTCTGCCACATACAGGCAGTCATCTCATGATTTATTTATCATTGTGCATATTGAAATACAAGTACATTTTTCCTGTAATCCGTCCAACTTTTGCTGCCTGGGTTGGCAGCATGAATGAACATTTATGTCATTAAATATTAATTTATTTCTTACTTGTTTTAAACAAAAATAAAATATGGTGCACAACGCATGTGCCTCATCATGGACATCATGACCAGGAAATATTCTATACTGATAGCTAAAATATATGTCGTACAGGTAGTTGTGTGCATTGTTCCTGTACATCTCACCAAAAAGTTGACTCACGGTGCAATTTTGTCTCAAGTTTACATGGGTAACAAAGTTGACACCATCAAACTGTTCTCCCGTCCAAATATTCTATCATCAAACCATTGACCAATTGCATTTATTATGCTGGCCCGTAAAATCTTAGCAATTTGCGTGTTAGAGCCTAGGTACGAATTCTCTGATAAGTTAAATCTATTGTTTTAAATATTGATAAATGAAACCTTTATACTTTATCACGATAGCAAACAAAATAGCCAAACCTACTCCAGACAAAAATTTGTCATTGATAATCTTTCTTGCCACGGTACCGAACGCAGATAAAATTAAAAGCCAATTGCTATGTTTGAATGTTTGGACGTGCCTCTAGTTGTACCAGTAAGCGACGGTGAAGCAGTTTAACATTTCTGCTGGACATCTTTGCACTGATCCGCATCGTTTGAGAGTATTAGCTTAATTCAAAATTCATTTATCAGCCCTTGAATCACAATCATGGAGCGTAGTGAACCACAGAAGTGGCAATTAACTATTCAACAGAATGAGGGTCTACCTCCTGGGACTATTGCATCAGGCTATGGTTTAAGAGAATATTATACCATTCAGACTACGTCAAACACTGTAAATAACACTCCAAACAACAAAGATAATCATCATCACGAGGTAAACGGAAAACCAGAAACACCTCAACAAGCAGAACCACGGAGGCGGATAGATGAGAGAGGACAAGTATATCAAGGAGCCGATCCTATAGAGACAGACGATCACAGGAGAAGTCCTACATTATATTCACAGATATCAGGTGCTGCAGCAGACATAGTCTCATCCCTTGACAAGAAGCCTCCACCTCATCCCGATACACCTCTAGGTAATCCCTCCCCTCCTAGACGCAGCATCGGTTCCAGGACAGTGGTGACAGAAGATTTCTATAACGCACTCTCTCGGCACCAGAGCGACCCTAACCTGCGGTCAGCTGACAGGAGAAGTAGGGTACCTGTCACAGAGCCACCTCATACTTCAGGAGACGGGAGGAAAGGTACACCCCTACCAGTGATGACACAGGGTACGGGCAGCAGGAAAACTAGATCTCTACCTGAACTTAATCAGACACCAGCCCTCATAAACCAGACTCAGGGAATCGGTACACAAACCGAGATGCGGGGAGTTTGTCTACCTACACTTGGTACCAGTACCCGCCTCATTACCCAATCGGTGAGTTGGGTGTTTTAAACCTGCCGCAATATACGCCATCGTATCATAAATTTTTGCCACCTCAGTGTGGAATTTTTTGTGAACGACTTTTCAATAATCAAATGCTCCATGGGGTAAATTTATTGACGTAAAATTGACAATTATTCTTTAAGCAACAAATATATTAAAAAATATTAATGAAACTGTGTGTCTCTCTTGGGCAACAAAACGCACCAAAATCAGACCTAAATCCCAGGAGTAGGAGCTGAAAATGTGTAAACCATATCCTAAGTTAAGTTGCTCAGGTCACCCGTTTGGCAGAGACACAGTTAATCTTGATCTTTAATGGTCATAACCTGAGATTTACCTGTGATTGATGCATATCGATTTAATTTTGGCAGTAAAATTTTCAAAATTGAAAAACCTATGAGTTATCTGCTCATTGCCAACGATAATCTCTTGAATATATTTCCTTGCTTTTGAAGCAAATTAACTTTATGATGAAACATCCGATATGACCACAGTAATAAAACAATAGTTGCAAGGCATCCTGGGACATTTGGAAGTCTATATACCAATATTCTAATGTAAAAAGTTGCGAGAAATAAAACATTAGGGTTGTCTTCGCTTTATGAATTATTAACGGTGGTACGAACGTTTGATATTATTTTGAGCAGGAAATATACATGATAGGGCGACTTTTAAAAATCCCATATTTCCAAGATTGTGTGCTTTGTGTGTAGATAGGACAGGATAATAGACATTTTACTATCCTTCCAGTAGAGCATTGTGAAATATGGGTAAAAAATATTTTGCGCAAATATATCAATACATTCACTATGCAATTGCTTAAGCTGAGCTTATGTTTTATATTTGATAGAATCTTAGTATAAACAATAACTAAGGTTAGTACCCCATGTACTAGTGAATTTCATGAGAATAGTCGTCTCAATATTAACCATCAATGCCACAAGGTCATTTTTAAAGTAGCATTTACTGGGATTTGTACCAAAATCTGCTCAGAACAGTATAATTACATTCATAACTTGTATAATTATGTAAGTGCAAAGTGTTTATAATTATACTTCTTGCAACATGCAATTGTGTTTAGAATTGCTCATTAAACAATTATATAGTGAATGTATTGATATATTTGCACAAAATATTTTTTACCCTTATTTCACAATACACTACCTACCTGCCTACCTACCTATAGATAGGGTAGGAAAATGTCTATTATCCTGTCCTATCAACACATAAAAAGCACACAATCTTGGAAATATGAGATTTTTAAGAGTTGCCCGCTCATGTATATTTTCTGCTCAAAATAATATCAAACGTTCGTACCACCGTTAATAATTCATAAAGCGAAGACAACCCTAATGCTTTCTTTCTCGCAACTTTTTACATTAAAAAATTCTCCAAATATCCCAGGATGCCCAACAGCTATTGTTTTATTACTGTGGTCACATTGGATATTTTATCATGTTAATTTGCTCCAAAAGCCAGGAAAATATATTGAAGAGATTAACGCAGGCAATGAGCAGATAACTCATAGGTTTTTCGATTTTGAGAATTTTACTGCCCAAATTGAATCGATATGCATCAATCACAGGTGAGTCTCAGGCAATAACCATTAAAGATCAAGATTAACTGTGTCAATATATTTACTTCGGCCAATCATCCCTGAGTTTTCGCCAATACCACCAGTAATATTTGACACACAGCTTTACAGATAGAGGCCATATATATAAGACTTTTTATATGAAGATGATAGCCTAACTGGGTAACATCATTTTTGAGCTTATTGATAATTGTTGGTAGCCGGGCATCAGCATTAACGTTTCATTGGGTATTTTTTCTAATTACTCTTTTTGAATAAATATATGGAGGAGGAAATCTGCAACAGCAATTGCAAAATTCTTCTAGCGTTAATACAAGGACGTTGAGTGTAGTAAATTCATAAGAAACCTGTGCTGACAATTAATATTGAAATTGGTGAAAGAATATTCAAATACCATGTGGGTGTGGAAAATTGCTCAATATTCTTTATGATATTTTTAGGCATCTCACCCCGTGAAAGCTCTGCTGATGAAGCGCCAGAACACTCGGAGACACGTAAGTCCTTTGTATATAGTACAACAGAACGAGGGGTCAGCCAATGAGGACGACTCGGACTCCGACATATCTAGACATTATTACTATGGTCCTCATAACGAGAGACTACCAGGACCACCACAACCACCTCCGGATGTTCAGAGTAGCTATCAGAGTAACAACACAAGACTTCCTTACCTACTGCCACCTCTAAGCTCTGGTGTAGGGATGCCATCTGTGCATCAAAGGAGAGGACGATTCCGAATACGAGTGCATCTTGAATATGGTTACATCGTCAGTGATAGGAAAGCAGAGAAACTCCCTGACAGTGTGCACAATGAATTGTTAAAAGAATATGGGCATTTGCCTAAAACTGAAGTGGTTATCGTGAAGAGAAACGGCAACTATGATATTCATTCTAGACCGCAGAGGCACTCGACAAGTGACGGGTTTCTACTCAAACAGTATGATCACTCAGAGGATGAGGAAGAGGCGGAAGACGGCGTGGCATTTCACAGCGTCAGAACTCACTGATTCTAAGATTTTGCAGACTGCCGGTAGAAAAAGGAACTTGTATTTGATTGATAATCATAGAGATATTGCAGCTGTTGTGATTTCTTTAGGTTTCACAGGATCCTACCCAATGACTGGCTTATCAAAAATAGATAATAATAATTTTTTTCATAATGTATAACACAGTGAACATACGCTCTAATGTTATGTCTATGCTGTGCTACCATAAACCGTCTTGTCAGTTGTCTCAGTGGGATACTGTTTGCAGGGTTTATGTTCTTACAATGAAATTGGTTCTAATATTTGAATGAGTTTCAAACAATTTTTAAGAGTTTAAGAGCCATGAATACTGAACAAATAATATTTTGGAAACAGTTACGCTCAAAGGTAACCAATGGAAAAAACATTATTGTACCACTATTACAGTAGACCAGTTCTTGTCTGAAATCTTGACAACATGCTATGCATGACTGAAATAACACATCAAAATTGTCTCCCCTTGATAAATGAGCAGATGAATCTGGGTTTTTTTAATAAAACTGCAACATAATCCTCCATATTTTTATACAGCAGCCTCTCTTTAATAATTGTGTTCATTCTGTGATGTGAGAGCAGCAATCAATGGAGTCTTCAGAGGTAACGTCCACCAGCTTCTACCTAGATTCCCAGAGGTAGAAT
>ERZ1740070.1887-NODE-1887-length-12590-cov-7.824491_pt1 | contig 12590 bp, 14 predicted proteins | sample MGYA00581734_ERZ1740070 | MGnify/ENA primary metagenome ERZ1740070 (study PRJEB43018, sample SAMN04849744) | marine metagenome | isolation source: floating plastic debris | place: Pacific Ocean | collected 2008-09-01 | study: EMG produced TPA metagenomics... | reverse complement strand
CTATTGATTTCTTCTTCTGGATATAAGGGCGACAATTCATTTTCAAAAAGGGCTTTGATTTCTTTTAATTGCACCTCAAAACCGTTTTATCATCCATACCGGGCAAGAAAAATGACCTGTGGAGCCCATTCGTTCTTCCAAATATTCAAAACCATTTTTCTGATACAATTTTTGGGCGGCTATCATATTCGGCATGGTTTCTAAATAACAGGCTTCAAAACCAAATGCCTTTGCGGCATCCAAACATTTCTGAATCATATTGGCACCAATCCCTTTGCCACGAGCATCCTTAAGGAAATACATTTTCTGCAGCTCACAAACCTTTCCATCGGCATGTTCTAAAGGTCCGATACCCGCGCAACCGATGATTGCACCATTTTCTTCTACTACAAAATAGCTGTGGTTTTCTTCTTGATAAGCGCTATACATGTCATTTAGGGCTTCATCGTGATAGGCAGAACCCTCTATGGGCACTTCCATTTCAACAATAACCTGACGCACCAAGGCTGTAACGGCTTGGTTATCTTCAGGAGTAATTTCTCGTATGCGATAAGGCTCCATAGTGAGATGTAATGTCCTATTTTTGTCGAGTGAATATACATGAAAAATACATCCGCCGATGTATTGAAATTGCAAAAAATGGTATTGGGCCAGCAGCTCCAAATCCATCTGTAGGTTGCGTCATTGTTTGTAACGATAGAATCATTGGAGAAGGCTACACCAGCCCCTATGGCGGAGCCCATGCAGAGGTAAACGCCATTGCTTCCGTGAAGGACAAAACCCAGCTGGCCAAAGCACAGATTTATGTCACGCTAGAACCTTGTTCGCATTATGGAAAGACCCCACCCTGCGCCGACCTCATTACCAGTCATGAAATTCCTGAGGCATACATTGGTTTAAAAGACCCACATGAAAAAGTTGCCGGTCGGGGAATTAAAAAGTTGGAATCTGCTGGATGTAAGGTTACTTCTGGAATTTTAGAAAAGGAGTGCCGTGAACTCCACAAACGTTTTTTGACTTTTCACGAAAAGAATCGTCCATACATCATCTTGAAATGGGCACAAAGTAAAGATGGTTTTATCGCTCCCCTTCAAGATCAAAGAAGTTCTGAAGCTGAACCCCATTGGATTTCCCATTCCCATAGCAGACAGCGGGTACATCAATGGCGAGGCGAAGAACAGGCCATTTTGGTGGGTACGCAAACAGTTTTGGCAGATAATCCCAAGTTGAATACGCGTTTATGGGACGGAAAAGACCCCATCCGAATTTTCTTGGACCGAAATGGACGGGTAACTCCAGATTCACATATTTTGGATGGAAGTCAACCCACGCTGGTTTTTACTGAAAATACGGTCAACACTTACAAAGAAACTGCAGAAGCCATTCCCATAGATTTTTCGGAAAACATAGCTCCCCAAATTTGTGAAGCCTTGCATGCCCGAAATATTTCCAGTGTAATGGTTGAAGGAGGCTTACAAACCCTCCAAACGTTTATTGATGCCAACCTTTGTGATGAAGCCCGTGTTTTTACAGGAACCCAAAATCTTAGAGAAGGTATTCCAGCTCCAACACCTAAGTGATTAAAATCCTACACCGAGAATATTCATACCGATACTTTAGACTATATCCTTCCTTATGATTCGTAATCTGATTTTAGATTTTGGTGATGTTTTTATCAATCTAGACAAACCCGCTACCGCTCGAGCTATGATGCCGTACGGATTTACTGGTGTTGATTCGGAACTACAAGACGTTTTCAATGCTTATGAAAAAGGAATCATTTCTTCCGAAGCCTTTTTGGATACTACGCAACAACGGTTTCCAAAAGCAAGCCGTTCTGACCTAATTACCGCCTGGAATGCCATTCTGTTGGATTTCCCGGAGGCAAGACTGGAGTTTCTAGAACAACTTGCAGCAGAAAAGCAATATCGATTGTTTTTATTGAGCAATACGAATGAAATCCATATTGACCATGTAAAGAAGGTTATGGGCCCTGAAAAATTTGGTCGCTTTCAAAATGCCTTTGAAGTATTTTATTTGTCATACGAGATGGGGATGCGCAAACCGGACGCCGAGATTTTTCAGTTCGTTTTAGACCAAAACAAACTCCAACCCAAAGAAACCTTGTTTGTAGACGATACCTTAGAGAACATTGTTTCAGCACAGCAATTAGGCGTACAGACTTGGCATTTACAAGTAGGTCAGGAAGATTTCCTTGAACTCAAATCCCATTTGTAGAATGCTGTATTTACTCCTAAGCATTCTGTGCTCCACGCTAATTTTCGCAATTTTCAAGGGGTTTGACATTATGAAAGTACATACGTTGTATGCCATTATAGTCAACTATCTGATTGCTTTTTGCACGGGCTTACTGTTGTATGGCGAGCTCCCATCCGTTTCAGTAGTTTATGAGGCTTCTTGGTTTTGGGGTACCGTGGCTTTGGGTGTATTTTTTATTCTCATCTTCAATTTGATGGCCAAAACCTCCCAGATAGCTGGGGTTTCCGTAGCCTCCGTAGCGACCAAAATGTCCTTGGCCATTCCGGTTTTAATTGGGATGATTTGGTACAAGGAATCTTTGAGCGGATTACAGATATTAGGGATTCTGTTGGCGTTGCTATCCGTATACCTCGCTTCCGTAAAAGATGACATGACCCAAGGCATTGGCAAAAGCCTATTGCTGCCCGCCATGGTTTTTTTGGGTTCTGGTATTATTGATTCCAGTATGAAGTACTTTGAAGAATTTCATCTTACCTCAGACGAAGTGCCCTTATTTTCGGCTTTGATTTTTGGATTCGCAGCACTCACCGGTTTGCTCTTTATTGGTTTTACGTTTAAAAAACGACCCAAATTCCAAATCAAAGATTTGTTGGGGGGCATTGTTTTAGGTATTCCCAATTATTTTTCCATTTACTTTTTGATTAGAGCCCTAGAAAACAAAGGTTTTAGCAGTGCTTCGATTTTTACTATGAATAATGTCGGTATCGTCATATGCTCTACCCTTTTGGGTATTTTGTTTTTTAAAGAACGTCTCAGCCAAAAGAATTGGTTAGGCATCGGTATCGCCATTTCGAGTATCGTGTTAGTTGCACTGTTTTGAGTCAAAATCCTTCGGAAACATATCATACCCTTGAACACTCCATCGGGCCAGTATTGCTGAAAGAGCGAAAGAGCAAATTTTTGGGATATGCCTTTCCCGTTCAGTCACTAGAAGAAGTGAAAGTTCATTTAGAAGGATTAAGGGAAGAACATGACTCTGCAAACCATGTATGCTATGCGTGGCAATTGGGCACAGCATCTCCGCAGTTTCGGGCAAATGATGATGGGGAACCCAATCACTCTGCTGGCACCCCGATTCATGGTCAAATTCGCTCTTTTGAAATCACGAATGTCTTGGTAGCTGTCGTCCGGTACTTCGGAGGAACCAAATTGGGCGTTGGTGGTTTAAAACAAGCCTATCGCGATTCCGCGAAAGCGGTACTGGAAACCGCCAAGGTCATTCCTTTAATAGAAACCAAAAGGATGATGATTCTTTTTCAATATGCACAAATGAATTTGGTCATGCGAATCATAAAGCAATTGCGATTAAAAATCATTGCACAAACCATGGAAGTCCAATGTTCCATTCAATTGGAAATTGAAAAGTCACAATGGGAAAAGGTGAACACCGCTTTTCAAAAAATATATGGAATACGTATTAAGGTAGACTAAATCCTATTCTTCCAGTTTGGAAAGAATGTATGCAGGGCATCGGATAGGCCTTTTGTTTTTTTTATCCATAAAAGCGAGTACCGTATTGGCTTCAACCAAAACCACATTGGCTTCGTTCCGTATTGTATAGTCAAACTCAATTTTAACCGATGGCGTTTTGACCAAACGGGTCTCCACAGTCAACAAATCATCATACAAAGCAGACTGCTTGAAATTCATTTGTAAGGAAATTACAGGTAACATGATGCCATTTTCTTCCATGCTCCGATAGGTAATCCCCAAAGCTCTTAACCATTCAACCCGACCCATCTCTAAATATTGTGCGTAGTTCCCATGATACACCACGCCCATCTGGTCCGTTTCTCCATATCGCACTCTGAAAGAAAATGAATTTGCCATTATGATTTTAAATGAAAAATGATATATTTAAAGGCTCGGTTAACATGAAGGAAACATGCGAAAAAAAAACAATACTTTCAACTGGGAATACATTTTTTTTTTAAAAGATTTGTTTACATATTTGTCGCATCCAAAAGGGTAATCACGAACCTTGATTTCCCGCATCAAAAGGCGTTATAGCTAACCAACAAACAAGGAAAAACTTTTATGAGTGTTACTGCAAATTCCGTATGGAACAACTGTTTGGCTTTTATCCAGGATAATATCCAACCGCAGGCATTCAAGACTTGGTTTGAACCTATAAAGCCTATCAAGTTAACCGACAATGCATTGAGCATTCAGGTTCCTAGTAAATTTTTTTACGAATGGTTGGAAGAGCACTATGTGAAATTGCTCAAAGTAGCCTTGACGAAAGAGCTTGGTAAAAACGCCAAACTTATTTACATCATTAAGATGGAAAACAAGTATGGTAACAAAGAACCTTTTACAGAGCAAATTCCAAGTTCGAATAGAACGGCTATGGCACCTCAAGAATTGGATGTGCCTATTACCTCAAAAAGTCCAGAGCTGAAGAATCCATTTGTGATTCCTGGTATTCGAAATATCAAGATTGAATCACAACTCAACCCAAGCTATAATTTTGAGAATTTCTTGGAAGGTGATTCCAATCGTTTGGCACGTTCGGCCGGTATGGCCGTCGCGAATAAGCCAGGAGGGACTTCCTTTAATCCTCTACTCGTTTTTGGAGGGGTTGGTTTGGGTAAAACCCACTTGGCCCACGCCATTGGCGTTGAAATCAAAGACAAGTATCCAGAGAAAACGGTTTTATACATTTCTGCTGAAAAATTTACGCAGCAGTATATTGAATCCGTAAAGAAGAATACCCGAAATGATTTTATCCATTTTTACCAGCTGATTGATGTCCTTATTATAGACGACGTTCAGTTTCTTTCTGGTAAATCAGGGACGCAGGATGTTTTCTTCCACATTTTCAACCATTTGCATCAAAACGGCAAACAAGTCATTTTGACTTCTGATAAAGCGCCGGTTGATATGCAGGATATTGAACAGCGTTTGCTGTCAAGATTCAAATGGGGGCTTTCCGCTGAATTGCAAAGTCCTGACTATGAGACAAGGGTATCCATCTTAAAAAATAAATTATATCGCGACGGGGTAGAAATGCCTGAAGAAATCATTGACCACGTTGCTAAAAATATCAAAACCAACATTCGGGAATTAGAGGGTGCTATCATTTCCTTGATTGCCCAGTCCTCTTTCAACAAACGTGAGGTTACTTTGGAACTGGCCCAACAAGTGGTGGAGAAGTTTGTCAAAAACACCAAACGGGAGGTTTCTATCGATTATATCCAAAAAGTGGTCTCCGATTACTTTGAAATGGATGTAGCCACCTTACAATCCAAAACCAGGAAGCGTCATATTGTTCAGGCACGCCAATTGGCCATGTTCTTCGCCAAAAAGTTCACAAAAGCTTCGTTGGCCAGTATTGGTTCACAAATTGGAAAGCGCGACCACGCTACAGTGCTTCACGCTTGCAAAACGGTTGATAATCTTGCCGAAACCGACAAACAATTCAGGAAGTACATTGAGGATTTGAACAAGAAATTCTCTTAATTCCCTTTTATTTATGAAAACCAAGGTGTTGATGGTCTGCTTGGGTAATATCTGCAGGTCACCCTTGGCGGAAGGCATTCTCGCTTCAAAAGTTGACGGTAACATGATCCTTGTAGATTCTGCGGGAACTGCAGGATATCATATCGGAAATCCACCAGACCCGCGTTCTGTAGCCGTAGCCCGTAAATATGGTATTGATATCTCCCAACAACGTTGCCGAAAGTTCTCCGCGTCTGATTTTGAGGATTTTGACTTTATTTACGCGATGGACGATTCCAACTATGATAACATTGTGGCTTTGGCACGAAACGAATCGGACCGAAACAAAGTACAATTGCTCATGAAAATGGCCGACAATGGGCTTTCTGAAGTTCCTGACCCCTATTACGGCGGTGAAGATGGTTTTGAGCAAGTTTTCGATATGATTGAATTGGCTTGTACCCCTATCGCCCAAAATCTAAACCAACATGGAAGAGGATAAACCTAAATTAGTAGCTGGAAAAGTGTATTTGATTCCCGTTACCTTGGGAGATAATGCGCCTTTGGAAGTACTACCCATATCCATCAAACGAACGGTAGAGAACATTGACCACTATGTTGTGGAGAATGAAAAAACTGCTAGGCGTTTTATCAAGCGTATCAGCCCTAGCAAACCGCAGCCAAGTCTAAACATTCAAACTCTGAACAAGTATACCGACGAAGCATTGCTGCCTAGTTTTTTAGACCCTTGCATCCATGGACTTGATGTGGGCGTACTTTCTGAAGCTGGATGCCCTGCCATTGCAGACCCTGGGGCTGCTATTGTTCGCGTCGCACATGAAAAACGTATTGAAGTAGTTCCTCTTGTTGGGCCTTCATCCATTTTGATGGCATTAATGGCCAGTGGCATGAATGGCCAAAACTTTGCCTTTAATGGGTATTTGCCCATTGATACCACTCCACGTAAGGCGATGATTCGAAAACTGGAGAAGCTGTCACGCGATACTGGCCAGTCGCAAATTTTTATGGAGACCCCCTACCGGAATGAAAAGCTGTTGGGTGAATTGGTTCAAACTCTCCAGAAAAACACTAGGCTTTGCATAGCCTGCGATATAACACTTCCGACCGAGTTCATCAAAACCAAAATCGTTCATGAGTGGGGTGAAATGACTCTGGAATTCAACAAAAGACCGGCGATATTTATCATACAGGCATAAAAAAAGGAACCCTAGGGTTCCTTTTTCTTGTTAAACAGTAAAAGTATTATACTTTCGGATTCTTCTTTTGCTCTACTATGGAAACGTCATACCCCCCAAACTTGTTTAAATAGTAGGAAATGGTACTTCCATATGCATCAGCGACATCTCTTTTACCATAAGAACGAAGGTATTTTTTAACGTTACCTGCTCCTGCGAGGTGAGCTGCTGCTAAAATTCCTGATTCTGTAACCACCGTACCACGAATACGTTTTCCGTTGAAACGTTTGATGTCTCTTCGTAAAATCCACTTGTTACGTGACATGTTGGTGTGGAAGGTGCGTTCCTGTAATTCGGCATCTCTCAAAAAATCCCCAGTATGGTACACGCCCATCAACTTCAGGGTATTAGCCCCAAACTGGTATTTTCCCAGATATCCCAAGGTGTTCACTACACCATATCTTCCTTGTGATTCTTTAAAGCCCAAAGCTTCTTTGAATCCATTATACGACTTGCCTAAAAACGGAGGGGTACTTAATTCGCTATCGACATTGAGCTCTTGCTCCGTGCGAATTACATTTTCAAATTCAGTAGTCACTCGTAACGATTCAGGAACCTCGATAATTTCCTTTTCGGTTAAAGTGTACGAGCCGAAACTCGTTAGAATGACAATCATGGCAAGATGCAGAATGAAACTGATCCATCTTTTCATAATCATATAGTTTTATAGAATTTTGAGGACCAAATCCTCCAATTCTAATTTGGCCGGCAAATATAGGGGGAGACTTTTATTAAAACCTCGGCAAGCTCATAAGATTTTCTTAAAACCGCCTTAAATTCCGTTAAGGTGCTGAAAATTAACGATAAACGACCTTATCGACGGACTTTTTTTGCATTCAACCATCGGATATATTGCACCTTATTTCGGTTGTGTTGCGCCGCTGATTCCGCAAATAAATGATATCCGAAGTCCGAAACATTGGCCACAAAAAACAAATATTTATGCTTTTCAGGATTGAGTACAGCTTCTATTGCGGAAATGTCGGGCATGGTAATCGGCCCAGGAGGTATTCCGACATATTTATAGGTATTGTAAGGCGAATCAATTTCCAAATCACGATATAACACCCGTTTGATAATGGTATCGTAATTTCCGGTTTCTTTTTTGATGGAAAAGATGACGGTAGGGTCTGCTTGCAACAACATCCCTTTCTTTACTCGGTTTAGATACACCCCAGCAACCCGAGGTCGTTCATCTACTTTTACCGTTTCTTTCTGCACAATCGCTGCCAAGGCAATCACTTCATTGGGTTTTAAACCTTGTTGCTTGGCTTTTTGCAATCGGGCTTCCGTCCAAAAATTTTTATATTCCTTAAACATCCTGTCCCGGAACTCTTCTCCAGAAGTATTCCAGAAAAACTCATAGGTATTGGGCAAATACATCCCCAATCGGGTGTCTTCATCAAAAGCATTTTCTTTAAGAAAGGTTTCATTTTGAAAGGCTTTCAGCAATTCCAAACTATCTGCTTCAAGCTGCTCACCAATCCTTCCCGCCAAATCCTGCAAAGACTGTTGATTGTTAAACGAAACACGTACCGGTGTATTTTGACTTCGTAGGACGTTAATGATTTGATTGTTGTTCATTCCGGAACGAATAGGATACTTACCGCCTTTGATATTGCCAACATACCCCTTACGCTCTGCTACGGAACGAAACGAACCCATATCCTTCAAAAGCGGGGTTAATTGTTCTTCCACCATCTCATAGCTGGCACCAGAAGGAATAAAAACATACGCCACGTCATTTTTGAACTGGGTGTTGGGATCAAATATGGCACTGTAAATATTGTAAACCACTACTCCACAGGCCACTACGCCAAAAATAGCTATAGCCCAAAGTATTTTTTTAATGTACATCTGATTTCAATTTTTGGAGCATGATTTCATCTGCAAATCCCTTTTCAGTGCGAACCCATTCCCTTTTCACACCCATTTGTTGAAAACCCAACTTGGCAAACAATTGCAAGCTGGCAGTGTTATGACGTAATACGTTCACGTAAACTTGGTTGAGCAATAAACGGGAAAAAGCGTAATCACAAAAAAGGGAGACCGACTCTTCGCCATACCCTTTCCCTCGTTGTTCCGCATCAGCAATCACAATCCCCAAACCAGCTCTTTGGTTCTTTGGGTCAAAATCAAACATATCAATAAATCCAATTCGCTGACCATTACCATCACAAATACATAACCGTAATTGTTTCGCCTCATAAATGTCGAGATGGGCATTCTCTAGATACCGCTGCAGCGTTTTGCGTGAGTAGGGTTTTACCGTACCACTGATTTCCCAAATATTCGTATCGTTTTCAATTTGGTATAAAAACTCTAAATCTTCGGGTTCCAAGGCCCGTAAAATAACATGCCTTCCCTTTAAGCTTTCCATGTAGTAGTTCCTTTAAATACCTGTTGGGCAGGCCCAGTGAGATAAACGTTTTGGTATCCAGTAGTACTGGTCTCAAAATCCACTCGCAACTCGCCCCCAGGCGTATCCAAAACTACGGGGCCATCATTTACAAAACCTTTGGCATGCATGGCGATGGCCACCGCCGTAACTCCAGTTCCGCAGGATAGCGTTTCCGCCTCAACCCCTCTTTCGTAGGTTCTGACCTTAAATCCTTTATCGTCTGACGGCTCCACAAAATTGATGTTCGAACCGGATTGACCATAAAGTCCATACCGAATCTTGCTTCCTTCTTGTTGAACGTTCAGTCCGTCAATGTTCTTCACTAGCTGAACATGATGCGGTGAACCTGTGTCAAGAAAAAGATAGCTTTCACGCTCCATAACCTCATCCACATCTTTCATTTTTAACTTCACCTTTTCCGTTGCATCAATGGTTGCCGAGTGCAACCCGTCTACCGCCCTAAAGGAAGCTTTGTTACTGCTGATGGCACCAAGGTATTTTGCAAAGGCGACCATACACCTTCCGCCGTTGCCACACATTGTACTTTCAGCACCATCAGAATTGAAATAGACCATCTTAAAATCAACCTCATTATCTTCTTCAAGTAGAATAAGGCCATCGCCACCAATACCAAAACGCCTATCGCATAAGTGCTTGATGCAATCGATATCGGTTTTAGGAAACCAGCGCTTTCGATTATCTATCAAAACGAAATCATTTCCGGTACCTTGATACTTGAAAAATTCAATTTCCATCTCAACATGAATAAGCCACAAAGATAGGATTTCCATTCCTCATTCAAGCCGAGTTAAAAGGTCGTTAAACTGCATCTTTGGTGATTGATTTCATTTAATTTTGTGAGGTGCTAAATGTTAAAATTGTATTGAATTATGAAGAGAATAGCAGGTTTATTTTTGATATCCCTAATTTCTGGCGCAATAACCCTCGGCGCTTATAAATTATTTTTTGAAGACAACACTTATAAAGCCAGTGCTGAAACTGGCGAATTACCCATTATCCAAACGAGCAATACGGTTTCTCCCGGAGCTGTCTTAAATGATGTGGATTTTACGCTGGCTGCTGAAAAAACAGTCAACGCGGTAGTACACGTAAAAAATACTTCTGTGAGCCGTAATGGCGGAAGTCTAGCAGATTTCTTTTACGGTTCAGACCGTCAACCCACGCCGCAAGTAGGCACAGGGTCTGGTGTTATTATCACCCCTGATGGGTACATTGTTACCAACAATCACGTCATTGATAATGCAAATCAGATAGAGGTCACGCTTAACAATAAAAAAGTTTACGAAGCTACGGTAGTGGGCGCTGACAAGGCTTCGGATATTGCTTTGCTTAAGATAGATGTAGAAGATGCCCTCCCCTACTTGGCTTTTGGAAATTCAGATAATACCAAAGTAGGAGAATGGGTATTGGCTGTCGGAAATCCTTTTAGCTTAACTTCTACCGTAACCGCTGGAATCATTAGCGCAAAAGCGCGGTCTTTGGGTAGAAATCAATCTTTCATACAAACGGATGCAGCAGTGAATCCTGGAAACAGTGGTGGCGCTTTGGTCAACACCAATGGTGATTTGATTGGTATCAACACTGCGATTACTTCCCAAACCGGGTCTTATGTAGGATATGCTTTTGCCGTACCGAGCAATATTGCGAAAAAGGTAATTGAAGACCTTATGGAGTTTGGGAATGTCCAACGCGGTTTATTGGGTATTTCTGCGCTGAACGAAAAATCCAAAGAAGCCATAGAACGTGGTTTAGATGAAATTGAAGGGGTTCATATTTCCCAAGTATCCGAAGGTTCAGGAGCAGCATCGGCTGGCTTGAAAGTTGGTGATATTATCAAACAGGTAGATAATATTAAGGTTCGTAAGTTTTCGGAACTTACGGGTTATCTCTCCTCCAAACGCCCTGGTGACGCCGTAAATGTGGTTGTGGACCGAGATGGTGAAAAATTATCCAAGCGTGTGACCCTCAGAAAACAACAATCCTTGATTTTACCCAACCTTGGATTCATCGTCAAGAACCTTTCGAAACAAGACAAGAAAGACTACGGTGTTGACAAAGGGGTGAAAATTGTTGAAGTACCCGAAGGCTACCGTCGTTACGATTTACGTAATAAAGTCATCACCGAAGTGGATGGTAATGCGGTCACCAATATCGACGATGCCAAGGCACATTTTGAGGAAATCTCAAGGTATGGGCGAACGAGCTTTACCATGGTCAATAAGGATGGTGAAAAAGAAAGACTGATTTTGCAATAAGCCTCCAAAAAAATAATCCAAAAAGGTGTCTTGAAAAAGGCGCCTTTTTTTATGCCCTACCCTTTACGAAAACGTTTGAAATATATACTTTTGCCCGAAATATGCACATTACAACACTACCAAAAATATGAACGACATCCGGTCTTACGAGAAAGAACTTGCTTTTCAAGCAGATAGAAGAAAAGCGACTACCGAATTCATAAAAATCATCAGTGATTTGTGGTATGATAAAGCCATTGAAGTGGTCCTCTTCAAGAATCAAATTATTGATAAAAACGTCAGCGACATCATCAATCTTCACGAGTATGCAGGCGAATTTGTACAAAAACCCATCTCCATATTTGATTCCGTAGAGATTTTGAGGGCCATCAACGATATTAAATTACCCCCAGCAAAACTGGACATTGGCAAACTCACATATGAATACCATTCGGATGATAATACCCACCTAAATGTGAAGGCCTTCGTTCTGGATAAATTGAAAGATTCCAATGCTTCCAAAGAAATCAAACCCAAAGATGTGGTTTTATATGGCTTTGGGCGTATTGGGCGCCTCGTTGCTAGGGAACTCATGGCCAAAACGGGTCGAGGAAGTCAATTGAGGCTCCGAGCCGTGGTCGTTCGTGGAGAACTTACCGAAGAAATTCTCGAAAAGCGGGCGGCTTTGCTTAAAACCGACTCGGTTCACGGACAATTTATGGGCACCGTTGATGTGGATTTGGAGAATAGTGCACTAATCATCAATGGAACCACCGTTCGTTTCATTTCTTCTGATAAACCCGAAGACATCGATTACACCAAATATGGTATTTACAACGCCTTGATTATTGATAATACTGGGGCGTTTCGAGATCAAAAGGCACTATCCCGACATTTAGCCGCCAAAGGTGCTGGAAGGGTATTGCTTACCGCTCCAGGCAAGGAGGTACCCAATAT
>ERZ1740070.1886-NODE-1886-length-12593-cov-4.440182_pt1 | contig 12593 bp, 11 predicted proteins | sample MGYA00581734_ERZ1740070 | MGnify/ENA primary metagenome ERZ1740070 (study PRJEB43018, sample SAMN04849744) | marine metagenome | isolation source: floating plastic debris | place: Pacific Ocean | collected 2008-09-01 | study: EMG produced TPA metagenomics... | reverse complement strand
ATATGCCACCAAATGATCTGTATCCGGGCAGCTATGCCAAGAAGATCGAGACGTTGGCCGAATATGGACTCGAAATCGAGATTCTCGGCGAGAAGGAGCTCAAGAAACTGGGCATGAATTCGATGCTTGGTGTCGGGCAGGGCAGCGTCAAGGAATCCAAGCTTGGTATTATGCGCTGGATGGGTGGCAAGAAGGATGAAGCGCCGGTCGCGCTCGTCGGCAAGGGGGTTTGTTTCGATACAGGCGGGATCTCACTCAAGCCCGGTGGCGGCATGGAAGATATGCGCGGCGACATGGGCGGGTCCGCCGCTGTTGTCGGCGCCATGCTCGCCCTCGCCAAGCGGAAGGCGAAAGCCAACGTGGTCGGGCTGGTCGGTCTGGTGGAGAACATGCCCGATGGCGACGCGATTCGACCCGGAGACATTCTGACCTCCGCTTCCGGTCAGACGATCGAAGTTCAGAACACGGATGCCGAGGGCCGGCTCGTTCTGTGCGATGTGCTCTGGTACACGCAGGAAACCTATAAGCCGAAAGCGATCGTTGATCTGGCCACGCTGACCGGCGCAATCGTCATCGGCCTTGGCCATCACCATGCGGGCTTGTTCACCGATGATGATGATCTGGCGGATCAGCTGACCCAAGCGGGTCTGACGGAGGGCGAACGCGTCTGGCGCCTGCCGCTCGGCCCGGAATATGATCGTCTACTCAAATCCAAGTTTGCAGATATGCGAAACATTGGCGGACGCGCAGCGGGTTCGATAACCGCGGCGCAATTTCTAAAGCGTTTCATCAAGGATGGACAAGTTTGGGCGCATCTCGACATCGCTGGTGTGGCATGGGTCGACGGTGAAAAAGCGCCGATTGATCCAAGCTGGGCGAGTGGCTTTGGCCCGCGTCTGCTCGATCGCTGGATCGCAGACAATTACGAAGGCTAATCGTGAGCAAGAGTCCGCAGCCCGAATGGTGGTTTTATCATCTCCAGCGAACAACGCTGGAGCGGGCGGTTGGGCCCTTGCTTGAAAAATGTCTGGAACGTGGTTGGCGCGTCCTCGCTATCAGTTCGGATGCCACGCGTCGCGCAGCCCTGGATGAAGCATTGTGGACCTATGATGACCAAAGCTTCCTTCCCCATGGCCAGGCGGAAGCTGAGGGGTTGGAGGCTGGCGATCAACCTATTCTGATCTCGAACCAGACTGAAAACGCCAATGAAGCCGCAGTGGCCCTGTTGATGGACGGTGTCGATCTTCCTGTCGATGCCGCATTTGAGCGATGTATGGTCATGTTCGATGATGGCGACAGCGCGACGCGTCAGAAAGCGCGTGAGCAATTCAAGGCGGCCAAGGATACCGGACTAACCGCCCGGTATTTTCAACAAAGTGGTCGTGGATGGAAAGAAGCCGGCATATGACAACGCTATATCTTGGAAACCTGAATTACTCCTCCTGGTCTATTCGTGCGGTTCTGGTCGCGCGCGGGGCAGGTGTGGACATCGCTGAGCAGGTTTTGCCGCTTGGGCCCGAAGAAACGTATGAGACTTTGCTGAGTGAAACCGGTCAGCATCGCGTCCCGGTTCTGGTCACGCCCGAAACGGTCATTCACGATAGTCTAGCGATCACCGAATGGATTGCGGAACAGGCGCCGGCGGGAAAGGTCTGGCCGGAAGACGCAGTCAAACGTGCCAGGGCGCGAAGCCTATGCGCCGAGATGCATGCGAGTTTTATCGACATCCGGAGCGATATGGGCGTTGATATTCGCTCACGGCACGCCACCCCGACCCTAACCGGTGGCCTCAAATGGGACATCAATCGGGTCTTGCAGATTTGGCAGGAAGCCCGCGCTGCGCATGCGGCAGATGGTCCATATCTGTTCGGCGAATGGTCAGCGGCGGACGCCTTTTTCATGCCCGTTGCGACACGCTTCCGGACGTATGGTTATGCGCTGGAAGGGGTCGCTGAAGAGTATGCCAGCGCAGTGCTCAGTCATCCTTTATCCGAGCAATTGATCGAAGAAGCCAAGGCGGAACACTGGACAGTGGATTTGAGCAAGTTTCGCCCAAAGAGCGCTGATTGAACTAGTGTTTTTCGCCGGCAGGCTTGGTGATCAGCGTTATCACGAACGTAATTAACACGATAATGCCATACGTCCCGGCCACTTGCATCGTGTGCGCGGGCAGCGTGCCTGTCCAGAGAAAATAGACCCCGTAACCGGCGGCGATGAGGACCGCAAAAGCCAGCATCATGCGAAGTGTTCCAGTCATTTTGTCCTCCCGATCGATGGCATGACTTCTAAATAGTCACACCAAGTTATGAAGAATTCATGGCCCCCTGCGCGCGACGGTTGCAGGAAAACGAATGCCTCGTTATAGGCGCGCCAAATACCATTATTGCAATAGACAGGAGCCTAGTCATGGCTGGCACACGTACATTTTCTATTATCAAGCCTGACGCCACGGCGCGCAACCTCACCGGTGCGATCAACAAAGTCATCGAAGAGGGCGGTCTTCGGATTGTCGCTCAGCGTCGTATTCATATGCGCCAGGCGCAATCTGAGCGCTTATATGGCATTCACAAAGCGCGCCCGTTATTAGGCGAACTGGTTGAGTTCATGACCTCAGCGCCGGTCGTTGTACAGGTGCTGGAAGGCGACAATGCCGTCGCTCGGTATCGCGAAATAATGGGCGCTACGAATCCGGCTGAAGCCGCTGATGGCACCATTCGCAAATTATTTGCGCAGTCGATTGGCGAGAATTCCGCGCACGGATCTGACAGCGATGAGAATGCCGCGCTGGAAATCGCTCAATTCTTCAGCGAAGCCGATATTGTCGGTTAGGTCATCGCTGCGATAGCAACACGAAACCGCTCTCAGACCGAGAGCGGTTTTTTTCTGGTCAGGATATCTCGGGCAGCCATTTCCACCGCGCGGGAATAGAGTTGATGCTCTTCGAGCAAGACACGCTGCGCCAGGATTTCTGCCGTATCCTCCGGCAGGATCGGGACCCTGGCTTGAGCAATCACGTCGCCTTCATCCACGCCTTCCGTGACCCAGTGCACAGAACAACCGGCTTCCCGGTCCCCGGCATCGATGGCGCGCTGATGCGTATCTAGTCCGGGGTATTTCGGTAAAAGCGACGGGTGAATATTGATCATGCGCCGCGCCCACTTGTTGACGAACCAGGGTGTCAGGATCCGCATGAAGCCGGCGAGCACGATCATTTCGACTTTGTGTGTCTCCAGCAATGATTGCATCGCATGCTCGAAGGCCTCACGATCCTTGCCAAATTGCTTGTGGTCGACAGCGCCGGTCGCAATCCCGGCTGCAGCAGCCGTTTCCAAACCCGGCGCAGCAGGTCGATTTGACAGCACCAAAACCGGCTCTGCCGGGTAGTCCATGCTGTTCGCGGCATGCAGAATGGCCTGCATATTTGACCCACGCCCGGAAATCAGTACGGCCGTCCTGAGGCGGGTCATGTTTCGGCCAAATCACCAATGATAACGGGTTGCTCGCCAAGGGATTCGAGGCGATTCACAGCCTGTTCCGCATCTTCTTTAGCGATAGCGAAGACCATGCCGATGCCCATATTGAACGTGCGGTGCATTTCATCTTCGGCGATGTTGCCAGTCTCTTGCAGCCAGCGAAATACATCCGCGGCCGACCACGCAGAACGATCAATTCGAGGCACCAGCGTTTCCGGGCACATGCGCGGCGTATTCTCGGTCAATCCGCCGCCAGTGATATGCGCCAAACCTTTTACAAGGCCATCATTGATCAAAGGGATCGCGGCTGCAGAGTAAAGGCGAGTCGGTGAAAGCAGCGCTTCGCCCAAAGACTGATTGCTGAGAAATGGCGCCGCATCTTGGTAAGAGAGTCCGGATCGCTCAACGACTTTTCGGATCAGGGAGTAACCGTTTGAATGCGGGCCGCTCGATCCGATCCCGATGAGAACATCGCCGGCTTGCATCTCCTGCATTCGGGGCAGCAGGTTTGCCCGTTCTACCGCGCCGACGACAAAGCCCGCCAGATCATAATGTCCAGGGGGGTACATGCCCGGCATTTCAGCGGTTTCGCCGCCAATCAGAGCGCAGCCCGCTTGCTTGCAGCCTTCGGCAATGCCAGAAATTACGCTTTCCGCAATCCCCGCTTCCAGCTTCCCAGTCGCAAAATAGTCCAGGAAAAACAGCGGTTCAGCGCCCTGTGCCAGCACATCATTTGCGCACATGGCAACGAGATCTATCCCAACAGTGTGGTGAATCCCGGTTTCAAAGGCGAGCATGAGTTTCGTGCCGACACCGTCCGTCCCCGACACCAGAACAGGATCATTCCAACCGTCTTTCTTCAGATCAAAAAGGGCGCCAAAGCCGCCGAGACCGCCCATGACGCCGGCGCGTCGCGTGGCTTTTGCCAGAGGACCAATGGCTTTCACGAGGGTCTCGCCTGCCTCAATATCGACACCTGCGTCGCGATAAGTCAGGGAATCAGATGCGTTACTAGTCATGGCTGCGCGCGTTAGCATGGGCTCCGGCTGCTGACCAGCGCGCTTCTACGGTTCACGAGCGATCTGAGTGTTGGTAAGAAACGCTCGAACAATGAGGCCTTAAAAATGATTCGTTTGATCCTGATCTCCTGTCTTCTGGTCTTCAGCGCGGGTTTTACTGCTCATGCACAGAGCCGGGATGCCTATACGATCAACGGAATTGCCGTTGATGAGCGCGCAGAAACCGTTGGCGAGGCTCAGCTGCAAGCCTTTTCCGCTGCCAAACTGATTGGTGCCCAGAGATTGATCGAACGGCTGACCCTGCCGGAAGATCGCCTGGCCGCAACCGACCTCATCATCGACCAGGTCCTTGCGGATCGAATTGCGGCTGCTGTCGATGTCGAAGAGGAAGTGGCGGGCGCGGGTCGGTATCGCGGCAGTCTCGCGGTGGTTTACAATCCGGTTCAGGTTCGCGCCGTGCTGACCGAGGTTGGTCTGCCATTTACCGACAGCCTGGCGCCTCAGGCGGTGCTGTTCACTACCACGTCAAACGGTATGGACCTCGCCTGGAATCTCGCTTGGGAAGAAGCGCCAAAAGGAAGTTTGGTGCCGCTCCTGATCAGCCGCAGCTCCGGGTATAGCCCTGAAACACCCTGGAATGTACTGCAGCAGGAAATCGCCCTTTATGGGGCGCAGCGAGCAATTTTCGCCGACTTGCGCGGCGGGCAAGGCGGATATCTCGTGGATCTGGTCTCTGTCACGCCTTCGGGACCCCGGCGGATTGGCGTCACGCGTCGGGCAGCGACACTTGAGGATACGATTGAGGCGGTCGCGCTGCGTTTGAACGATGACTGGAAACAGACCTCAATCATACGCGATACCAGCCGAACGTTGATCGAAGCAACGGTCACATATACGTCTCTGGCAGAGTGGATCACGCTTCGCGGCGCGCTGGTCAGATCGCCTCTGGTATCGAATGTTCAAACCCGGGCCATCTCGACAGATGGCGCAGTGGTCGCATTCGCATTTGCCGGTGACGGCCAGCGCCTGATCTCGGATCTCCGGGATCGCGGAGTGGTGATCAGCGCCGAGACGATCGGTTGGGTCATGTCTTCAGCGATTAGTTCCGCTGCGCTTCCGGCAGAGGACAATTAGCGCATGCCGCCTTCGAGGCAGATCCCTCTAAAATTCCCGGAGAGCGCACTCAGCTTCGAAGATATGGCGATCACATCCGCCAATCGCGCGATTTGTTCAGCCATTCGCAAGACCGACCGCTGGCCTTACCATGCGTTCTGTCTGATCGGACCGAGGGGCAGCGGCATCACTACGCTTGCCCGCGCGTGGGCGGCTGAGCGCGGAGCGACCTATTTTGACGCAGAAACGCTTGTAAACGTCGATGTTGCGGCAATTGAAGAGATCACGGACCACGATCTGGTCGTCGACAATGTCGAGACGCTCAGGGACGCGGAAATCCTTCTCCTGATGTTGAGCGGTGTGAAGCGGCATCAAAAGTCGATCTTGCTGACGGCGCACACCCCGCCATCCAACTGGTCGATCCAGTCGCCGGACCTGAATTCGCGTCTACATGCGGCGCCGCTGGCGCAATTGCCAGCGCCAGACGAAGACCTGATGCGGGCCCGGTTTCGACGGGCATTTGCGCGTTCGGTCATGGCAGTGCCAGAATCCGTGGAAGACTATCTTGTCACGCGTGTTGGGCTGGACTACTCGCAGATAGAACATGTTGCGGAGCTTCTGGCGGGGGCGACCGGTGATCGTTCGCTGACCATTCCGCTGGCGCGAGAAATTCTCGGAGACGAGGACGGGTAGGGGTCATGATGCAGGACACAAGCGCATGAGTGACGTCGCAAACGCGCCAACACTTCCATCAGAGCGCTATATCAACCGAGAACTTTCCTGGCTGAAGTTCAATGAGCGCGTGCTCGAGGAAGCGCGAAACGAACGACATCCTCTGCTCGAGCGCCTGCGGTTTCTGTCAATATCGGCAAACAATCTCGATGAGTTTTTCATGGTGCGCTATGCTGGCCTGCGGGAACAGGAACGGGCCGGGATTCAAAAGCAAAGCCTGGAAGGTCGCACACCAGCCGAGCAGGTCAGGGCCATCGAAAAGGCCGTCGATAGCCTGATGACGGATCAACAATCATGCTGGCTGGAATTGCGGGATGAATTGCGCAGCGAGGATATCGAGGTCCTGTCCATCGCCGAACTGAAACGCCCGGACATGTCCTGGCTTAAGGAACGGTTCGAGACACAGATTTTTCCAATTCTCACGCCCCAAGCTGTGGATCCGGCGCACCCGTTTCCGTTCATTCCAAATCTCGGTTTCGCGGTCGCGTTCCAACTCACGCCGATCGAGGGTGGCGGAGAGCCCATGGTCGGTCTGGTGCCAATGCCCGCCTTCTCGTCGCGTTTTATTCGATTGCCCGACAAGAAATCCGGGGTTCTTCGATTTGTCCGGCTTGAAAGCGCCATCGCGCATTTCCAGAGCATGTTATTCCCCGGGTTTGAATCGCAAGGCCACTGCGTATTCCGGATTGTCCGCGACAGCGATATTGAGATCGAAGAAGAAGCGGAAGACCTGATTGCCGAGTTCGAAATTCTGCTCAAGCAACGCCGCCGGGGTCGAATTGTTCGCATTCACCTGGACTCGGACGGTCCAGAATCGCTGCGCAACTTTATCGCCCAGGAAATTGGCGCAGAGACCCGCGATATTGCCCTTTTGGACGGCATGCTGGGTATGAAAGACCTATCCGGTCTGATCGCCCGCGATCGCCCGGAACTCCTGTTCAAGCCCTTCGAGGCGCGGTTCCCGGAACGCATTCGCGAAATGGGCGGGGATTGTTTCGAGGCCATTCGCGCGAAGGACATCTTGGTCCACCATCCTTATGAGTCCTTCGACGTCGTGGTGCAGTTCATTCGCCAGGCTGCGCGGGACCCAGACGTTATCGCGATCAAGCAAACGCTTTACCGCACAACGCTTAACTCCCCGATTGTGGCAGCCCTGATCGAGGCGGCGGAAGAGGGCAAAAACGTTACAGCTCTGGTTGAAATCAAAGCCCGCTTTGACGAAGAGACAAATCTGCGTCTGGCCAGAGATCTGGAACGCGCTGGCGTTCAGGTTGTGTATGGCTTTATCGACTATAAAACCCACGCGAAAGTATCACTGGTCATACGCCGCGAGGCCGATGGATTGCGCTCGTACACGCATTTCGGGACTGGCAATTACCATCCCCTTACAGCGAAAATCTATACCGACCTGGCATTGTTTACAGCAGATCCGGACATGGGGCGCGATGCGGGGCGTCTGTTCAATTACATCACCGCCTACAAGGAGCCGCCGGAACACGGGCCGAAGCTCGACAAGATCATCATGTCGCCTTTCGCGATGGAAGACTTCCTGATTGCGCAGATCAAGAAGGAAGAACGGGCAGCAAAAGCGGGCAAACTGAGCGGGATCTGGGCGAAGATGAATTCCCTGGTTGATCAGGATGTGATTGACGCTCTCTACAAGGCCAGCCGGGCGGGTGTTCCGATCCGACTGGTTGTCCGTGGCATTTGCTGTCTCCGCCCAGGTGTCCCTGGCCTTTCAGAGACCATTCAGGTCAAAAGCCTGGTCGGCCGATTCCTGGAGCATTCCCGCATTGTCTGCTTTGCCAACGGGGAAACCTTGCCTTCGGCCAAGGCAAAAGTTTTCATGTCATCGGCCGACTGGATGGATCGCAACCTGAAACGCCGGGTCGAGGCGCTCGTCCCAATTGAGGTTCCGACGGTGCATCGCCAGGTCCTGAATCAGATCATGGTAGCCAATCTCAATGATGATGAGCAGAGTTGGGAAATGGACCGGGATGGGGCCTATACGCGCGTTCAAACGGCCGAGTCCGAACCCGGGTTCAGCGCCCACCATTATTTCATGGATAATCCAAGTCTATCAGGACGCGGCAGCGCGCTTGTTATCAGTGAGCCTCCGCGTCTGGCGCCGCGCAAGCGCGTCCGGAAGTCCAAATGAAGCCGGTTGAGAAAATCGCTGTCATAGACATAGGATCGAATTCCTGTCGCATGGTGATCTATGAACGCTCCGGCGCGGCACTGATCCCCTATTTCAACGAAAAGGCGATGGCGGGGCTTGGACGTGACCTTTCGGAAACCGGGAGACTGTCACCGTCAGGTCAGGAATTGGCTCTTAAGACCTTCCATCGGTTTCGCGCGATCACCGCAAGTTTGAACATTCGCGATATTCGAGCCGTCGCGACGGCGGCGGTACGTGAAGCGGATGATGGCCCGGATTTCAAGGCCCGCGCCGAACGCATCCTTGGCGTCTCGATCAAGATCCTGTCGGGCGCCGATGAAGGCCGCATGTCGGCCCTCGGCGTCGCGGCCGGGTTTGTGAAGCCTGGCGGCCTGATCGCCGATCTAGGCGGCACCAGCATGGAGATCCGACCTGTTCAAGGCAAGGCCAAAGGCGAATCCTTCCTGCTCGGCCCCTTGGCAAGGGCGGGAGACGAGGAGCTTTCCTTCGGCAAACGATCGAAGCTGATCAACAAAGTTCTTTCCAAGAGCCAATTCAAAGTCGAGTCGCGAAAAGGGCAATTATTCGCGGTCGGCGGGGCCTGGCGAAATGTGGCCGCTGTCCACATGATGTTACGGAATTATCCGCTCAGGGTAGCGCATGGCTATCGGATGACGATCGATGATGTCGAGGACGTGATCGAGGCCGCAGAATTGGCTCAGTCTGATAAACAGACGCGCGACCAGCTGATCAGCGTGTCGAAACGTCGATATGATACGCTTCCCCACGCCGCGTTGCTCTTGAAGTCGCTGATGACGCAAATCGAGTCCAAGGATGTGGTGTTTTCGGCTTTTGGCCTGCGCGATGGTGTGGCGGCAGAAGGCGTTGAGATCAATGGCAGAACAGCCTTGCTGGATGCTGTGCCTCTGTTCATGCGGTCATCGCCGCAGAGCCTGGCTTTTGGTCGCGAGCTTTACAGCTTCATTCACCCCATCTCGGACCGGTTCAAGCAAAGCGAGACGGTCCTGCGGGCGATCTGCATGATGGCAGATGCCGGGGCAGGCATGCACGCAGATCATCGCGCGCAGCTTGTCTTCGAACAGGTCTTGCGCGCGCCTTTACCATCAATGAACCACACAGAGCGTTTGTTCGCAGCCTATGCAACAGCATCGCGATACACATTCAAGTATAATGAAGACCCGCGTTATGCCCGCCTGCTCAGCATGAGTTTGAAGCGGCAGTCAAAAATACTCGGCACCGCCATGCGTCTGGGGAGTGTTTATTCCGGACGATCGGGTCCCATCCTGGCAACGGCAAAACTCGAGGTCGAGGATCAGGTGCTCTGCCTGCACGTTGATCGAGACTATAGTGATCTCATATCTGAAACGGTAGAACGCCGCCTGGGACAGCTTGCCGGGTTGATGAAGCTGCACCCGAGATTGTTGATCGAACAGTCCTAAAGTTCGAACAGTCGGACGTGACCATCTTCGAACGACAGAGCGAGCTTGCCCGACAAGAGTGATTGCGCCTTACGGCCGAACAATTCGTAACGCCATCCGGTCAGGGCTGCAATGTCGTCTGACGTATCCCCGCGCGCGAGTTTCTCGATATCCGCCGCATTGGCGATCAGTCGTGGGACGACGTTCGCTACATCACTTACGGCTTTCAGCAGCACTTTCAGCATTTCTGGCGCGCCGGCCGGCATTTCAGGATTGTGCTGTCGCTTGGGCAATTTCGGCGCGTGTGCAGCCGGATCGGACGTTGCCGCATAAACGGCATCCATCAATCCTTCTGCATATTTGGAGCGAATGAACCCCTTCGGCACAGCGCGCAGGCGCTCGAAAGCTTTCTCGGATTGTGGCTTCTGGTCGGCGATCTCCTGGATGGCGTCGTCCTTGAGGATCCGGCGGCGCGGCTTGTTGAAATATTGCGCCTTCTCTTCGCGCCAGGCGGCCACGTTTGCAAACACCGCAGCATATTCTTTGTTTGGCTTGCGCATCTTCAGCCGTTTCCAGGCATTGGAAGGGGAGGTGTCATAAACCTGTGGGTCGATCAGTTGCGCCATTTCGGATTGGACCCAGCTCAAGCGGTCCAGAGATTCCAGGCGTTTCAACATTTCCTGATAGGCATCCCGCAAATGGGTGACATCGCCCATCGCATAAGTCAGCTGCTTATCGGTCAACGGACGTCGCTTCCAGTCGGTGAACTGGCTCGACTTATCGATCCGGCGTTTGAGAACGCGCTGGATCAGATTGTCATAGGAAACGGAATCGCCGATGCCCAATGCCATCGCTGCAATTTGCGTATCAAAGATCGGGCCTGGGGGATGGCCGATCAGTCGATTGAAGATTTCCAAATCCTGCCGGGCCGCATGGAAGACTTTTGGTCGAGTGGGGTCGGCGATCAATTGGAGAAAGGGTCCAATGTCCAGATCTTCTGCCATCGGATCGATGATGACTTCATAGTCTTCGCATGAAGCCTGGATCAGACAAAGTTCCGGCCAATAGGTGGTTTCGCGATGAAACTCGGTATCGACACAAATGAAAGTGCCCTGAGCCAGACGTTCGCATGCTATGTCGAGATCGGCTTGAGCGGTGATTGGGGATAGGCTTACGCGACTCATGCGCTCGGCCCTAAATCAAGCCGCCGGGAAAGGCGAGTGGCAAGCTGCAAAATGAATCGAACTATCCGGTTTTGCGCCGCAGCAGGGATCGACGTTTCAGATTGGTATCCTGCGCCTCGTCCGGGGTTGGCGCCGCTACGGCAGCCGAAGATTCCTGGTCCATCACAATCCATTCGTCGCCTTCGGAATCAGATGGGATGTCACTTTTGGTGCCGCGCAGCGACGTCACAATCTCAGTCAGACTGGTGCTTGCGGCAGCCTCGATATCCTCCCCGTCAGCAACATTCTGGCTGGACGGGCGGGCACTGGCGGCCAGATTGCGGAAGCGCATGCGCATCGGGGTCGAGATCGCGCTCCCGAAAGCAATACACTCGCGGTCCGCGAGGGATGACAGAAAGGCCAAGGTTGAGCGAGACCCGTTCGATATGGCCTTCCGCATCACATCCTGGTCGGCATCATTGCCCAATCGAAGCGAAAAGATCGTGTTGCACTGAGACAGGATGGTCGGGTCGAGTTCATTCGGACGCTGAGTGATGATCGCGAGCGATACGCCATACTTCCGGCCTTCCTTCGCAATTCGAGCGATGGCGCCACGGGTTGGGGCAAAGCCGCTTGAAACATCGGCTGGAATGTAACGGTGCGCCTCTTCGCAGACGACCAGGGTTTTGACTTTGGAATTGCTGGCCAAGGCCAGATCAAAGGCAAGACGACAGAGCACCGAAGCAACCGAATTGACGACTTCAGACGGGATGCCCGACATCTGAAATACAGTGATGGGCTTACCGTTCAGCGGGACGCGATAGATGTTTGATAGAACATCCTGGATACGGTCCGTTGCGTCATGAGATCCAAACAGGAAGTTGAATCGTGGATCGGCGATGACTGCCTCGAGCCGGGCCTTCAAGTGTCGCAATGTCAAACGGCGCAAGGCGCCTTCGAGCGATCCGATTTCTTCATCGATCAGTTTCAACAGATCAGCGAGACGGTATGGCACCGGCGTATCTGCTGTAAAGGATGTGCCGGAGCTAGACCGACGTCGCACGCCATTGCCGGCGCCATAACGGTAAACGGTCTTGGCCTTGGGAATGAATTCGCGCAGCGCGTCGACTTCCTCTTCAGATCCTTCACGGCCACGGAAGACGACTTGCTGGAACTCTTCCAGGTTCAAGAGCCAGAAGGGGAGGTCAAGCGACTCGGCTGTAATCGTATTCGCTTTCGGACCGAAAGCGCTGGTATATTCATTGTGCGGGTCGAGGATCAGAATGCGCTGATTGAGTTTGTGCTTCGCGATCAGGTGCAGGATCAGGGTGACGGCGGTCGACTTACCGGTACCTGTGGTCCCTACCACAGCGAAGTGACGCGACAGGAGCGCGTCAACCGACACAACAGCAGGAATATCTGCGGCCTGGCTCAAGGACCCAACGGTCACGGCGGACTTGTCGCTGGCCTTGTAGATCGTACTCAGGTCTTCCTTG